>OKVW01001378.1_pt1 | contig 10255 bp, 8 predicted proteins | sample 1606991 | NCBI WGS metagenome assembly OKVW01 (sample SAMN03281021, study PRJEB24777) | human gut metagenome | isolation source: fecal sample PR177 from 1 month old male Malay infant, vaginal delivered...
ATCATTCTGACGCTGGTGTTGACGCTGACGCACAGCTCAAACGTGCAGCTTGTTATCGATCCGGCGCTTGCCACACTCACGCAGGAAACAGGTGATAAACGCTATCTGCGGCGAGCACAAAATCTTTCTGATTTAAACGATCCAAAAGAGGCCAGGGATAATCTTGAACTGGGTAACTCAGCCACGCGGGACGTGGGCACCGAGACGGGAACGGTAGCTGCAGGGGATGACTCGCGGATCACCGGTGCACTTCAGAAAGAGAATAATCTTTCCGATCTAAGCGATACATCCGAAGCTCTGAAGGCGCTGGGGCTCAACAGCGACGGAGTGGCCTACAGGGCAATTGTTGACGCTATTTTTTACGTTGGAATCGTTGTCGCGGGTGAGAAAAGCCCAGTAGAGCGCTTCCACTGGCAGACATGGGCTGATTTAAGCGAAACCTTTGCTGACAGGGTGGTGCGGATTGGCTCTCAATATGGCGTGACCGGTGGCAGTAACAAAGTAAAACTTGAGGCGGATAACCTGCCTCCCCACTGGCATCGTTCTGGTGATAGATCGCCAGGTGCTACGTGGGACCCGAACACTACCCACGGAACAGATAACCAGAAAAGCGGCCCTTTATCGCTTACTGAGGGCACTTACGTTGATGAAGCGGGCCAGAGGGAGTCTGCAAACAAAGAGGTAGATGTGACTAATAAATATTTTACCTTACGCATGTGGAAACGCATGCCATAAAAATAGCGTTTTTTTCAGTGCAGAGTATATAGGGGGGAATTGGGTGCTGATCAAGATTGTATTTATTCTGCATAATTCATTGGCGTGTTTTTTATAAGGGATGGGCATGGCTTGAATATATTGTTGGTCTGTATTGAAATTAGGTGTTTAGGTATAGAGGTAGAGGTGTTAATACTTGATGGGAGGGCGTTTTAAATATAGGGTGGATGAAAATCCTAGGGGCCTGGTTGCAAATATCAGGCCCCTGTCATTATGGTTTTAGGGCTAAATGTAAAACGTCTTTTGAAATTAACCCATTTACAGAAATGTATTTCTCTGCGTTTTTTATAACCATTTCGGTCTCGGTCTCGGTCTTATATCTATCACGTGATATATCGATGCCCGAAGTCATGACGATATGAATTGCAGTGCTTATCAGTAAAGAGCTATAAGCTTCATTAATAAGTATTTTTTTTAATTCTTCACATTTTCGTTCAAGTTCGTTGCTGTTCGGTGGCAATGGTTTTTTGTCCATTACAATTATACGGACGACCATTAATACAAGGTATTTATACTTCTTGTGATCCTTTCTTAGGTTTTCACTTCTAAACAACTGATCTATTCTAAATAATGTTAAAGAGCATATGTAATATGGCAGTAATTTATGAGTTAAATTGAACATCTGGTCTTTAAAACGATTAAATATTGTACCATAGTAACCGCTTACTAAATGTGGGGAATATAAGAACATAGAAGCATAGCATTTTATTTGAGTTCCGATGGAAACTATCTGTGTTTTCTTTATTGATAAAGAATTATATTGTTGTGAACGTCTTTCATAGTACAAGGAAACAGATTTTTCTGTATTGTAATAAAGTTCTAGTTGTTTTTGGAATACACTCAAAGCCTCAAGTTGCTCAGGTTTAACTTCTGTTTGGCTATTGGTAGCTAAAGTAATGTCTGTTTTAATATCATCATCATCAGTAACTATGATTTTGATAGGAACATTTACGCTTTCAATACCTGCTAAGGTTTGGCAACTATGTAATACATTGCTTGTTTGACATCCATTAACTATTTGGTAATCACGTAATGTGAATCTGTTTCCTGCTGATGTCAAAGAATTTGTTACCACAGTCACGCCATTATTAAGAACACTAAAAAGATCAAATTTTCCTTCTTCTAGCGTGGTCTTGATTTTTGTGTTTACTCTGTTTTCACCTTGGAAATCTCTAACATTATCATAAAATATATTGTAAATAGTGCCATTTTCATCTTGAATTAACTTAATGTATTCTAGGAACGGCACAACACCAAAGAAAGACTCTTTAATTCCAGTTATATCAGGAAGAGTTATTCTATTTGGAAAGTTGATAGTTGTTGAAAGTTTGTTTTTTGTATCAAGATACAATTTCTGAATATCAATTGCGCCATAGGGCGTGAAGAAAACACGTTCAAAAAGAGCCATTTTTTGTATTTCTAATTTTGACTGATCGATCAGAGATTTTAAATGCGGGTCATCGACCCAAACACCAGTGCAAACATAATACAATCTGATGATTGGTAGGCGAGAATGCATCATATCAGAATGCAATAGAATCTCATTCCATAGTTGTTTTATCTCTTGGACTTTTTGGTTTTGTGGTAGAGTAGAAGGGTCGGTTAAAAAATCTTTTACACCATGACAAAAGTTTAAAATTTGAGCACCATCAAAAGATGACGTTGTTTTTGACTGAATAAACAAGATGTCAACATCAATATAAGAGCAGTTGGGTAAGAAATCATTAAAGCTATCTACAGAATCAATAATTTTTCCGTTTATAGATATGATAATTCCATCAATACCACAATCATTACCTGCTCCTGTATGAATGTCTTCTAAATCAAAGGTGCTTCTAATTAGTTTAGATACTATTGCAAAATTAGAAAAATGCTCGAATCTTTCACTTTTATCTAAACGAGTTAATTCATATTGTTCGGAAAATGTATCAAGAAGTGAACTAGTTATCTTATCCATACAATCGTCATCCTATGTATCTACGTTCTCTGCTGTGTAAAAAACTACTATCATCCTATCATTACTTAACTTTTCAGTACATTGCCCAAATTTGTAAATTAAAAAGTCTTAACTATCAGAACTTAATACCATTCCCGTGCCATCTTTTAGTGTCGCCATAAGCTCGCTGATAGAGCTACTTTGCAGCTTTTCCCTGATATCTTCATCAACTCTCTGTAATGAAAGCGTAAACTCAATCTTTTTCGCTTTTCCATAGTGATCGAACTCCTGATGCGTTTCCTGCAACCCCGTGATGACGTACATCCCATAAATGGACCCGACGCCATCGATCAGCGGCCAGGCTAGCCCGGCGTAGGCCATCGTCGAGACGGCACCCAGCGACAGGTTGCCGCCGGTAATTTCAGGGTACAGCAGGCCACCCAACGTCAGCTGGTTCTCACCGGCGCCAACGTACTGCCATTTTGCGCTCCGGCCTACACGGTCATTCTTAACGTGCCGCCAGTTACGGGACAGCTGCAATTGCTGATAGGGCAGTGTCCTGAGTTCAAATACAAAGAGCCCGAATACCATCATCATAGTTATTACTCCTAATTAATCGTTATCCCGGAACGAACCCCGGGCAGCGCGTTGCTGTTTGTCAATTTCTGCGCGGACCGCTTCGCCAACAAGTCGCGCCAGTTCGCGCGGATTGCTGCTCTGAATGCCGTGCAGATGGACGTGAATATCACCGGGAAAACTACCACCTGAAGCTATAGCCGCCGTGTGGGTGCTTTGATTTCGGCGTACCGGTTGCCATGCCTGCGTCTGTTTTATCAATGGTTCGCCAGCGGCAATAACCGGGCGAGCGCTGACAGACTGGCGGACAAGCCTCGATTCCTGCCATTCACCACGCACTGCAAAGGCTGGGGGGAGATTTTTAAATACAATGTCACCCGGCCCGATACGTTTGCGCTTTTCCTCATCTAAAAGGCCTTTGGTGTTATCCGCGATTTGGCCCAGCCTCCGCTCTGTTCCAGAGTTGCCCCCGAGCACATTGGGCGGCGGGGCGCTGCCTTTGCTTGCAGGCTTTTCAGATGACCATTGCCACTCCCTTTTAACCATGCGCCCGGATTTTTCATCCCATTCCCACATAACCGGAATAGCCCTGAGTCTGGCCGCTTCCAGCCTGGCTCTTTCAATGCCATCGGGGATGAGATCGAGCTTCTCCAGTAACCAGCCGACGCCTTCCATTAACTTCTGAAGGGGCCAAAGCAGAACGCTAAGTGCGGTCCCCAGGGCTTCGCCAAAAGTCTGCCCGGCGCTGGCGCATTTGTTTAGCGCCTCGCGACTCTCCTCAACGGGCGTTAATACTTTTTTAAACCAGTTCCAGACGTTTTTGACGCCATCCCCAATGACCCTGAAAACAGGCGCCAGCCGGGAAAATGCGTTATAAACTGGCGCTAACCCCTGGATGACGCCTGTAAAAAAACCGCTAAAGAAGGCCTTAATTGGTCCCCAGTATTTCCAGATCAGTACTCCCGCAGCTACAAACGCAGCACCCACTAAACCGATTGGGCTCAAAAGCATTGATAATCCGCCGCCCAGTGCCGCAATACCGCCTTTTACAATGCCGAAGAGAGCAGGGATCCCGGTTAGCCGCAATGCCAGCCCGCCAATGCTTTTTGACAGGGCGCTGATAGCAGTCCCCGGAGAGGTAAAGGCGCCAAGTAACGCACCGCGCAGGGGTACCATCATTCTGGTTAATACGCCGATGCGTCCTGCCAGGCCGCTGAGTAAAGCACGCCATCCGCTAATTTTTACCAGTGAGCTGCCGCCCGCAGCACTCAACATGCGGAACGCTGATACCGTACCTCCGATTCCGCTCCCGCCGGACAGCAGCGCAAACCCCAGTCTGAGCTTCGCCAGCGGACCTATCAGCAGACCAGCAGCTAATGACATACCGCCAATTACTGCGGTCAGTGCCAGTACAGTCCCGCCGGCGAGTAACAACGTTTGTGAAAGTCTGGGGTTTTCTTCTACCCAGCTTTGAATAGTGCCAATAACCCGGCTAAGCCCCTGTGTCAGTCTGCGCAATGGACCGTCTACTGTCTCAGCCACAGAAATGCGAAACGCCTCCCACGCGCTGTCCAGCTCTTTTAAATCGCCGCCAAGATTGTCTTTCTTTTTGTTAGCGACGGCGAGCGCCTCCTGGTTTTTATGGGCTTCAGCGATTTGTTCATAGAGTGACTGAAGGTAGCCATCACCTGCGCCGTTGACCAAAGACTGGAGGCTCGTAAAACCCTCTTCTCCGGCGATATCTTTGAAAAATGAAACCTGATCCACCTCGCCAAAGCGGGAAACGCGTTTTTGTAGATCGAGAAGAATATCGAACGGACGTCGCATTTTTCCGCTCGCGTCGGCAGTTTCCACTCCCAGCTCTTTGAGTGCCTTTTTGGCTGCCGTAGTAGGGGAGGCCAGGCGGGAGAGGGAGCGACGCATTGCAGTACCGGCCTCGCTACCGCGAATACCCACGCGCGCCAGCGTGCCTGTCATGGCTGCGGCTTCTTCCAGGCTAATCCCAAGTCCCGCTGCTACCGGCCCGACAACTTTCATTGTCTCGCCGAGGCTGCTAAGCGTGGTATTGGTACGGGTAAATGTACCTGTCAGCACATCGCTGACGCGGTCCATTTCTCCGGCATCGAGGGAAAACTGAGAAAGAATGTTTGAGCCGATGTCTGCCGTTTCACCCAATTCCATACTGCCCGCTAGTGCCATATTGAGCACGCCAGGTAGTGCGGCACGGATAGCTTCTGGCGTGAAGCCCGCCATTGCCAGAAAGGCCTGGCCGCTGGCGGCGTCACGTGTGGTGAAGGCGGTTTCAGCACCGAGTTTTTTTGCCTGAGTACGCAAGGCGGCTAGCTGCGAATCGCTTTTATCGAGCCGCGTCAACGCCTGGACGTTTGACATTTCCTCATCAAAACCAACCGCAGGCGACAGGAAGCGTCCGGCGCCATACCCGGCAGCGGTTGCTGTACCTAATGCTATGGCACCGCCAGAGCGCAACTTTCCGGCCATCTGCTGCGCACCCTCGTAACGTTTACGAGCTTGAGTGACCGCAGCAAGTTGCCGTTTTTCCCGTTCAAGGGATTGGTTGTATTGTTCTGTGCGGCGTATCGCGTTACCGATGGTGGCGCTACTACCGGAAAGCATGACGCCATGCTGGCGCAGGGCTGATGCACTCTCACGGAGGCGGGCCACTTCCGTCACGCGTTTTGCGGTCAACCGATCAAGCCGCTCACCCAGTCGCGACATCAGTATTTGCTGTTTTTCCGTCAGCGTCCCGTTTTTACGTTGCGCTTCTGACAAGCCATCAAAGCGGGCGCGGGCACGTGAGATGGAACGATCGGTTTTGCCGACGGCCGCTGTCATTCGCTGAAAAGTGGCACTGCTCTTATCGAGCCCTTTCAGGGTGGATTGTGTTTTTTTGAGGGAGTCGGAAAGGCCACCCGCACTCTGGCGGGCAGCATTAACGGGGCGGGTAAATCTGTCGATAGCGCTGAAAGCAACGCGGATATCAAGGCTCTTCATCACTGGCACCACTTCGAAGCGCCGCCCGCTTGCGCCAGGCTATCACCTCGCCAAGATCCATGCCGAAAACTTCAGAGGGCGGCCAGTTAAAAATAACGGCAATATCAGCAACCAGATCGTCTATCTGGTCAAACGCAACGGTGATTACTCGCTCTCCGTCTCCGCCACGTTCGACGCTCCAGGCTCCGGCGGATTCAAGAAAGGGACCAGAAGCTCTGCCAGGCCGATAAAGTCCAGAGTGTGCATTTCGTTGATTTCTTTTTGTGTCAGCGCAGGTGCGGTGACTCGCGTTAACAGCGTGGCAATTGAGTCTGCATCCATATTGGCAACGCGGATAAGATTCAGGCCGCGCAACGATCCGGCCTGACTGACGGCGCCAGTGATTTCCACCTGACCGATCTCACTTTCTTTACGAACTACCGGCTGCATCAGCGTGAACAGGTTTTTAGTTTTTTTAGCCATGTTTAAAATCTCCGGGCGGCATCTTTGCCACCCTCTTAAAGGTTATCAATTGCCCATGCCAAGGGCAGAGGTGATGCGGTCCGGGAACATGTTCTGACCGTTCTTTTTGTAGATGAAATTCAGCAGATCGATTTCGATAATGGGCTGATCATCAATGGAGAATTTGTAGTAGGTGGATTTAAAGGTGTAGCTTTCCTCGGTGTCTTCTCCCTGTTTTGAATCTCCACCGTCGAGTTCAGTAAATCGCCCGCGCAGCTCCACCTCGACAAGCTGGCTTTCGCCATCAGTGAAATATTCACCCGCAAAGCGCAGCCGCGTGCCGTCAATTTCTGCTCCGTATTCGAGAAACAGAGCCTTAATGACGCCGCCAAAAACAATGGTGGAATCCAGCGCGCCAGCCTCAAGGCCGAGATCAACACCGACCGCACCCAGCATGCCACCGCCCTGATAGTCCTCTACCTTTCGTGACAGTTTGGGGCGAGTGAAAGAGGTCACTTTTCCCAGATAGTTGTCGCCGTTAACAAAGCAGCTAAAAAGCCGCAGTTTGTGAGGAATAGCCATTATTCACCCCCGAGCGACGCGAACGCCGGTTCGTAAAAATCATCAGTAAAGGTCTGGTATAGCGTCAGATCTTCAAGCGGTGGGACAGGGCTGTAGCTATAGCGCACAATCAGTTTTCCCTGGCGCAAATCCGTGGTGCCGTTGTCCAGCGTGTCATACCAGCAGTCAGCGCCGATAAGCTGGCCGGCAGTGACTTTTTTGCTGAGAGCAGAGCGGATGCCGCTTACCACATCTTTCACGTTGGCCGGAGTGAGCGGGCTGTCAACAGAGGTAAATTGCGCCTCCGCAATACTGTCCGCCAGGATCTGCGCGGTACGGGTAAACACCTCAAAAGTGTAGGTTTCGGTGTCCGTGGTGCGGTTACCCCAGAAGCGGAAACCGTCACGCTTGATAAGCGTCGTGATTTCATTGTTGTTCAGCTCGTTAGCGTCGCTGTCTTCTGCCTGCAATGCCCAGAACACATCTTTCGAAATACCCAGAACGTTATTCACCACAACATTCGACAGCGATTTGTGCCAGCCCTGGCTGTTATCAATAGCGGCGCGCAGGCCGCAGGCGTAAGCCGGGGCGGGAAACGTTTCGTTATCATCCGTCAGGGGGTTGTAAGCGATAAAGTCAGGCCAGATCAGCATCAGCTCGCGGTAAGCGAAGGTTTTGCGATAAGCAATAGCCTCCGCCATGGTCGCGCAGCCGTTACAACCGGCATAAACAAAAGCCCGAAGATTCTGGGCAATCACGCAAAGCTGTGACGTTACCTCCTCGGTGTCGTAGTCCGGTACCGCCAGGATGCGCGGACGATAGCCGGTTTTGGCTTCCGCCGTCAGCAGGGCATACATTCCCGTATAGCTGTCGCCATCTGTTCCGCCAATAACGGCCTGAGACTGGCTGGCGCCGTTACCGGAAGCCTCTTTAACCCGGACAATCACAACGCGCGGGCTGCACTGATCGGAAATGGCTTTGAGGGCTCTGTAAAGTGACCCGGTTTTACCTGCCTTGCCGAGGACGTTACGTACCCGTGTCAGCAGAACCGGCGTATTGAGCGGGAAGGTTTCCGGATCGGCGTCATCAGCAACCGCAACAATACCGATTACGCTGGAATCAATGTCATTGATTGCCTGCTGTAGGTCGGTATTTTCACGAGAGCGGACGCCGTGAAAACGAGTTTCAGACATAAGTTCACCATCATGTTGCTCTTTGAGTTCAGGGCAATATTCAACGTTAAGTCTGCTGGCGTCGCCTGGTTGCCGGTCTGCCCGTTCGCTGACAACAAAAAGGGATTCAGCCCCGCGCGCGGGCATGGAATCATCAGCAAAAAACGGGGGAGTTATGTCGATAGCAGACACGCTGACAACAGCAGCCGAAGCGTATGTAGAAAAATTAAGTGAGGTCGTAAAAACACCGGATTTTAGTATCACGCTGGGTGGGGTTGCCCTGACCGAACTGGCCGACCGCATCACCTCGCTATCTGTGACAGATAACAACGGTTTTGATGCTGACCAGCTAACCCTGTCAGTAGATGACTCTGACGGAGTAACGGATTTACCCCCACGCGGTGCGGAGCTGGCGGTGTCCATCGGCTGGCTGGGTGAGGCGTTGATCTACAAAGGCCTCTACACCGTTGACGAGGTGGGGCATAGCGGGCCGCCTGATGTTATCGACATCACCGCGCACAGCGCTGATTTTCGCGAAGAGATGAACGTCAGGCGGGAGGTGTCCTGGCATGATGTGACGATAGAGCGGGTGGTATCGGCCATAGCCCGGCGTTATGACCTGAAGCCGATGATTAGCGAGGCCCTGATCAACATTGAGATCGACCATGCGGATCAGACCGAAGAGAGCGACATGTCGTTTTTAACGCGCATGGCGGAGATGTTGGGGGCCATTGCCACGGTGAAAAATGGCTGTCTGCTGTTTATCCTGCCCGGGGGAGGCGTCAGTGCATCCGGTAGGGCGCTGCCATCGGCTGAGATAACACGTGCGAGCGGAGATCGTCACAGGTTCCGCATTGCCGATCGCGACGCTTACACCGGCGTGCGGGCGTACTGGCTGGATCTTAATTTCGGCAAGAAAAAACCGGTCAAGGTCACTAAGCGCAAAACAAATACTGCCAGAAAAAAAGCTGAGGAGAAAAGCAGCCGGCCGGAGGGGGATTACATGGAAGGCGCTGAAGGTAACGTGTATGTTTTGCGTAAAACCTACCAGAACGAAGCGGCGGCCAGGCGCGCAGCTGCGGCAAAATGGATACAGCTCCAGAAAGGCGCAGCACAGTTTTCGATAACCCTGGCGCGCGGCCGCGCCGATTTATATCCGGGTATGCATCTGAACGTGTCGGGCTTTAAGCCTGAAATCGATAATCAGGATTGGATCATTGCCAGAGCGGAACATGTGATCGGTGATAATGGATTTACTACGAAAATGGAGCTTGAGGCGAAAATAAGCGACTGGATTGCAGAAACTGAACAGTAGCGGCCATAATAGGCGTGAGTTCAACTCCCTATGGGAGATCATCATGTTTGTTTGTCCCTACTGCGGCGCAAACGCCCGCACCCGCACCAGCCGCCGGTTAAGCGAGTTCACCATCCGGCAATACCATCAATGCCAGAATCTTGAATGCAGCGAGTCATTCACGACACTTAACACCGTAGAGCGCAGAGTAACGAAGCGCTCAACCAGCGCAGACCCTTTGCCTCCAGGATTTATCCCCGGCGACGCTTTCCCGGCTTCTCATTACGGGAACAGTCAACTTAGTCTTGCGGTATAAAAATAGCCCCCTGGAAAGGGGGCTATTCTTGTCAATGTGGTCGATATGTGGACATTTTTGAAATAAATCCTTTTATTTCAATTCATTAAATCCCAAAAAAAAGCCCCGTCGGGGGCGACGGGGAAAAACTCATTGATTATGGAATGATCTGTTCTCTGGTCAGTTCGAGAACA
>OKVW01001379.1_pt1 | contig 10241 bp, 10 predicted proteins | sample 1606991 | NCBI WGS metagenome assembly OKVW01 (sample SAMN03281021, study PRJEB24777) | human gut metagenome | isolation source: fecal sample PR177 from 1 month old male Malay infant, vaginal delivered...
CCGTTATAACACTCCCTGTTGGCACGGGAAACTTTGTGCTCTCAGTAAGTTAAATATAACTTTTACTGGAAATAAGATCAGCCATTTTTTTATAAACATAAGCTATACGCTGTGCGAAAATATATTCGTGCTGCATTTACTTATTATCAATTAACTGTTATGCAAAACTACTTTGTGGATAAATTTTGGTCCTACCAAATCTGGCAGTTTTTGCGCTAAGAAACAGTCTGGCAACATTTCATTAGTATACTGAAATTGAAATAATCGCAGTATGAAATATAAGGGATAATCATGACTCATGTCTGCTCGGTGATCCTCATTCGTCGTTCATTCGATATTTATCATGAACAGCATAAAATATCGCTGCATAACGAGAGTATCGTGCTGCTGGAGAAAAATTTGGCAGACGATTTTGCGTTTTGTTCACCGGATACGCGACGACTGGATATCGATGAGCTGACAGTTTGCCATTACTTACAAAATATTCGTCAGCTACCACGCAATTTAGGGTTACATAGCAAAGACCGTCTATTAATTAACCAGTCACCCCCCATGCCGCTGGTGACGGCGATTTTTGATAGCTTCAATGAATCCGGGGTAAATTCACCGATACTGAGCAATATGCTCTACCTTTCCTGTTTATCGATGTTTTCTCATAAGAAAGAACTGATCCCCTTACTTTTCAATAGCATCAGCACTGTTTCAGGAAAAGTTGAACGCCTTATTAGCTTTGATATCGCCAAACGTTGGTATCTGCGCGATATCGCGGAAAGAATGTATACCAGCGAGAGTCTCATCAAAAAAAAGTTGCAGGATGAAAATACCTGTTTCAGTAAAATATTACTCGCTTCCAGGATGTCGATGGCCAGACGATTACTCGAGTTACGTCAAATTCCTCTGCATACTATTGCAGAAAAATGTGGCTATAGCAGTACGTCGTACTTTATAAACACATTTCGACAATATTATGGTGTAACGCCACATCAGTTTGCGCAACATTCGCCAGGTACCTTTTCCTGACATATTTTGCATTTGAATATTGGTCAGGATCTCACACCTGCTTCATGTGAAACTCTTCCCTGATGATTTCTGCCGGGCTACCGGCTAGTTCTCTTTCGCAGTTTGCCAGGCGGTATAGGTATTTTCAGGAGGAAAAGACTCGGCATGTTTGGGATTATTAAGCTGACAATTCATACGATTACGGGAATGTGGGTCAGTATTGTGCTGTTCAAATTGATGACGAATGGCTGGAGTGGTTTCTACTTTCAGTGCTGTGTACTAAGCCTGGTATTCCTGACGGTTAGCTGGTTGTTGAGTGGTGAATGGTTAGCAGGAAAGAGTAAGGCTGAACCTTCACGTTCAACCTTACTCTCATTTACACGTTACGCTTTTTTAAAGCGGGCAAAGAGATGTTCCACTACAACGAAAAAGACCGGAACGAAGTAAATTGCCAGCACTGTTGCGGCAAACATCCCGCCCATCACGCCGGTACCTACCGCGTTTTGCGCGCCAGAACCGGCACCATGACTGATAACCAGCGGCAGCACGCCGAGAATAAAGGCCAGAGAGGTCATCAGGATTGGGCGTAAACGCATCCGCGCCGCTTCGATGATTGCCTCTATCGGCGTTTTCCCTTCTTTCTGCATCATCTCAACGGCAAATTCGACAATCAGGATGGCGTTCTTGGCGGAAAGCCCGATGGTGGTCAGCAAACCAACCTGGAAGTAGACGTCATTACTTAAGCCGCGCAGATCGGTGGCCAGTAATGCGCCAACGACGCCTAACGGAACAACCAACATCACCGAGAACGGAATTGACCAGCTCTCATAGAGTGCGGCGAGGGCGAGGAACACCACGACCAGTGAAATGGCATACAGTGCAGGAGCCTGGTTTGAGGATAACGCTTCCTGATACGACAGTCCGGTCCATGAGTAGCCGACGCCTGCCGGAAGTTTAGCGACCAGGTCTGCCATAAATTTCATAGCGTCACCGGTACTTTTCCCGGCCGCCGCTTCACCTAAAATCTCCATTGACGGGATGCCGTTGTAGCGTTCCAATCGCGGTGAACCATAGGTCCATTCGGTAGACGAGTAGGCAGAAAGCGGTGCCATCGTGCCAGAGGCGTTGCGTACATACCATTGGTTGATGTTATCCGGCAACATACGGAACGGCGTGCCTGCCTGGACATACACTTTTTTCACCCGCCCCTGGTTGAGGAAGTCGTTCACGTAGCTGCTGCCGAAGGCGGTGGAAATTGTCTGGTTGATATCAGACAGCGCCACACCCATTGCCTCAGCTTTCGCGGCGTTGACGTTCACTTTGAACATCGGCGTATCTTCCAGGCCGTTCGGGCGTACCCCGGTGACCTGATTCGGTGATTGCGCTGCCAGTGATAACAGCTCGTTTCGCGCCTGGGTCAGCTTTTCGTGCCCCAGATTGCCGTTGTCCAGCAGTTCCATATCAAAACCTGACGCGGTACCCAGTTCAGCCACCGCGGGTAAGTTGAACGGGAAGACGACGGCTTTATTGATACTGCTTAGCGCAATCATTGCCCGCTGAATGATCGCGGTAACCGAGTTTTCCTCACCGACACGTTCAGACCACGGCTTGAGACTGATAAACGCCAGGCCGTTGTTTTGCCCCTGGCCGCTGAAGCCAAAGCCGCCAACGGTAAACACCGACTGAACATTATCTTTCTCTTTTGTAAGATAATAATCCGTCACCTGTTGCAGCACTTTCGTGGTGTTAACCATGGTGGCACCGGAAGGTAACTGCGCGGTGGTCATAAATACCCCCTGATCCTCTTCTGGTAAGAAAGAGGTCGGTGTACGCAGGAACAGCACCGCCATCCCGGCGCAAATCAGCAGGTAGACCACCATGTAGCGACCGGTACAACGCAACAGCGAGCGGGTGCTATCGGTATAGTGCTGAGTTGATTTTTCAAACAGCGTGTTGAAGCGTGCGAACAGGGCGTTAGGTTTGTGACCGCCTTCCGGCGCGGCTTTCAGAATGGTGGCGCACAGGGCAGGGGTCAGGCTCATTGCCACAAATACTGAAAGCAGCATGGAGGAGATCAGCGTGATGGAGAACTGGCGGTAGATCTCCCCGGTTGCGCCGCTCATAAAGGCCATCGGCATAAACACTGCGGAAAGAACAACAGCAATACCGACCAGCGCACGTTGGATCTGCCCCATCGATTTATGCGTCGCTTCCTTCGGCGGTAGCTTATCTTCCGCAATGACACGCTCGACGTTCTCCACCACCACGATGGCGTCATCCACCAGTAATCCTATCGCCAGCACCATCCCGAACATAGTTAACGTGTTGATGGTGAAACCGACCGCCGACAAGATCGCAAACGTCCCGAGAATAACCACCGGTACGGCAATCGTCGGGATGATTGTGGCACGGAAATTCTGCAAAAACAGATACATGACCAGGAAGACGAGGATGATAGCCTCAACCAGTGTTTTAAAAACTTCCTGAATAGAAATTTCGATAAACGGCGTGGTGTCGTAAGGATAAACCGTCTTCAGACTTGCGGGGAAATAGGCTGATAAGCGGTTCAGCTCCTCTTTGACTGCCCGCGAGGTATCCAGGGCGTTTGCTCCGGTAGCCAGTTTGATGGCGATCCCGGCAGCAGGTTTGCCGTTATAGCGCGCCACGGTGGAATAATCTTCCGCTCCAAGTTCTACGCGGGCGACATCACGCAGCAGCACTTGCGAACCATCTTGCTGAACTTTCAACAGGATTTTGCCAAATTCTTCCGGCGTTTGCAGACGCGTCTGCACAATGATCGAGGCGTTTAGTTGCTGGTCTGCCGCCTGTGGCATGCCACCCAGTTGACCACCGGAAATCTGGTTGTTTTGCACCTTAATCTGGGAAATAACATCGGAAGGTACCAGATTGTATTTATTGAGTTTTTGCGGGTCCAGCCAGATACGCATGGCGTACTCGGAACCAAAGAGCTGTACGCTACCAACGCCCGCGGTACGGCTTAGCGGGTCTTTGATATTAGACGCTACATAGTCCGCGATATCGTACTGGTTGAGGCTGCCGTTATCAGAAATAAACGCCGCTACCATCAGAATATTACTGCTCGACTTATCAACGCTAATCCCCTGCTGCTGCACCGCTTCAGGTAATGAAGGCATAGCGAGTTGCAGTTTATTTTGCACCTGAACCTGTGCGATATCAGGCGATGTCCCAGTCTCGAAGGTCAGAGTGATAGAGGCATTGCCCGCCGCATCACTGGTTGAAGACATGTACATCAGGCCATCAAGCCCATTCATATTTTGCTCAATCACCTGAGTGACCGAGTCTTCTACCGTTTGCGCATCGGCACCTGGATAGGTAGCGCTGACGGTAATGGTCGGTGGCGCAATCTGCGGATACTGCGCAACCGGTAAGTTCATGATCGCCAGACCACCTGCAAGCATCATAATAATGGCAAGTACCCAGGCAAAAACCGGGCGATCAATAAAATAGTTAGCCATGAAAGTCCCCTTAAGCCTGCAACGTTATTGTTTCGATTCGGTGCTGGCGTTTTCCTGGCTGGAGGAAATTGCTCGTGCTTTGATACCCGGACGAATGCGTTGCAAACCGGAAACGATCACCCGATCGCCAGCCTGCAAGCCAGAGGTGACAACCCACTGGTCGCCGATGGCTTTGCTGGCTTCAATTTCGCGTAGCTGCACAACATCGTCTTTATCCAGAATAAGCGCCGTTGCTTTACCCTGGGCGTTGTGGGTGACGCCTTCCTGCGGCACCAGTAATACATTCTGGCGGCTACCTTCATCCACTAATGCCGTGACGTACATGCCAGGCAGCAAGTCACCATTTGGGTTGGGGAAAATCGCCCGTAACGTCACGGAGCCCGTGGTTTCATCCACCGTCGGGTCGGAGAATTTCAGCGTGCCGGTCTGGCTGTAGCGTTTACCATTTTCCAGATTGAGCTGTACTGGCGTACTGCCCTGAACCTGTTTGATTTGCCCACTGGCGACCTCTTCTTTCATGCGTAAGAAATCTTGCACCGACTGCGTGAGATCGACATAAATCGGGTCCAGACGTTGTACGGTAACCAGCGAATCTGCCTGATTAGCGGTAACGAGTGCGCCGACGGTCACCGACGATTTCCCGCTGACGCCCGTAATCGGCGAGGTGACATTCGCGTATTGCAGATTGATCGTCGCCTGTTCAACAGCCGCTTTGGCGACGGTGACATTGGCTTCTGCTTCATTCAACTGGGTGCGCGCGGTGTCGTAATCCTGACGGCTAACGTAGTTGGTCTTCAGCAACGATGCCTGGCGGTTAAAGGTGATGCGGGCATTGCTGGCGGTAGAGAGCGCTTTCGCCAGCGAGCCTTTGGCGGAGTTTAGCTCGGCCTGTAAAGGTGCAGGATCAATCTGATACAGCGAATCGCCCTGGTTCACTTTATCGCCTTCGATAAAGTTGCGTTTAATGATAATACCGCCCACCTGGGGACGTATCTCGGCAACTTCATAAGGAACGGTTCTACCGGGCAATTCGCTCAACACATTGACCGAACCGGGGGAGAGTGTGACGACACCGACCTCAGGCGTCATGGCGGCGGCGTTTTCCGCCGATTTGTCATCGCAGGCGGTGAGCATCGCGCCGCAGAATAACAACGGTATTAACAGCTTTCTTCTTCTGTTCATTTTAGTCCCTGAAAATTCTTGAGAAATAACGGTTCTTTAAATTGCGCGCGAGGAGAGATATGAGGGATTTACAGACCAGCGGCATAGTGGGGTTGTCAGCCAGTAAGGTGGGATACAGGCACAGTGATCGACATGGTGAGGTCAACGACAAAAAAAATGTTGCCGTTCTGCCAACAGTTCCTGCCAGCATTCGGGCAACGAAGGGTTCTACTGGTGGATACACATACCAGGGGAATAAAGTCGTTTTAGCCTCTCCTTTAGTAATCACCGGGGGTAATGAAATCAGCATCTGCATCCCTCGTCATGCCAGCCATCAATTTCAGTTGCTTATGTCCTGACTAAAAATAAGATGTGATACCCAGGGTGACGATGTCGCTCATACGTCTTAGTTTCAGCTTGTACATAATGTTGAATTTCTGAATCTTTAATGTTTGTTGCGAAATATTGAGCGTCGACGTGATATTGCTTTCATTTTTATTTTTCAGAATCAGTTGCATAATTTTGAACTGATTATGTGAAAAACATAATTGTGAATTCTTATGGGGCAAGTGTTTACCATAAGTAATCTCAAGAAGATTTTTGATACTTTCTTTGCGGCTGACAAAATAAATAGGCGCTTTAGCTTTTAGTTTACTGATGTGATAAGGTGCCAAAACAATAATTCTCTCGGCATCTAATTTCTCCAGAAATTTAATCGCTTCTTCATCAAGGATATGATTGTGATAGGTATCAATGATAACCTTGAAGGGTTTATTGCCTACTTTTTTGATCTCTGACAGGGAATTGATTTTTATCATTTCGTGATTATCTTTCAACTGCCAAAAGCCCTGTAAAAGAAAAGAATCTTTCGTCATGAGAAAAATCATAACTTGCTCCTTAGCCGTTATCGTTTCGAACATGTCATCCTTTTCATTATTTACATCCTTGTCCGAATCGTTGTTCAATATAGTAAACGCCTATAAGAACTTTACCCTTCGTGAACTAATACGTCTATTAACACTAATCAATACTTCAGATTTATCCATCACGCACTCCATATATTGATCCTAAGTAAGATTCCTGGTTGTTATCAGCTTGTAAATAGCAAACAAAAAGTTAACGTTTGCGGATTACTGCCCAAGAATAAGTTATCAATAACCAGTTTGTGATCTCTGAAGAATATTACTAAAGTTAAAATGTAATCCGATTTAAATATCGAGTCTCCTTGTTTCGACTTAAGCTGGCAATTGGATTGCCAGCTTTCTGTTAACGCATTGAAATTACCTGAGTAAATAACGCATTCATGTCTTCAGGTTTTTATATAGCGTCTGGAGACACGGATATTTATGCAATGTAATCAACGCCAGTTGCAAAAAAATGAACCCGGATTACTTATTTAACCGCCCATAGCATCAACGCTTACGGAACTCTTTGTTCACTTTCCCACAGCACTTTTAAAACATTAAACCTGACTACGGAAAATATCAGCCATGATAATGTTTGAAATGGCTAATTTGCCATGGAGTGAAAAAAATTAGATGAAATTCAGTAGGTTGAAATAATCACTAGCAGGTAATTATTTCAATGATAGTGCGCAATTGATCTACAACACTGCGTAGCGGAGAGAGTATTAATCGGATCATAGTCACATCAAGTGACTATGATCCGGGTGACAACCGGGGTAATTATTGCTGCTTAACGAACAAACTGGCGAAGCTGAACAGGCTGGCGGCGCTAAATATCAGTTCAATTCCCACCAGTGTGGAAACCAGCGTTACAGACACCATCGGCGTTGCACCAAGGAATATCCAGGCAATGACGATATCCAGCACACCAATAACGAGCTGTAGCCAGCTGCCTTTCATTGAACGCTGACGATACCAACTCATCAGGCGAATAACCCCTGCAACACAGAACAAACCGGCAATAAATGCCGCAATGGCAAAAATGCCCAGCTCCGGTGCGCGGATGAAGAAATAGCCGATCGCGACGAGGAAACCGGATAATACCGGCCAGAAATTATGACTGCGGTTGCTGAATAACCCGACAATAAGCGCAATACCCGAGCAGATTAATAATGCACCCACTACTGTGCTTAAAATATCGCCAGAGACGAACGGGAAACTGATACACAGCAACCCGACGATAAACAGCAGCACGGCAATAAACTGGATTGCTCTGCGATGTTTTTTAAGCATATCCAGATCAAACTTCAAAATTGTTGCCTTATCTATATATAACATAGAACCACCCTATAAAATTAAGAAGAAAATCCCCTGCTATCAATCTATGCCAAAAACGCGTCTAAGAATGCAGTCGATTTAATAAAAATTTCCTAATTGCAGTATCTGATGCATCTGTAACTCATTGTATTGAAATAAAAATATCTGATTTTGATATTTTCCATCAACATGACATATACAGAAAACCAGGTTATAACCTCAGTGTCGAAATTGATTCGTGACGGCTCTTTCACTTTATAGTTGAGGATATTACGATGAAAAAAGTATTAGGCGTTATTCTTGGTGGTCTGCTTCTTCTGCCAGTTGTGAGCAATGCAGCGGATGCGCAAAAAGCAGCTGATAACAAAAAACCGGTCAACTCCTAGACCTGTGAAGATTTCCTGGCTGTGGACGAATCCTTCCAGCCAACTGCAGTTGGTTTTGCTGAAGCGCTGAACAACAAAGATAAACCAGAAGATGCGGTTTTAGATGTTCAGGGTATTGCAACCGTAACCCCAGCTATCGTTCAGGCTTGTACTCAGGATAAACAAGCCAACTTTAAAGATAAAGTTAAAGGCGAATGGGACAAAATTAAGAAAGATATGTAATTACGGGAATGCGTTACATCGTACTTCCTTGCATATTGAACAGGCCGGAATATCTTCTTTAAAAGCAGCTATTCCTCCTGTTCATATATAATCTCTATATTGAATGGGTTACAAAATGAATATTTCATCTCTCCGTAAAGCGTTTATTTTTATGGGCGCTGTAGCGGCTTTGTCACTGGTGAACGCACAATCTGCGCTGGCAGCCAATGAATCCGCTAAAGATATGACCTGCCAGGAATTTATTGATCTGAATCCAAAAGCAATGACCCCGGTTGCATGGTGGATGCTGCATGAAGAAACAGTATATAAAGGTGGCGATACCGTTACTTTAAATGAAACCGATCTCACTCAAATTCCTAAAGTGATCGAATACTGCAAGAAAAACCCGCAGAAAAATTTGTATACCTTCAAAAATCAAGCATCTAATGACTTGCCGAATTAATGAGGTGCAAGTAAAAAGGAGTAGCAAGTTGAGCCATCTTGCTGCTCCTTTTTGCATTTTTATATGACAGCAGAATTTATTATACGTCTTATACTCGCGGCAATTGCCTGTGGCGCTATTGGCATGGAAAGGCAAATGCGCGGCAAAGGAGCAGGGTTACGCACACATGTATTAATTGGCATGGGAAGCGCCCTGTTTATGATTGTTTCGAAATATGGTTTTGCTGACGTGCTGTCTTTAGATCACGTCGGACTCGACCCCAGCCGTATTGCTGCTCAGGTGGTGACGGGCGTCGGGTTTATCGGTGCAGGTAACATTCTCGTTCGTAACCAAAATATTGTAGGTCTGACGACGGCAGCGGATATCTGGGTGACCGCCGCCATAGGTATGGTTATTGGCAGCGGTATGTACGAACTGGGTATTTATGGTTCAGTGATGACCTTGTTGGTGCTGGAAGTCTTCCATCAATTAACCTTCCGCCTGATGAACAAAAATTACCATTTACAGCTGACATTAGTGAACGGTAATACGGTATCAATGCTCGACTGGTTTAAGCAGCAAAAAATAAAAACTGATTTAGTTTCGTTGCAGGAAAATGAAGATCATGAAGTGGTCGCCATTGATATCCAGCTTCATGCCACAACGTCGATAGAAGACCTGTTGCGATTATTAAAAGGTATGGCAGGGGTGAAAGGCGTTTCAATTAGCTAATCTGTGTGGCAGCGTAGCCAGACTCACCGTAAGCCTGAAATTCACACCAGATAATCAATATGCTGATGGCGTACCAGCTCATTGATCCGCTTAAGATTGAGGATCATCATGATATTGTGTTTATGGCAGTAGAACGTTTTTAGCGATATTTTCAGTTTCTCCAGAATATCTTCCGTTGTCATTTGATTCGCAATGCAGCTCAGAACCTGATGTTGCTTGCGCGAAAGTGACACAGCCGCTTCAGGCACAGAGCAGTAACTGCCATTGATGAGTGCGACAAAGTCGATGATGGCGATAGTTCGCGGAACAAAGGTCACCGGTACTTTCCCCAGGCAGCGTTTAATATTAAAGGGGGAGAAAATAATGACATGGACAGGTTTTAATCGTTCAATTTGAGTGAGAAAATTAGAATGAAATACATTATTCATTAATGTATCAATAATGACGAAGGCATTCTGATGCAACATTACGTCGATCTCTTCTTCGTTCTGTATATGAACGACATTACCTTTACTCAGAATGTTTTTCATCGCGGTGAAGAACATCGTATCCCTGGCAATTATAAGAAACATAACCGACTCCTGGTGCGAACATTAACTTT
>OKVW01001382.1_pt1 | contig 10214 bp, 8 predicted proteins | sample 1606991 | NCBI WGS metagenome assembly OKVW01 (sample SAMN03281021, study PRJEB24777) | human gut metagenome | isolation source: fecal sample PR177 from 1 month old male Malay infant, vaginal delivered...
CGCCCAGCGAGTAGACTACCCCGCCCACCGCCAGAAGCGTCACGCCCCCCACCGCCAGCTTAATGGCTAACTGATACACCACAATCAGCGACAGCCAGCCCATTGTCAGATAGGTAACCAGCGACAACACTTTAAACCGGTGCGCAATAGTCAGCTTAAACAGGATCCCCAGCAGCGCCAGGCTCCAGATCACAATCATCAGGCCACGCGACAGCGGTGAGTTGAGCCCCACCAGCAAAAACGGCGTATAGGTACCCGCAATAAGAAGATAGATAGCGCAGTGGTCAAATTTCTTGAGCCATATCTTCGCCCGTTGATGCGGAATAGCGTGATACAGCGTTGAGGCCAGGAAAAGCAGGATCATACTCCCGCCATACAGACTGTAGCTGGTAATGGCCATCGCGCTGGCGTTGGTATCCACTGCCTGTACCAGCAATAACACTAAGCCGACAATCCCAAAAACCAGGCCAATGCCGTGGCTTATACTGTTGGCTACTTCCTCAGCCAGCGAATATCCCTGTGCGATTAATGGTCTGCTCACCATACTTAACTCCGGGAAAACAAAAGATGATTATTCATCGCCAGTCTATGCTAACTGAGAATGATTCCAGTGAACACCTGTTAGCTAAAATAAATCCACATTCAATATTTATCCTTATAAATCAGTACAATGCAAAAGAAATCCACCGCACAGATGTAAATGATTTCATTAACATCTGAGTAATCAAGGAGATAAATCCGTCTCCCGTCCTTCGTCATCATGGTATGCTTCAGGAATAGTGTCCGACAGCGAGTTTAGCCATTGTGAGTATGTTCAGCCATTCCGCCATTGCCAGCCTCAACAATCTGGAAATGATGGTCTACAACTATGTCATTAAGAACCGCGATAAAGTGATGTACATGACCATCCGCGAGCTGGCGGATGCGGCGGGCGTTTCCACTACCACTATCCTGCGCTTCTGCCGCAAGCTCAACTGCGATGGTTACTCGGAATTTCGGGTGCGCTTTAAACTCTATCTGGAGCAGAACGAGCCGCAGCAGGCGAATTTTGGTGCCAGTGAAATCATCAGCTTCTTTAAAAGCGTAAATAACGAAGAGTTTGATGCGCTATTAGATAACGCGGTCGATATTATTTTATCATCTGAACGAATTATTTTTGTCGGTGCGGGCACCTCCGGATCGCTGGCAAAATATGGCGCACGTTTCTTTTCAAATATCGGGAAATTCAGTAACCATATCGACGATCCTTATTTCCCGGTCACTAACGACATGGCTAAAAATGCGCTGGCCATTGTACTCTCCGTCTCCGGCGAGACCGAGGAGATCCTGCGCTTCGCCAGCCAGTTCAGCCTGCACCACTGCAAGGTGCTCTCAGTCACCAGCCACGAACATTCACGTCTCGCAAAGCTGGCGGACTTTAACCTCTCCTGGCACGTACCGCAAACGCGCATTGGCGGCGTTTACGATATCACCACGCAAATTCCCGTCATCTATATTCTGGAATCATTAGGCCGGAAACTGGCGAAGAAATTAACAGAATAAAACATCCTGTTTTTTTGATGTGACAAATTACAATTTCCGCAAAATGTTATATCGTGACATTTAATTCCGCTTTGCTAGACTCGAAATCAATAAGTCCTGAATTGAGAATAGCAAAGATGAAAAAACTCACCTTACCGAAAGATTTTTTATGGGGCGGCGCGGTAGCGGCGCACCAGGTTGAAGGCGGCTGGAACAAAGGCGGCAAAGGGCCAAGCATCTGCGACGTGCTCACCGGCGGCGCACACGGCGTTCCGCGAGAAATCACGCAGGAAGTGATTGAAGGCAAATATTACCCGAACCACGAAGCCGTCGACTTCTACGGCCATTACAAAGAAGACATCAGGCTGTTTGCCGAGATGGGCTTCAAATGTTTCCGTACCTCCATCGCCTGGACGCGCATCTTCCCGAAAGGCGACGAAACTCAGCCAAACGAAGAGGGGCTGAAGTTTTACGACGACATGTTCGATGAACTGCTGAAGTACAACATCGAGCCGGTGATCACCCTCTCCCACTTTGAAATGCCGCTGCACCTCGTTCAGGAATATGGCGGATGGACCAACCGTAAAGTGGTAGATTTCTTTGTGCGCTTCTCGGAAGTGGTATTTGAGCGCTACAAAAATAAGGTCAAATACTGGATGACCTTCAACGAAATCAACAACCAGCGCAACTGGCGTGCGCCGCTGTTCGGCTACTGCTGCTCTGGTGTGGTCTATACCGAGCACGACAACCCGGAAGAGACCATGTACCAGGTGCTGCACCACCAGTTCGTGGCCAGCGCGCTGGCGGTGAAAGCCGCACGCCGCATTAACCCGGAAATGAAAGTCGGCTGCATGCTGGCGATGGTGGCGCTCTATCCGTACTCCTGCAAGCCAGAAGATGTCATGTTCGCTCAGGAATCCATGCGCGAGCGCTACGTCTTCACCGACGTGCAGCTGCGCGGCTACTACCCGTCTTACGTGCTGAACGAGTGGGAGCGCCGTGGCTTCTCCATCAAAATGGAAGCGGGCGACGAGCAGATCCTGCGTGAAGGCACCTGCGATTACTTAGGTTTCAGCTACTACATGACCAACGCGGTCAAAGCGGAAGGCGGTACCGGTGACGCCATTTCCGGCTTCGAGGGCAGCGTGCCGAACCCACACGTCAAGGCGTCCGACTGGGGCTGGCAGATTGATCCGGTAGGCCTGCGCTATTCGCTGTGTGAACTGTACGAACGTTATCAGAAGCCGCTGTTTATCGTGGAAAATGGTTTCGGCGCCTACGACACCGTGGAAGAGGACGGCAGCATCAACGATGACTATCGCATCGACTACCTGCGCGCCCACGTGGAAGAGATGATGAAGGCGGTGACCTGGGATGGCGTGGATCTGATGGGCTACACGCCGTGGGGCTGCATCGACTGCGTCTCCTTCACCACCGGCCAGTACAGTAAGCGCTACGGCTTTATCTACGTCAACAAGCACGACGACGGTACCGGTGACATGTCCCGCTCCCGTAAGAAGAGCTTTGAGTGGTATAAAACCGTCATTGCCAGCAACGGCGAAACGCTGTAATGGCTCGCCCTCTCTGCAAGCGGAGAGGGCAAACCGCTTATCTTCCAGACACTTCTTTACAGCATTTGCGTTGCCAAAATATGATCGCCCGATAATATAGGCGTCCTGAATATTTGAGGCGAACATGATCAAGCGACAACGCAACGCTATCCTGCTTGTAGCCCTGGCCTGCCTGGTGGTGCTGATATGCACCGCCCAGCGGATGGCCGGGATGCACGCGCTTGTCATGAACGTCACCACCACGAGCCAGTCTGTCCAGCAGGGACAGGAGAGTGCCGACGCACCGGTAACCCCGTGTGAGCTTAGCGCCAAGTCGCTGATGTCGGTCCCGCCTGTTTTATTTGAAGGCGCCCTGATTGCCGTCACCCTGCTGCTGGCGTTGCTGGCAGCCAGTCCACCGCGCCGCGAACGGCAGTGGCCTCCCCGCGTTATCTCCCCGCCCCGGTTAAGGGTGCATCTGCGATTATGCGTCTTCCGTGAATGAGCCTTCGCCTGTTACTTCAGGTTAATTCATCATTTACGGAGAAAATTTATGTTTACTGTATTCAGGCGACTGCTGGTCTGCCTGCTTTGGCTATGGCTGCCCCTCAGCCAGGCTGCCGACAGCGGCTGGCTGCGCGCCGCCGATAATCAGCACGCCAGCGTCAGGCTGCGTGCGCAACCCGAAAGCACTGGCGAAACCCGCCTGCTGCTGGACGTCGCCCTGCAAAAAGGCTGGAAAACCTACTGGCGCTCGCCGGGCGAAGGCGGCGTCGCACCCGCGATTAAATGGCATCAGCCCGTCGAGGCGATCTGGCGCTGGCCTGTGCCGCAGCGTTTCGACGTCGCGGGCATCACCACGCAGGGCTACCACGGCGATGTCAGCTTTCCCATCACTCTGCGGGGCGACGTCCCGAAGATCCTGAGCGGCGTACTGACGCTCTCCACCTGTAGCAACGTCTGTATTCTTACCGACTACCCGTTTTCGCTGAACATGACCGCATCCGCAGGCGCCGGTTTTGATTACGATTTCAGTCGGGCCATGGGCACCCTTCCGCTCAGCGGCGGGTTGACCTCAACGCTTAACGCCACCTATGCGCCCGGCAAGCTGACCGTAACGGCGCAGCGTGACGCAGGCTGGCAGGCGCCGTCCCTGTTTATCGACGGTATGGATGATGTTGATTTCGGCAAACCGGCCCTCACCGTTCGCGGTGACTCGCTGGTCGCCACCGTGCCCGTGACGGACAGCTGGGGCGAGGCCGCGCCCAACCTCAGCGGCAAAACCCTGTCGCTGGTTCTGGCCGATAGCGGGCAGGCGCAGGAGTCCAGCCTGAGCATTCAGCCGGGGAACGCCGCGCCGACGCTCTCGTTAGGCTGGGTGCTGCTGATGGCGCTGGCGGGCGGTCTGATCCTTAACGTCATGCCCTGCGTACTGCCCGTGCTGGCCATGAAGCTAGGCACGCTGATGCAAACCGAACGGCAGGCGCGGGGTCAGGTACGCCGACAGTTTCTTGCATCGGTAGCCGGGATCGTGATCTCGTTCCTCGCGCTGGCGCTGATGATGACGGTATTACGTTTAGGCAATCAGGCGCTCGGCTGGGGGATCCAGTTCCAGAATCCGTGGTTTATTGGCGCGATGACGCTGGTGATGGTGCTTTTCAGCGCCAGCCTGCTGGGGTTGTTTGAAATCCGTCTCCCTTCCGGCGCCAGCACCTTCCTTGCCACGCGCGGCGGCAACGGGCTTGCGGGTCATTTCTGGCAGGGCGCGTTTGCCACGCTGCTGGCGACACCCTGCACCGCGCCGTTCCTGGGGACGGCGGTCTCGGTCGCGCTGGCGGCGCCGCTTCCCCTGCTGTGGGGGATCTTCCTGGCGATGGGTATCGGTATGAGCCTGCCGTGGCTGCTGGTGGCGGCCTGGCCGGGGCTGGCCCAGCGCTTGCCGCGTCCGGGACGCTGGATGAACGTCGTACGCGTAGTGCTGGGGATGATGATGCTCGGCTCATCGCTGTGGCTGCTGAGCCTGCTGACGGTGCACATTGGCAGCCTGCCCGTCATCACGCTGGGCGTGCTCCTGATCCTTACGCTGCTGCTGGTCACCGCCTGGCGCTACCGCTGGCAAACGGCACTGCGCGCCGGGGTATTAGCTGTAGTGGTGGCCGGGGCGGTCGCGTTTGTATCCGGTTCCGGCGGCGAGGGTTCCCGCCGCGATCGTATTCACTGGCAGCCGCTCAGCGAGCAGGCCATTGCCCGCGCGCTGGCGGAGAACAAACGGGTGTTCGTCGACGTGACCGCCGACTGGTGCGTGACCTGTAAAGCCAATAAATACAACGTGCTGCTGCGCGACGACGTGCAGGATGCGCTCTCCGCCCCGGACGTTGTCGCCCTGCGCGGCGACTGGAGCCGCCCCTCAGATACCATCAGCCAGTTCTTAACCACGCGCGGCAGCGCCGCCGTGCCGTTTAACCAGATCTACGGACCGGGATTACCGCAGGGCCACGTGCTGCCTGCGTTGTTAAGCCGCGAAGCGGTGCTGAGCACCCTGTCCGATGCAAAAGGAAAATAACATGAGAGCCTTCGTTGCTTTACTTCTGCTGTCGTTATCAACGTTCGGTTTCGCCGCACCTTCTGATGACGCTTCCAGCGACCAGCTGGCAAAACTGCTGTTTAACGACCTCAACAGCCCGCGAACCGGCGCGACATCGCCGAAGCTGACCATCGTCTCCTTCACTGACTACAACTGCCCGTATTGCAAGCAGTTCGACCCAATGCTTGAGAAAATCGTGCAGGAAAATCCCGACGTGCAGCTCATCGTCAAACTGCTGCCGTTCAAGGGACAAAGCTCGGTAAATGCCGCGAAAGCGGCACTCTCAACGTGGCAGCAGGCGCCGGATAAATTCTGGGCGCTCCACCAGCGGCTGATGATGAAAAAGGGCTATCACGATGACGCCAGCATCGCCGCCGCGAAGGTAAAGACCGGAACGGACAGCATTAAAAAGGATGATAAAACCATGGACAGCCTAAAGATGAACCTCATCCTGGCGCAGGTGCTGAATATTCAGGGTACCCCGGCGACCATTATCGGCGACCAGATGGTGGCGGGCGCAATTCCGTATGACGACCTGGAGGGGCTGGTCAAAGAACAGCTGGCAAACGCCCGTGGCAAGTAAGCTTCCGCGCCTGCTGCGCGAGCTGGGCGTATGGCTGCTGATTGGCGTAGCCGTGAGCCTGGCGGTGGACTATTTCCGCCAGCCCGCGCTGCCGCAGAATTTCTCCGCGACGGCACTGCACACCCTCGACGGCCAGCCCGTCGATCTTATCGCCATGAGTAAGGAGCGACCGCTGCTGGTCTACGTCTGGGCGACATGGTGCGGCGTCTGCCGCTACACCACGCCGTCGGTGGCGGCGCTTGCCGCGGACGGGGGTAACGTGATGTCGGTTGCGCTGCGCTCGGGCGATAACGTGACGCTCGAAACCTGGATGAGGAAGAAGAAGGCGACGATGCCCACGGTCAACGACGCCAGCGGAGAACTGGCGCGTGAGTGGGACGTTAAGGTTACGCCAACGCTGGTGGTGATCTCTCACGGTGAGGTGAAGTCGATCACCACCGGCTGGACCAGCGGCTGGGGAATGCGCCTGCGGCTGTGGCTGGCGTCGTAGCGTTACTTCCCGCCAGCCAGCTCCAGGAAGCTACCGGTGACATAGGAGGCTTTGTCGCTCAGCAGCCAGACAATGGCCTGGGCGACCTCCTCCGGCTGACCGCCACGCTGCATCGGTAACATCGACTTCACCCGATCCACACGCCCCGGCTCGCCGCCGGAGGCGTGAATATCGGTATAAATCAGGCCTGGCCGCACGCCGTTAACGCGAATGCCCTGCGCCGCCACCTCCAGCGCGAGGCCGGTGGTTAGGGAATCCACCGCCCCTTTTGAGGCGGCATAATCCACATATTCCCCCGGCGCGCCCAGCCGTGATGCCGCCGAGGAGACATTCACAATCGCGCCGCCCTTGCCGCCGTGTTTATGCGACATGCGCTTAACCGCTTCACGGCAGCAGAGAAAATAGCCGGTGACGTTGGTAGCCAGCACGCGGTTAATACGTTCAGCGGAGAGATTTTCGATGGTGGATTGTTCAAACAAAATCCCGGCGTTGTTCACCAGCGCGGCGAGCGGCTCACCTTCGCGATCGATGCTGTCGAACATCGCCATCACCTGCGCTTCATCGCTGATGTCCGCGCGTACGGCAAAGGCTTTACCGCCCGCGTCCACGATCTGATTAATGACGTCCGTCGCGGCTTTGATGTTGTGATGAAAATTCACCGCAACGGTGTAGCCTTCGCTTGCCAGCTGTAGCGCGGTGGCTTTACCAATACCCCGGCTGGCGCCGGTGACCAGTGCAATTGCCATTCTTTTCTCCCAATAAAAAAGCCGGGTGGCGGCTTCGCCTTACCCGGCCTACGTTACTACAGGAACAACGTTACTGGTATTCGCTCATCGGTACGCAGGAGCAGAACAGGTTACGGTCGCCGTAAACATCATCAAGACGTTTCACGGTTGGCCAGTATTTGTTTGCCACACCTGCCGGGAAGACAGCCAGCTCGCGGGTATAACCGTGGTTCCACTCTGCCACCAGTTCGTTCTGTGTATGCGGAGCGTTCACCAGCGGGTTATCTTCCAGCGTCCACTCCCCGCCTTTCACGCGGTCGATTTCGCTGCGGATCGCCAGCATCGCGTCGATAAAGCGATCCAGCTCCACCTTGCTTTCAGATTCGGTCGGCTCAACCATCAGCGTTCCCGCAACCGGGAAGGACATGGTTGGCGCGTGGAAGCCGTAGTCGATCAGGCGCTTGGCAATATCCAGCTCGCTGATGCCCGTCTCTTCTTTCAGAGGACGAATATCGAGGATGCATTCGTGCGCCACGCGACCGTCGCGGCCGGTATAGAGCACCGGATAGGCGTCCTTCAGACGCGTTGCGATGTAGTTGGCGTTGAGGATCGCCACCTGGCTGGCCTGCTTCAGCCCTTCCGCGCCCATCATGCGGATGTACATCCAGCTGATTGGCAGGATAGAGGCGCTGCCGAACGGTGCCGCGGAGACCGCGCCCTGACGGGTCAGCATGCCTTCAATCTGCACCACGCTGTGGCCCGGCACAAACGGTGCCAGGTGCGCTTTCACGCCGATTGGGCCCATACCCGGGCCGCCACCGCCGTGCGGAATGCAGAACGTTTTATGCAGGTTCAGGTGCGACACGTCCGCGCCAATAAAGCCCGGAGAGGTGATGCCCACCTGGGCGTTCATGTTTGCGCCGTCGAGGTAAACCTGGCCGCCGAACTGATGCACCACTTCACACACTTCACGGATAGTTTCTTCGTACACGCCGTGGGTGGACGGGTAGGTCACCATGATGCAGGAGAGTTTGTCGCCCGCCTGCTCGGCTTTGGCGCGCAGGTCGGCCAGATCGATGTTGCCGTTTTTGTCGCACGCCACAACCACCACTTCCATTCCTGCCATCTGGGCAGAAGCCGGGTTGGTACCGTGGGCAGAGCTTGGGATCAGGCAGATATCACGGTGGCCTTCGTTGCGGCTTTCGTGATAGTGACGGATCGCCAGCAGACCAGCGTATTCACCCTGCGCACCGGAGTTCGGCTGCATGCAGAGCGCGTCGTACCCGGTCAGCTTCACCAGCCAGTCGGAGAGCTGGTTGATCATCATGTGATAACCTTCCGCCTGCTCAGCCGGGCAGAACGGGTGCAGCTCAGAGAATTCAGGCCAGGTAATTGGGATCATCTCAGCCGCGGCGTTCAGCTTCATGGTGCAGGAGCCCAGCGGGATCATCGCCTGGTTCAGCGCCAGATCTTTACGTTCCAGAGAGTGCATGTAACGCATCATCTCGGTTTCGCTGTGATAGCGGTTGAACACCGGGTGAGTCAGGATCGCGTCGTCGCGCAGCATGCTTTCCTGAATGGAGCGGCTGTCGAGCGCAACCTCTTTGTCGAGCGTATCAACGTCCAGACCGTGTGCGTCACCCAGCAATACGTTGAACAGGGTCAGGATATCGTCACGGGTGGTGCTTTCGTCCAGCGTAATGCCGACCGCATTGTGAATGTCGCTGCGCAGGTTGATTTGCGCTGCCTCGGCGCGCGCCAGCACGGCCGCTTTATCTGCCACCTCGACGCACAGGGTATCGAAATAGTGTTCATGACGCAGTCTGAGACCTTTCTGTTGCAGACCGCAGGCCAGGATATCGGCCAGACGGTGGATGCGGCTGGCAATACGTTTCAGGCCAGCCGGACCGTGGAACACCGCGTACAGGCTGGCAATGTTAGCCAGCAGCACCTGCGAGGTACAGATGTTGGAGTTCGCTTTCTCGCGGCGGATATGCTGCTCGCGGGTTTGCATCGCCATGCGCAGCGCGGTGTTACCGGCGGCATCTTTCGATACGCCGATAATACGGCCTGGCATGGAACGTTTAAATTCATCTTTCGCGCCAAAGAACGCCGCGTGCGGGCCGCCGTAGCCCATCGGCACGCCGAAACGCTGGGCTGAGCCGAAGACAATATCCGCGCCCTGTTTACCTGGCGCCGTCAGCAGCACCAGCGCCATAAAATCAGCGGCGACGCTAACAATAACCTTACGGGATTTCAGCTCGGCGATCAGTGCGCCGTAGTCGTGCACTTCCCCGGTGGTGCCCACCTGCTGCAACAGCACGCCGAAGACGTCCTGGTGATCCAGCACTTTTTCAGCGTCGTCGACAATCACCTCAAAGCCGAAGGTTTCCGCACGGGTGCGCACCACGTCCAGCGTCTGGGGATGCACGTCCGCCGCGACGAAGAAGCGGTTGGCGTTTTTCAGCTTGCTCACGCGCTTCGCCATCGCCATCGCTTCGGCGGCGGCGGTCGCTTCATCCAGCAGCGAGGCAGAGGCGATATCCATACCGGTCAGATCCAGCGTCACCTGCTGGAAGTTCAGCAGCGCTTCCAGACGGCCCTGGGAGACTTCTGGCTGATACGGGGTGTAAGCGGTGTACCAGCCCGGGTTTTCCAGCATGTTACGCAGGATCACCGGCGGTAACTGCACGTTGGTGTAGCCCATGCCAATGTAAGACTTATAGCGCTTGTTCAGGCCGGCGATAGCCTTCAGCTCCGC
>OKVW01001385.1_pt1 | contig 10171 bp, 6 predicted proteins | sample 1606991 | NCBI WGS metagenome assembly OKVW01 (sample SAMN03281021, study PRJEB24777) | human gut metagenome | isolation source: fecal sample PR177 from 1 month old male Malay infant, vaginal delivered...
GCTGATGATTCTTCTCATAATCGTTACCTCCATATTTTTCTTACATCATTATTTTACCATTGTGAAGAAAAAAATGTCAGCGGTTTTTTAATATATTGATCAATTTTGTTTAGTTTAACAAGGATATCATCCCATTTAATTGTGCACATTTACTCAAAACTATCATTTCCTAATCTGGCAATGGCAGCTGCATCACATAGGGCTGGTTCCAGTAAAATGCCGCCCCATTGAATTTCAGCGTTACCTCTGTGTCGCCTTCTTCGTAAAAGATCCGGAAACCGCTAAGGTTGCCCTTATCGTCAAAATCATACCGCTCATTCTCCCATCCGGTATATCTTAACTTCCTCTTGCAGATCAGGCCTCTTAATACAAGATCCTTATCCTCATGCACTGCCATCACATCGATGTATACTGCCGGCCTCTCTATTGTTTTAACTTTCCCCTGCACATCCTCTATCTCCACTGTCTGCGGCTCCTTCATCTTTGTAATACCGAGAATACGCACGGAACCATCTTTCCACGGGATATCTACATTTAATTCTTCATAATCCTGGGGGACAGGAAGCGTGACAGGCGTGGATTCCTCATAATTCAAAAAAGTGATTCCTGGAATATTCATCTGAAAAGACGCATTCTGCTCATTTTGCGGAACGTCGTAAAGGCACCTGGTACGCCGTCCATATCGTTTTATATCTGACAACCGGTAATGTCCCAGATTGTCCCAATAGGGATTAGCAGCTACCTGCCTGATTAGATATTGTTTTTCTTGACTGGATATGGTTGGCAAATCTACCTCCTGATACGGCGGTTTATAAGCAATGAGGGGCGTCCTCTCTCCCGCTTCCCTGTATAAATACCAGGTCACTAGAATCCCGTCTTTTACCTTTTCCCCCATGCTTATAATAGAGATGCCGTCATGGGTATCTATGCTTCCATGCTCCGCTGCCGCTAATTCTTCCAAAGTCCCATATTCAGGCACACGCTTCAAGTCAAATTCCTGTGGCTCTTCAAAATCAAGAAGCCGGAGCGCATAACCGGAGATCTGATCTTCAGGATCTGGGGCAGATGGAAGCGCAAACATTGCTTCGATGATATATCGCATGTGTCCATATTCCTCAAAATAGGCGGGATCAGACATATACACTGACTCTTGGGGCTTAAGCCCATCTTCCGGTATGCCTGGTCCTGTCAGGAACAAACCTTCGCCGGACTTCCAAAGCTCGTTCTGGTATCTTTGGCTGTAAGGTTCACTGTCCGCCGGGTTTTCCTTGGCTTCCGAATAGTCCAGCATGACCATGCTTACAAGCAGTTCCTTCTCTTGATAAATGGCAGACGTCACATAGATGGTCTTTTCTTTCTGGGGCAGTTCAGATTCGATTACAGTATCCAGTTCGTAAATGGGATATATCGATTTAATGATTCCATACTTACTGGCAAACTGGTACGGCAGTGCGGAAATCTGTTCTTCCTCTTCTGATTCCGTCTCCTGCTCTACTTTGGGGACCTCAGTTTCGGTTCCTTTCAAACGGGTGCTATCTTCCTCCTTGTTAATCTCCCCCTCTGTACTGATAACCGGCTCCGACACATGCTCCAGCGTCCCTGCGCCTGTTTCTCCACTCGTCTGGCAGCCGGACAGCATGGCAGACAGCAAACCTGCTGTTAACAAAATAGTTACTGCGCTTTTCTTCATGGTGAGACCTCCTCTCCACAACGGAATTCACATATTTTACTATTTTTATCATAACAGGTCTGCTGCCTATTTTCTTTTCTTATTTCTTACATATTCCAGATGTAAAGATTAACTTTAGTAAAATCACTTCTTTTATTGCACCCACGCCCCGTCCGCGCCCACAACACAGCCATCCGGCGTAATTGTATTGGTCAGAAGCGCGCCTCTTGTGCCGTCGGGAACGGTATTCAGGTAATACCACTGGTTCTCCCAGCAGATCCAGCCGTCCTTCATATAGCCGTCCTCACCAAAGAAATACCATGCGTAGCTGTTACCATAGAACAGATAGGCCCACTGGCTGCTGGGCCAGGTACCATTGGTATATCGGTACCACCATCCCTTTTCATCCTTTATCCACTGACCTTCCGTCACTGCTTCTCCGTCCCCGCTGCCTACCACCGGCTCATGCTGACCGGGTACCACCGGCTGCGGCGGATCAGGGGCCGGTTCTTCCCCATAGACAAAGGTTATCTCAAACTCACTGAAACTGGCTGCGTGGATGCGTATGAATTTACCATGCTCATCCTGCTGAATGTTCACTTGCTGTGTTTCATCCCCGTTTGCTGCATGGTGCACCACGATTGCAGCCGGAGCACTGACGGAATCCGGAACCCCTACCTGAAATTCAATATTCTGGCCGGAGAGATGGGCATTATCCACCGGCTGGGTCACCTCGTCTGCATCTGCACGGATGATCTTCACATATGGCGTCACCTCCAGCACCAGCTTTTGAGGTACAATCCCCCATTCTGTTCCAAGCTGTATGGACCTTAACTCCACCCCCAGAAGGTCCATCTTAAGGCAGGCGCTTACCTGATCCCCAGCCACAGCTCCAGGCACCTGCTGCAGTGCATTGGCCAGATCCGGGACTGTCTGGGTTTCCGCCTTTTGTTTCAGCGCTTTTACTGTATCTTCTACCGCGGTATCTTTCATCCGGGACACATCTTCCATGGTAATGGAACTGTTCTGGGGAGGCACAGGCGTATTGATATTCTCCGGAGCCACCTTGTTTTCCATACTGCCGGTGGATGGCTTCACTTCATCCACCACAGAAGCCTGAAGAATCCGTTCTATCAGATCATCATAGCTGTCATACGCCGTGATTTTTGCTGTCTTTCCGCTCTGGAATACAATGTTTACATCCGTCCATCTGCTGTCCAGATCAAGGCTTTCCACCTGCTGTCTGACCTGATCATCCAGGTACAGGCTGGCCTTGCCGGGATACAGGGAGGACATGGTTCCGTCAATCTGGCAGACTCCCTCTGCGTACACACTGGCCTGATCCTGGATCGTACCGTTTAGAGTGATGACGGAACTGCCGATCACCGGCATTTTCCCATAATCTGTATCCGATAGGTAGATGTCTCCGCCGCAGAGAATGGGGATATCGACTGCGCTGGATTCCCCCAGCCGGCAGTTGATGGCGTAAATGTTGGTGGACCCTGTCTCAGCAAAGCACTGGTCATTGTAATAGCCACCGGCAAATACACCGTTTACCTTACTATTCTCCAGGCGGATCATGGATCTGCCAAGAGTCACCACATCTCGGCCGGTGGTGCTGGTATGGTAATTGCCGCCGAAGATTTCCCCGCCTCCCCAGCCATTGGCATCTATGGTACTGTCCTTTACAGTAATATTGGTGGAATCGCAGTTCAGCCGGATGTTTTCCACCTCATCATTGCCGATATGGCCTCCAAATATGGAAAATGTAAAATCCATATATCCAACATTCAGATAGCTGTCCTCAAATGTCATGTAGGTCCCGCCCGCATCCAGCACCGAATTATCCGCCCTGTTCCATGCGAAAGAGCCTCCGCTTACCATGCAGGTCACCAATGAAGAATCCTTCACCAATAGAGAGGTCTTTCCTATCAAGGCATTTACCCCCGCTGCATCCACCACACTGCCGCAATAGATATTGCTGACTTCCAGGCCGCTGCTGCTTTCAATCGTGATTCTGCATGTGCCGGGAATGGACACATCTGCACCGTTCTCATCCGCCAGGCTTCCCCCCACTATGACTCCCTCCAGCGCGCTGGGCACCTCCAGGAACCGTCCTTCTGTGATGGTCAGCCTTGTACTCTCCACCTGAACATTTTTGCCGCCTCCGTACAGGCTGTTTATACTGCCATGCTCATAGACCAGAGGAACTCCGTTGGCAAATACGGTGGAACCGGCGGCGGAGGCTCCAATCCTGTAATCCGCTTCGTTTTCACCGGTTATGGTGAGCTGTTCAATGCCCTTATCGGAAGGCACAAACACCTCCGGACCATCCGCGGTATTGCCTGTGAGGCAGAGCGTGATTTTGCCGTCCGCCTGGCGGATATCCTCCTCACTGAGTGCCTCAAGCGCCCCTGCTGCGGTCTGATCCGCCCCTGCATAGATCCAGCCCGGAACGTCCTGATACTCTGAGTATACAAGGACGACCGGTGTGCAGCGGTTGATACTTGTACAGATCCCCTCATCGGTTGTCTGGGAAGCAAGCTGCCTGGCAGACTTCATATCATGACCCAGATAAAATACATCTGTTTGAATGGACTCCTGTAACAGATCTTCCTCCTCATCCAGAGAAAGCACCTGGCTCAAGGGCTGGATTGTAAGCGTCACAGCCTCCGGAAGCTCCATTTCCGCGCCGCCTGACAGGACCGCCACATCAAATGCCGCTATGCGGACCACCTGCTGCCTGGGATATAATTCTTTCATCACATGACCCACTGCGTCTTTGATCTTTACATCTTCTTCATCCAGGCCGGAGACTATCAGCTGCGCGTCCTCCGGCAGCACACCGGCTTTGGCCGTAAGTATAATCAGATATCCATCAGTCTCCTTCATGAGTGTGATCTCCTCCTGCATTTCCTGCTCCGGAATTGCCGGAAGGGACTCCGGCTGGGAGGCGGAAGTCTCTGTCTCAAGCTGGTTTGGGCTTTCTTCCACACTACTGTCCGTCTCTGTGGCTTCCTCTTTTGTTTCAGTATCTGTGATGTCCGAGGATTCCTGGGGATTTTCCCCAGTTACGCCGGCTGAGCTTCCTGAGACATTATCATCGCTTGTACTGCCGGATTCAATTGGCTGGGTTACTTCGCTGCTGCCTGATTCCGTAGGCCGGTTTTCTTCGTCTCCACTGCCAGATCCGCCCGGTTGAAGTTCTCCGCCGCTGCTTCCAGATTCTGCCGGTTGGCTCTCACCGCTGCTGCTTCCTGGCTCTGTTGCTTGATCTTTATCACTGCCGCTTTCCTGCTCTGCCGTCTGGTTCTCACCACTGCCGCTTCCTGGCTCTGCCGTCTGGTTTGCTCCACTTCCGCTCTCAGAGTCCGTGGGCACGTTTTCACCATCCCCGCCGTTGGATTCGGTTAATTTTCCATCACTCACATCCCCGGTTTCACCAGCCAGACCTTGACTGCTGCCGCCCGTCACCTCCGACTCATTACCGCTGCCTGCGCTGCCGGTATCATCAGCTCCGCTATGGTTGGCATTTCCGCTTTCCTCTGAATCCGCCTCGTTTTTACTGGTATTGTCAAGCGCTCTGCCCTTATCTTCATTACTATTTTGTTCCGCCGCCTGTTCCTGCCCATAGGCAGTGATTACACATCCTGGAATTCCCGGCTGTATCACCGCTGTCAACACCATACAGCTGGACAGGATCACTGCCCCAAGCCTTTTCCAATACATCATGATCTGCTCCACCCTTTCTTAATATTTAAACCTACTATATAAGTTATCAGCCTTCTAATCAGATGTACCTTGTCTACCATTTTTAGCGTCATATATTCCACTGAGGGCTACCCGCACCTCATCGTGCAGAAAATCCCCGAAGAGCCGACACTCCCCGGGGACCTGCATGTAAAATACAAAAAGGTGGCAGCTGATTCTCAACCAACTGCCGCCTTCATTATTCTCACTAATTATAAAATATTACTGCACCCATACTCCATTCCCATCCACCTTATATCCATCCGGCGTGGTCGTATTGGTCATCATCACTCCATCACTGCCCAGGTAGAACCATTTCCCATTGCTCTCAGCCCAATAGTTCTTCGCCATGGCACCGCTGGAGCGGAAATAGTACCATGCGCCGTTGTCGAACTCCCGCCAGCCATGGGCCATGTAGGCGTTGGCATCAAACCAGTAGTCCTGGCCGTCCAGGGTGAGCCACTGGGTGGCTGCCCGGGTGCCGTTAGACTGGACGTAGTACCAGCCGTTCTGATCCTGTTTCCAACCCGCTGTGGAGGTCCCGGGGCCGCCTGACTGGCTGTTTCCATCCGTCTGGCCGGAGGACTGCTGCTTCACCACCTGGAAACCATAGTCCAGAAGCGCCTTGGTGTCCGTATAGTGGGTGGATTTACTCTTCATCACCACTGCTATCAGCCGCACGCCGTCCTTCTCCACCGCAGTTACCAGGGTATTGCCCGCCTTGGAGGTATACCCGGTCTTTCCGCCGATGATTCCCGGATAGTACCTGGAATCATTGGAGTAGAGCATCTTATGCCCCATGGAAATGGTTCTGGCCCCATTTTTCTTCGTGGCAGGCAGGTCGTAGGAGGTGGTGGAAGCAACGGTCCGCACCGTAGCGTTCTCAAATGCCGCCCTGGCGATCAGAGCCATGTCATGAGGCGTTGTATAGTGGTTGGTGTCATTGAGTCCATGGGGATTGGTAAAATGGGTATTGGTGCACCCCAGTGCCGCTGCCTTGGCATTCATCATGTCCGCGAACTTGGCGTTGCTGCCGGCCACATGCTCGGCCAGCGCGTTGCCCACCTCATTGGCTGATTTAAGCAGCAGGGCGTAAAGGCTCTGGCGCACAGTCAGCTTGTCCCCTTCCACCATATTCAGGGACACGGCTCCCGCCTCCAGATTGGTGGTCGCTGTGGCTGAGAAGGTCACGGTGTCATCCAGACCACAGTTCTCCGCCACCAGAAGGGCCGTCATCAGCTTAGTAATGCTGGCAGGATAGTATTTAGTCTCCGCATTCTTTCCGAAGAGTACCTTGCCTGTGGAAGCGTCCAGCAGCACCGCGCCCTCAGCGGCTATCACCGGCTCCGGCACCTGGTTCTCTGTCTGCCCGGAACCCTGGCTCTCCTGAACAGGCGCATTATTCTGCGTCCCTGGCTGGCTTGGTGAAGGTGCTGCAGACGCAGGTCCCTGGGTCCCCGCGGAACTGTTAGGGTCGGTGGAACCGGCAGGGCTGTTCTGACCCGAGGGACTATTCTGGCCGGAGGGACTGTTTTGCCCCGAAGGGCTGTTCTGGCCGGAGGGACTGTTCTGCCCGGAGGGACTGTTCTGCCCCGAAGGACTGTTTTGCCCCGAAGGGCTGTTCTGGCCGGAGGGACTGTTCTGCCCGGAGGGGCCATTCTGGCCGGAGGAACTGTTCCCCTCCTCCCCCAGATGTGCCACGGAACTCTCCTCCAAAGGCGTAATCACCGTGTCTCCATATGTATACGCCGCAGGACCCAAGGCCAGCGCCGCACTCAGACATGTACTCAAAAGCAGCTTATATTTAAAATGTTTCATGATCTGTATTCTCCTGATCTCTAATCGGACGTATTCACATTATACCACAGCATCCAATTTGGAAACACCTCCATTTTCTGTCAAAAAACTTAATTTTTGTTGAACGTCTCCCCCTCCCTGAACAAAGCGCGTTCCAGCATTTTCAGTTCATCCAGGTTGATGCAGCTGGGGATAGTCCCCCTCTCCACCGCCTCTTTGCACGCTGCAAAGTCCATCCACATGACACTCTCCACTTCCTCCTCCTGAAGCTTCAGGGTCTCAGCGCAAATCGGCTTCCTGTAGAGGTACACATTGCTCACCTCATAGTTCCGAAACATTTCCCCGTAGAACATATCTTCCATATATACGGAGTGGGGACCGGCATATTCCAGATCCCCGGCCTCAGCACGAATTCCCAGCTCCTCCTCCAGCTCCCGGACAGCGGAGGGGAGGAACTCATCTCCGGCCCTCACATGGCCCGCAGAAGAAATGTCGTAACAGCCAGGGTAGGAATCCTTGTCTCTGCTCCGCTTCTGCAGCAGCAGATCCCAGCCGCTTCTGTCATTCTCCCGCACAATCCAGACGTGAGAAGTTCTGTGAGGATCTCCGTTTCTGTGAACCAGAGTGCGGTCCCGCACCACGCCCGTGGGGTTCCCCTCCTGGTCCAGCACGTCAAACAGCTCCAATTCCTCCCCGTCCAGGCAGGCACAGCACAGCCTGTCCCCCGCGTAGGAAAGCTTCAGAGAGAAAAAGGGCCGGTTCTCATTCAGCAGGCGGAAAAATATCTTGTCTCCTTCCCACAGATTCAGATCCAGCACAGCCCCCTTGTCCACCCACTCCAGCATCCCCTCATTGCAGGCGGTCACTTCTCCCTCATATCTGTCCGCCGTAAACAGACAAATGTACTCGTCCTCCCAGCCTTCTGAGGAGAATGTGATGATCCCGCGGAAACGGTAGGAGGTCAGCGTCAGCCCGGTCTCCTCCTTCACCTCCCGCAGCACACATTCCTCCGGGCTCTCTCCCGCCTCAAAATGTCCGCCCACACCAATCCATTTGTCGTGATTCACATCATTCTTTTTGCTTACCCGGTGCAGCATCAGGTAAGACCCCTCATTTTCTATATAGCACAGCGTTGTCAGCTTCATCTTCAGATCCTTTCCCGCCCGCAGCGGTGTGTCACGCGTTCCGCAAATGTTTCAGCGCATACAATAACAAAAAGCCCGCCGGTAAATCAGCGGGCTTTCATAAATAACTGCTTATTCTTCAATTGAATAGTTAGGAGCCTCTTTGGTGATGTGGATATCATGAGGATGGCTCTCTTTTAAGGAAGCCGCGGAAATCTTCATGAATCTTCCAGTCTCCTGCAGGGTGGGGATGTCCTGCGCTCCGCAGTAGCCCATTCCGGAACGAAGCCCGCCAAGGAGCTGGAACACGGTGTCCTCAACCAATCCTTTATATGCCACGCGGCCTTCCACGCCCTCCGGCACCAGCTTCTTGGCGTCGGACTGGAAATAACGGTCCTTGCTTCCGTTCTCCATGGCAGCGATGGAACCCATGCCGCGGTATACCTTATACTTACGTCCCTGGTACAGCTCAAAAGTACCCGGGCTCTCGTCACAGCCTGCGAAGATACTTCCCATCATACACACACTGCCGCCGGCTGCAATCGCCTTGGTCACATCGCCGGAATACTTGATGCCGCCGTCTGCGATAATCGGAATGCCGTACTCCTTGGCCACCGCATAGCAGCTCATCACAGCGCTGATCTGGGGAACGCCGATTCCGGCAACCACGCGGGTGGTGCAGATGGAACCAGGTCCGATGCCTACCTTGATGGCGTCTGCTCCGGCCTCAATCAGGTCTCTCGTAGCTTCGCCTGTGGCCACATTGCCGGCCACAACCTGTACATCAGGAAATGCCTCTTTGATCAGCTTTACGCAGCGGACCACATTGGCAGAATGGCCGTGGGCGGAATCCAGCACGATCACGTCAACCTTAGCATTTACAAGGGCCTCCACACGCTCCAGCACATTGGCGGTGATTCCCACGCCTGCGCCGCAAAGAAGGCGTCCCTGTGCGTCCTTAGCGGACAACGGGTACTTGATCTGCTTCTCAATATCCTTGATTGTGATGAGGCCCTTCAGATTGAAGTCGTCATCCACAATGGGAAGCTTCTCTACTCTCGCCTTGGCCAGAACTGCCTTGGCCTCCTTCAATGTAACACCCTCTTTCGCCGTCACCAGGTTCTTGGTGGTCATGCAGTCCTTGATGGGGCGGTCGAAATCCTCCTCGAACTTAAGGTCCCGGTTGGTGATGATACCAACCAGCTTCTTCCCCTCGGTGATCGGTACACCGGAGATGCGGAACTTGGACATCAGATCATTGGCGTCCTTTAATGTGTGCTCAGGGGACAGGAAAAACGGATCAGTGATAACGCCGTTCTCAGACCGTTTAACACGGTCCACTTCCTCGGCCTGCTCCTCAATGGACATGTTCTTGTGAATGACTCCGATGCCGCCCTGTCTGGCCATGGCAATCGCCATGCGGTGCTCTGTCACCGTGTCCATACCGGCGCTCATCAGTGGGATATTCAGTTTAATTGTTTTCGTCAGATACGTGGTCAGGTCAACCTGATTCGGAATTACCTCCGAATAGGACGGTACCAAAAGCACATCATCAAAAGTAATGCCTTCGCCGATAATTGTACCCATGGGAAAATCCTCTCTTTCTGCGTGTTTGATTATATTAAAAGTGTGAAACGGGAGATTTCACACTTTCAGTTAACGGGTTTTATGCTTCTTATTAGTATCTAATACTAACAAATTTTCAATGGGTTGTCAAACCAAATCTCTGGGAAATATTCATTGAATTTACTTATAGTAAAACGGATGGTTTTTAATAAATGCCGCCCGGCTGAAAGGTTGTCGGACAGGCCGGGAGTTTCCCCCCTTCTGC
>OKVW01001390.1_pt1 | contig 10141 bp, 10 predicted proteins | sample 1606991 | NCBI WGS metagenome assembly OKVW01 (sample SAMN03281021, study PRJEB24777) | human gut metagenome | isolation source: fecal sample PR177 from 1 month old male Malay infant, vaginal delivered...
CCCCGCCATGCCGTAAATACCGGCGTCACCGCTGCTGATAAGCGCCACGTTGTGCCCGGCCTGCGCCAGCTCAATCGCCGCATGGCAGCGTTCAATCTCTTTACACATGCCGGTTTTGATCACCTGCTTGTCACCGGTAAACGCTTTAACGAGGTGAGTGTAGGTTTTGTAACCCACGATGATTTCTGCCGCCTGCAGTGCTTCAACGGCTTCCATGGTCATCATGGCCTGTGAGCCTGGGCCGATTCCGATTACGGTTAACATCAGTGTGAAACTCCCAAAGTAATAGTGACGCCCTGCTCACGCAGGGTTTCGCCAGTCAGTTGTCCATGACTCAGCAGCCACGCCGCCGGACCCGAGACGCTTCCAATGCCGACCGTCTGGCGTACAAACGGTGAGGCCGGAAAGTGATGTTCATGCTCACGCAGCGCCTCGGCGCTAAAGGTTTCAAACGGCACACGCCAGCAGGATGCAAGCTGGATAAGCCCCTCTTCATCTTTCTTGAGCGACACGCTGCCGATGACTTTCAGCGCCAGCGGATCGAAACGCTGCGCTTCAAGCTGGCGAGCCAGCAATGCCGCCAGTAGCGGGAAAGGCGTATCGCGGCGGCAGCCAATGCCGGCGACCACCCGCTGCGGCACCAGCTTCCAGTGCTGAACCGGAATATCCGGTAGGTCGTTACGTAGCGTGACGCAGATCAGCGCATCCAGTTCGGGCAGATGCTCCAGAGAGGTGACGGTGATAAAGCCACGGCGATCGCAGTGGCGGACGTCTTCATCAAGCTCCTCATCCCACCACAGCCCGACGCGCTGATTGCTGACCAGCATCTGATTCACCACTTTTACCGCTGCGCGAAAGTCAGTCATACGGGCATTGAGCTGGAACGCGAGGGTGTCCAGCGCCGCCATATCGTTGACGTCTGTCGCGGTGGTAATCACCGGATCGGCACCCAGCATCCCCGCCAGATAACGCGTCAGCGCATTCGCGCCGCCCGCATGTCCGGAAAGCAGACTAATGACGTGCTGGCCGCGCTCGTCGATCACCACCACCGCCGGATCGCTGAACTTGTCATTGACCAGCGGCGCCAGCACGCGTACCGCAATGCCGGTTGCGCCGATAAAAATCAGCGCGGAATAGTTCGAAAACGCATCTCGCGCGGTGTTGGCGAACCCGCCATCGAACGGTAGAAAACCCTCTTCCAGCAGCTTTTCACTGGTAAAACAGGTCAACGGCAACATCGCAGCCAGCCGTTTCGCCAGCGTGACACCGCCTGGCGTCAGGCAAAACAGCGCGATTGATTCAGGCTTTACGGTATTCATGGCTAAAATCCGCCGCATAGAGTCTGGAGTAGTGATACTCATCGCCGAGGAAGTTCCCGACCAGGATGAGCGCCGTTTTGCGGATCCCGGCGTCGCGCACTTTATCGGCGATATCCGCCAGCGTACCGCGCACGGTCTGGCTTTCCGGCCAGGTCGCTTTGTAGATCACCGCCACCGGCGTGGTCGCCGGATACCCCCCCTCAATTAACCGCTCCGCCACCCGATGGATACGCTGAACGGAGAGGTAAATCGCCATTGAGGTCTGGTGACTGGCGAACGATTCCAGTTGTTCACGCTCCGGTACCGGCGTGCGGCCTTCAAGTCGCGTGATAATCAGACTTTGCGACACTTCCGGTACGGTATATTCAACGCCAAGCTCTGCCGCCGCACCGAGGAATGCACTAACGCCTGGCACCACTTGCCAGGGGATGCCTCGTTTGGTCAGCTCTTCGCCCTGCTCACGAACCGAGCCGTACAGCGAGACATCGCCGGTTTGCAGCCGCACCACCGTTTTCCCGGCATTGACGCCTGCTTCCATCAAATCGAGGATCTGCTCCAGATGCAGCTCTGCACTGTCGTGGCACTCGGCACCTTGCGGGCAATACTCCAGCAGTTCGGTGTTAATCAGCGATCCGGCGTAAATCACTACCTGCGCCTGTTGCAACAGCCGGTAACCCTTGAGCGTGATCAGTTCACGGTCACCGGGGCCTGCGCCAACAAACCACACACAACGGGGATCAAAGGTCTCAGACATGGCGTTCTTCCTTCTGACAGGCGATGACAAAAACAGGATTATTCGGTTTGAAGTAGTGGCCCGTACCCAGCGTGGTCAGTGATGAAATCTGCATTTGCAGGCAATCCACTTCCTGTACGCCAAGCTGTTGCAGATGGGCCAGCGCGGTGTTGAGGTTCTCCTGCAAAATAAAGGTCATCACCAGACGACCGCCGACGTGGAGCTGACGCATCGACCAGTCGATCAGCTCCGTCAGATGACCACCGCTGCCGCCCATAAACACCGCATCAGCTTTTTCGGTCATCATCATCGGCGCGACACCTGGCAAAATATCGATATTCGCGCAGGCGAAGTGTTGACGGTTTTCGTCCAGCAGACGCAGCGCCGCCGGGTTACGTTCTATCGCCGTGATGTGCAGCGACGGAAACTGCAGCGCAGCTTCGATGGACACACTGCCCGTTCCGGCCCCGATATCAATCAGGTGGCTGGCCCGGTGCAGTTCAAGTTTTGCGAGAGCCAGCGCACGTACCGCTTCTTTGGTCATCGGCACTTTCTCACCGCGCAGAAAAAGCTCATCTTTCATCAAGGATCACCACTGCGTTCATTTCGTATTCGGCATGGACCTCGCTGACGCGCAGCCAGTGGATCCGTTCATTTTCCATCGCCAGGTTTTCGCCAATCACCATCCAGCGATACCCCTTCCCTCTTGCCACCAGCTGCGCGGCAATGTCACGCGGCCCGCACTGCCCGTCAGTCACCATCGCCACTTTGGTCTGTTGCGCCAGCGTGTCGAAACAGACGCGGCGTCCGTGGCTACTGGTCAGCCACATGTCATTCATATCAATGCCAGACTGCGCGCACAGATACTGCACCGCGCTGATACCGGGAATGATGCGCACCTGTCCGATGCCAAAATGCGCCACCATCCGTGTACCAATGCCGTAAAACAGCGGATCGCCGGAAGCCAGGACCACCACCTCTTTATCCTGATGCGCCTCAATCCACGCCAGTAGCTCAGGGATATTGGCGCCCAGCACAAACTGCCCGCCGTGAAAATCCGGAAACTGCTGTAAGTGACGTTTGCCACCGACCAGGACATCGGCCTCTTCAACCGCCGCGCGCGCCGCCGGCGTCATCAGGTGCAGACCGGCTGGCCCCATTCCCACCACCGTCAGCATTGCATCTCCCGGGCTATCGCCTCCACCGGGCGGTTACTGCCCAGCACCTGGTTATCAAACGAAAACATAATGGCGTCGCAGGTCGGCGGATTTTTGGTAAAGCGCAGCATCTGCATCACGCGCATACAGATACGCCCGGCAAGATGGTTGTAGATGTGCTGAAAGCCGTACGCCTCGATGTGCTCCATGGCCGCTTCAGTGGTGTCGCACTCGCTCACCCGTTGAAGTAATTCCAGCGGCGCGCCCAGCAGCGCCAGATGTGCCACCAGCGTTTCCATCCGCGCATCGGCAATATGGCTGTGGGTATGGAAGATCCCGGCGGCAATTTTGATTAACTTGCCGGGATGACCGACCAGAACGATCTGACGAAATCCCATGCGCACCGCCTCTTCAATCATGTAGCCGACAAAGTTGCTCATGGTGACCACCGCATTGCTGTCGATGCCCATCTGTTCGCGGACAAAACGCTCGCCGTGGTTGCCCGGAACCAGAACCACCCGTTCCAGCCCGGCGGCGCGTTTGATTTCCAGTTCCAGTGAGAGAGAACGCTTCCAGCTCTCTTCAGACATCGGGGTGACAATGCCGGTAGTGCCAATAATGGAAATACCGCCCAGAATACCCAGGCGCGCGTTGTAGGTTTTTTGCGCCCGCGCTTCACCTTCCGGGGCAAAAATTTCGATCTCCGCACCGCGCGCCGGGCCAATCGCCTCGCGGACGGCTGATTCAATGGTGTGACGCGGAGTACGATTAATCGCCGCGCTGCCGACGGGCAGGCCAATGCCTTTACGGGTGACGGTGCCAACGCCTTCACCACCAAAGAGGGTGATTTCACCGCTGTCGTTGAGCGTCACACGAGCGAAAATCAACATGCCGTGCGTAGCGTCGACGTCATCACCACCGTCTTTACGGATCGCGGCAATCGCCTGCTGCCCTTCAATGTGCGGCGACTCCACGTTCAGGCACAGGGTGACGCCGGACGGCGTGACAATCGACACCTGATGGATCAGATGCTGACGCAGCACCATCAGCGCGGCGACCTTTGCCGCCGCCGTAGCGCAGGAACCGGTGGTATACCCTTTGCGTAACGCTTTCCCGTTATGCCAGACGGGCGCGTCAAAAGCCTGATCGCTCATCGCGCCCCCTGCATGTGATACAGGATGGCGTTAACAATCGCCGCCGCGACGTTGCTGCCCCCTTTACGACCGAGTGCGGCGATAGCGGGTAACGAGGTGTGCGTCAGCGCCTCTTTGGATTCCGCGGCCCCCACAAAACCAACCGGCACGCCAACCACGCCGCTTACCGCCACATCGTGTTCCATCAGGCGAAACAGCGCCGTGGGCGCGTTGCCAAAGACAAACACTTTCTCGCTCTCTTCCGTCACGGCGATATCCACGGCGGCCATTGAGCGGGTAATGCCCTGCGCTTTCGCCTGCGCCACGACGCGGGGATCGCTGATATAACAGCGGCATTCACCGCCCGTTTTCGCCAGCAACGTTTTGTTGATCCCCGACAGCGCCATGGTCGTGTCGGTATAGATAACCGACGGGCGACTGAGCGCCGCGCAAAGCTTGTCGAGAGCGTCGTCTGAGAACCAGAGAATATCCAGCCAGTCAAAGTCAGCGGTGGTATGAATCACCCGCTTGATGATGGCTTCATGCAGCGGGCTGGCAAACCGGTACTCCGGGCGCGTTTCACTGATTATCTCGCCAATGATGTCGAAACTTTTGGCTTCAATCGCCTGGGGTTGCTGGATGTATTGCATTGTCAGTTATCCTCAGGCCGCACCAACCACCAGCCAGCGCGTCACAATGAACAGCGCCAGTGCCAGCGTTGAAGCAACCCACATCAGTCGAATCGTAAGGGAAATGTCGTCTACGCAAATGGTGCGCTGGTCGTCGCCGATCCACGGTTTTTCAACGCGCTGGCCGAAGTAATCATTCGGCCCGCCCAAGCGAATACCCAGCGCGCCGGCAACAGAGGCCTCCGCCCATGCGCAGTTGGGGCTACTGTGGTTATAGCGATCCCGCCAGCCTATTCGCAGCGCCGCCGCACTCAGCAACAGCCAGCTAATCCGTGCGGGAATAAAGTTCGCCACATCATCCAGCCGGGCGCTGACCATGCCAATCGCGCGGTATTTTTCGTGCTTATAGCCCACCATGGAATCCAGGGTGTTGATGGCTTTGTAAGCCATCGCCAGCGGCGCGCCGCCGATCAGCAGGAAAAACAGCGGCGCAATAATGCCGTCGACCGTATTCTCTGCGACGGTTTCCACCACCGCCCGGTTAATCTGTTCCGGCTGGAGCTGAGAGGTGTCGCGACCCACGATCCAGGAGAGTTTTTCACGGCTTTGCGCGAGGTTCCCTTCCCGCAACGGACGCTCAACCTCTTGTGCCGCGTTTGCCAGACACCTTCCTGCCAGCACGGTGAAGATCATCCAGACTTCGACCACCCAGCCGAGCCACGGGTGAATCATCCGCGCCAACGCCAGAACGCCCCAGGCGGTCGCCCATGTCACGCCGACCACCACCAGCCACATCACCCCACCACCAAGACGAAGCGCCCGGTCGCTGTGACAGTGGCGGCGGATAATTCGCTGAACGGCATTAATCAGATTGCCAATCCAGCGCACCGGGTGCGGCCAGTGTTGCGGATCACCGATTGCGACATCCAGTAGCCAGGCCACACACCATGCCAGTAGCGTCATAACGCCTCCCGTGCGGCGTTCAGCCAGTAATTGAGCATTGAGGGGCGCTGGGCAAAGTGAACGTGCAGGTAGCTGGCGAAGGTATTGCCGACCTGCCAGCCACCGGACCACGCCTGTAGCGTATTCCCGTCGCGAACCTTGCGACATGCCAGCACGGCGGGCGTTTCCGGGGAAAAATCGGAATAATGAAATTCATGACCGCGCAGCACATCGCCTTTCGCTGCCAGCAGCGTGGGCTGACACGCCTGCGCTTCGCAATACCCGAAGCGGGTCAGTCGCTTACCCATTTTGCTGTGACCGGGAATGATATCGGCCATTCGGTGCACCACGCCGTCGACATCTTCCAGTTGGCTGCCGAGATACATCAAACCGCCGCACTCGGCGTAGATGGCGACACCACGCTGGTGCGCTTTGCGCAGGCTGTCGAGCATCGTGATGTTGGCCGCCAGCGCCGCCGCGTGCAGTTCAGGATATCCCCCGCCCAGCCAGACCATCTGGCAATCGGGTAATTCGCGATCGTGGATCGGACTAAAGCGGATAATATTGACGCCAGTCCGCGCCAGCAGCGTCACGTTATCGGGGTAATAAAAATTAAATGCCTCGTCATCGGCCATCGCAACGGTCAGACCTTCTCCGGCATTTGACGCGGGAAGCTCTGGCCATTCCCCTTGCGGTAAGGCACTAAGATGGCTTAATGCCAGCAACTGGTCGATATCAAGCGTGCTTTCCAGCCGGGCGGCAAAATCCTGCCACGACTGCTGATTGACGACGGACTCGCGGGCGGTTACCAGCCCCAGATGGCGTTCAGGTAGCGCGACGCCGTCAACGCGCGGCACATATCCCAACACTGGCACTGAACAATAGTGCTCAATGGCGGTTTTCAGTAGCTGGAAATGGGAGTCGCTGTTGACGCGGTTAACAATAACACCGGCAATATTCAGGGTTGGGTCGAAATGCTGAAAGCCCATGACCGTGGCGGCAATTGAGGTGGAAACGGCTTTCCCGTCAACCAGCAACACGACCGGACAGCCAAGCTGTTTTGCCATTGCTGCGGTACTGCAATAACTGGGGTCCGTACCGTAACCATCGTATAAGCCCATCACGCCTTCGATAACCGCAATATCTGCCTGCTGCATCTGTTCGCAGAACAACGCATTAAGGACCGGTTCGGGAAGCATGAAGCTGTCGAGATTACGGGACGCGATGCCGCTGACGGCGGTATGCCAGGCGGTATCCAGATAGTCAGGACCGACTTTACAGGGCTGGACGCGTAAGCCACGTTGTTTCAATACATTCAGCAAGCCCAGCGTCACCGTGGTTTTCCCACAGCCGCTACCGGTACCTGCCAGAACAAACGCGTACTGCTTTGCCGCCATGACCCTGATCCTGTTCAGGGTGGTAGGGATGTACTGATACCCAGTCTTATGACTGTATGCATCTGAGCAACCCACTTCCCACCGAAGTTGTTGGTACGTTCCGACAGGCAGGTCTTCTGGCTTAGCGTCTTCCTCGCCCGTCCTTCCCAATCTTGCGATCAGTGGTCTTTACGGGGTTGTCAGCATCACAGCAGCGGGGGCTGCGGGGGATTTTCACCCCCTTCCCTGACACAATTGTGTCAAACCTGTCGGCTTAAATGATGAGCAAAATGGTTTCTGCCCATCACACTGTTCCTTATTACTGCATAATTTCTTGCACAACTATATAAATGTCACAAAAAACTATTGTGAATGAAATGTCATGCAAGAGAATAATAAAAGCACTTAACAATGACACTGTATCTCATCACAAAAATAAAAACTGGTGAAGTTTATCCCTCAAAGGTCAATATTTTATTGCGCTATGACAATTTATTGTTGTACTAAAACCCATGAACATTATAAATGAAAGGATTACGCGGGAATATCAAATATCGGCAATAACAAAATATTGCTGCTTAAGCCGATTCTGCAGGCAAATTTTCATTAATCTTTTGCCGATAGGCCTGCGGCGTAACCTGATAAGTCTGGCGGAAGACTTTGCAAAAATAACTGGTTTGAGAAAATCCTAAATTGCGCGCAATACTGGCAATGCTCCAGTCACTGTGACAAAGCAACTCTCGGGCGCTGGCCATCCGCTGCTGGTTAACCCAAGCGTTAAAACCAATCCCCTGATATTTTTTAAACAGTTTACTGAAATAGTACGGGCTGAGATAAACGTGTGACGCCACATCTTCAAGGCGAAGATCATCGGACAAATGCGCATCGATATAGCGCAACGCCTTCTTCATTTTACTGTCGTGAGGGCTGGCGGTACGGGTCGGACGCGCAGGCTCGGCTGGCTGCGCACTGTCTTTAATCACCACGAAATTGAGCTGTTTTTTAAGGCAGTTTTCAACAATGAGTTTTAACAAATCCGCAGAGGCCATCACCCGCGAATAGTCCATCTCCGGAACGTTACGGAACTCATTGAGCAGTTCGGGATCGGCCTGCCAGCGGTCGTCTACATTCAGGATATCGACCAGATCGACATCGTCGTCGTTGCGTAAACGCACCTGGCCGCACAAGACGAATCCGACCAGATGGCCTGCGATGACAAGCGGAATAGAGAAATCCGTTAACCCGGCATGACAGCGATAAATACAGGGCTGATCTGACTTAGACGCTTCCAGTCCGCCACAACGATCGCTCATTCGGCAACGGATACTGTGCTGAGGATGTTGGCGCATCAATTGGCAGAAAGGCGTGAAATTAAACAGTTCAGAAATTTCATCGCCGTGAATATTAACAACCACAACGGCCAGGCTGGTTGCTTGCGCAAAATCCTGTGCGATTTTATTAATGAGTTCTGAGTTCAGGGTACTCGCAGAAATCATGATAAAATCCCTCAGTTAATTCATTGTTATAATTCAAACATAAATTTTACATTTACTTTCTGGATCATCCCGGTCCTTGTAAATGACAGAAAGTACAATGCACAATAACAAAAGTCTCCCGATGTGGGGAGACTTTTTAGCCAGTTCAGGAAAGCAGATCACGAAATAAAAATGAAAGGCGTGATAGTAGTCCCAAACGCTGGAATCACGCGTCACTCTCTTCAATCTTACAGGTGTTGCAGGGCAAATTTTTACCAATAAGATATTTATAGATAGCCGCCCCCGCGCAGGCCCCAATCAACGGCGCAATAATCGGCACAATAAAGTATGGGATATCACGTCCCCCCGTCATGGCAATATCGCCCCAGCCCGCCATCCAGGCGAACAGCTTGGGACCAAAATCACGTGCCGGATTCATGGCAAACCCTGTCAGCGGCCCGGTTGATGCACCAATCACCGCCACCAGAATACCGATCAGCAGAGGTGCCAACGGCCCCTTAGGTACACCGTTGCCATCATCCGTTAGCGCCATAATCACGCCCATCAGCATAGAGGTGATAACGATTTCAACCCCGGCCGCCTGCCATACGCTAAGCGCTGCGGCGGGATAGGTGCTGAAAATGCTCGCCAGATAGAGGCTGTCAGCACTTCCCCGCACCATATTGTGTGCGGTTTCGTACTCAGTAAATAAATTGCCATACAGTAAATACGCCAGCACTGCACCGCCAAACGCCCCCGCAACCTGTGCGATCGTGTAAGGCAGCACTTTGCGCCCCGGGAAACAGGCAAACAACCAGAGAGCAACTGTGATCGCCGGATTCAGATGCGCGCCGGAAATTCCCGCCGTCAGATATACCGCAAGTGAAATCCCTAAACCCCAGATAATACAAATTTCCCAAAGACCGAGGCTGGCACCTGCGACTTTCAGCGCACTCAGACAGCCGATACCAAAAAACAGAAACAGTCCGGTGCCCAGAAACTCGGCAATACATTGCGCTTTCAGTGAATCATTCATTGTGACACCTTCTTAGAAGTGTTTGTGTCTTACCAGCGGACCCTTGCTGGCCGTGGAGTGTAACGACACTTACTATAAAAACTGGCGGTTAGAAATTGTTGGCAAACTGACCACACAAAAGCCTGGAAAAATCGTGTTGCTATAGTAATTTATTGCTATCCCTTTATTCAAAGACAGCATGTAGAGTGCCTTGATGTAATTAACCAGGACGATTCCTGATAGCAAAAATTGGTTATTTACCGATTTCTTTTTTCCAATCCATGTCACAAATCCATTTTTCCACATAGCAAAGCAAATTAATTTTGTCACCCCTAAAAATGTAAATATGGAATAGTAAAAAC
>OKVW01001393.1_pt1 | contig 10119 bp, 9 predicted proteins | sample 1606991 | NCBI WGS metagenome assembly OKVW01 (sample SAMN03281021, study PRJEB24777) | human gut metagenome | isolation source: fecal sample PR177 from 1 month old male Malay infant, vaginal delivered...
AAAAATATTATGGTAATGCTTACCCGCCTATACGTAACCGATGATCCAACACAAATTGATGCCATTCATAATAGTAAAATCAATTCATTAGGATTCCCTATTTATCATATGGAAACCGCTGATGGATATCGATTATATTATGCGTATTCAAAAACAAGTGCCAAACCAATTCACATTCTTTGTCACTGCATAAAATCAAAAGAAGCAGTCTATTTCAATAAGATGAAAAATTCAGAAACATTTAAGAAAAAATTCCGAAACTAAATCACTTGAAGCACTATGATTTATAGGGTTAAAATTAAAATATATTCTTATCATATACAAAACAAGCCAAGGAGAGAATCATGATTTGTCAACATTGCGGTAACCCCTTACCGGAGGGCGCTAAATTTTGCAGTATTTGCGGCCAACCTCAAGCACAATTAACATGTAACAATTGTGGCACCCCATTAGAGTCCAACACATTATTCTGTAGCAATTGTGGAACACCAGTTACTAACACATCAACTGCACCAGAAGCAGTAAGAACTCCACCAACACAAAAGACCAGTCCTGTTTATGACTGGGATCCTTTTGAACTCAATGAATTAGATACACTTACGTTTGTGCTCACCAAGAAATATACTGAATTTCAAGGTCGTGCCAGCCGTAGCGAATTTTTCAGATATAATTTGATGATTTCTCTTTGTCTAACAATCATCCCTATTATAATGGGTATCATTAAATTAGTGTCTAATAATATCATGACTGTTATCGTCTTATATGTCCTACTAGGTATTATCGAATTAGCATTAATACTTCCAGGCTTAGCTATTGCCGTCCGCCGTCTACACGACACCAATAAATCTGGTTGGTTCTTCCTTATCAACTTTATTCCTATCGTAGGCCCCATTTGGTTCTTAATCTTAATGCTAACCAAAGGTGATACATATACTAATAACTATGGTGAAAGAACCTCCTATATTCAAATCACCCCAGATATCCAGCGACAATATGGACTCCGGCCGTCACCAACCTCTACATCTACCGCGTTGTATATCATTGCCTATGTCGTACTCATAAGCATAAGCATTGGCTTGAGCGCTGCTACTATCGCTACTAGTTTTAATTCCATAAACAATACAACACCTACCCACTATTCTACGAATACTAACAGTAATAATTCGTCTGTGAAAGCTACACCTACCCCACAACCAGCATCAACAAATACACAGTCAGTGGCACAAAATAATGCGGTTGAAGAAAGTACAAAAGCATTGCAAAACTACTATCGCTACCTAACCAATAAAGACTTTGCTAATGCCTACACATACCTCTCTGATGAACAACGTGCTAGCCTCGGTACCTACGACTACTGGCGCAATGGATATAAATCAACCCTATCCACCACATTACTTTCAACAAAAGCTGTATCCGTCTCACCAGATGCCGTTGTATATAACTATCGCATTGAAAGCAAAGACCTCGTTAACGGCCGCATCAAACATCAAACATTCACCGGCAATGTAACCATGGTAAAAAACAACAATAACTGGATCATCCAAGACCAAGATGGTCAATTAGCTGATTCCTATTACGAATAAAATACATAAACATAAAAGACTCGTATCATTTGCTGTGATACGAGTCTTTTATAATCTATGCTATTACTATCCCTAAAATTATAAATGCTAACTACTATTACTCATACATCATGAGATCTCTACTATTTCACTAATTTCACTAGCAAATAATTCATAACAACCAACATATATCGAGGCCTCATCTGGCTCATTATTTACACCAGAAACAAAAGAGTCCAACTTACCTATTAATGACTCTCCATCAATAAATCTAACCTCTACATATGTTGATTGTATTTCATGATAACGATTATATAACTCTTCCTCTGTCATAAGGTCACCTCTACTTTAGCACACCTTTACGCACACGTTCCCATTCCACCTTTTCCATCGCCTTCGTTAATTCTTCATTCAATTCACGTATTAAGGATATAAATTGTGCACGCTTATCCGCATCATTCCAATCAATTAGTATCTTATTCAATTTAAATTGTAATAGAGTGTTTTCATATTGCTTATATAAATTACCTTCAAAGCATATATCTCCCTTATCAGCTGTACAACAATATAGCTTATTAATAGCCTCCAATTTGGCAGAAATCTTCTCTAATGATAATATATGCTCTTTAATATAGTTATACACACGGGTTTTATATGAGCAGGTATTGCTTTCACCATTATCACCGGCGCCCTTTTCCCACCACGTATAGTAACGTAAACTCAAAACTGGGCCTTCTTTAATTTTATCAATACGCCAAAACATATATGGTTTAACGGTTAAATTGTCCTCATTTGTATTTTGAAAGCCCCAATAATCGGCATCAACAGTTCGGTCTAGAGAACGTGTCCAAAAATGCATCAAAGACCAAGGGGTACCAAAGCTGCTGCCATGCTGAATCGTATGAGTATGAGACGCATCATCTATACGACCATATACATATGAATCGTCAATATTCTCAATGTGTTGTTTCAAGTCGGTCATAAATGGTGCTTCGTGATTTGGCTGATTAAATACAGTCTGCAAAAATCTCCGTTGGGCAATTGCAGTATCTTGGATATAAAAACGAATATGCCCATCAATATCCTTATAGTATTCCCAAAAACAGCTATGCTCTATAGTAGCCCTAATTTTAGAGCTCAAATAATCCACAAAGCTCATTAAAATTGGATTATTCCACTCACGACAAGACAGTAACAAGGATAAGAACTCTGGCCCATCCACATAGGTATTAACCTTTGGATCCTTCTCCAGTTCCCAAACCGTATTCCAGTCATCATCATTGAACCAATCCGTCTTCAAATACGCCGTATGAATCGTATACTTTGACAAATCCAATTCTCCCGGTTCATCTCGTAATGCCCATCGAATACTATTCACCGCGCCCCAGCAAGCAGTCTCATCACGTTTTTGCTGTTGTTCCTTTTTATCATCTGAAAGATGTTGATATATATCCAATCCATTGTATTGATTCGATCCAAATGTTTTTGAAAGCAAGCATTTATACCGATTAATCTGATTGCCATGCTCTTGTGATGATGTTTTGTCTTCAATAATTAAAGCCGCCTGTAATTCTGGAACCAATACAAGTACATCAATATTAAGCAACTGCCTAAAAATATATACCCGATTAACTTTAGATACATCATAAGCCCCGTTCAACAAACGAGATAAAAATTGAGACCCAAACTGCCGCCCACTTGCATTATCATCACGAACAGGCATATTAATCCAATTCAAACACCAACAAATAAAAGCATCCTGCGACAACTCATTCGTCGCAAAATTAAAAATATTATTCTCCACAATCCGTTCATCAATCATATTCCGTATCCCCGATATAATACAAACAACTACCCTAACCAAACTCGGTACATAAAACTCGATCAATTTATAATAACAATACCATTCTTAAGACAAGTATACAATCACAAACGTGTAAATTCCGTACCATATAAATACCAAATTATGCCCTAACATCACCTAAACCACAAACGTAAATAAAGAAAGACCCTATCGGCCCCTCAAAACGACTTCGGGCTCCGCGTAGCGCAGTAGCGTGTCGGCTTTTCTCTCCTCCAGAAACAATGCCACTACATCACCTCCATACAAACGTACATAGAGAAAGCCCCCATCTGTTCCAAAACCGACTTTGGCCCTGCAGAGGCCGCAGGCCGGAGTCAGACCCGGCTTCTCTAAAAAACAATGCCCTAACATCACCTAAACCACAAACGTACATAGAGAAAGACCCTATCAGCCCCTCAAAACGACTTCGGGCTCCGCGTAGCGCAGTAGCGTGTCGGCTTTCTCCCTTCTCCAGAAACAATGCCCCTACATCACCTCCGTACAAACGTACACAGAGAAAGCCCCCATGGTATTCTAAAACCGACTTTGCCAGGCGGGCTACGCCAGCCGTCTAGGCGGTGGAGGTTTTAGGATGCCATGGGGGCTTATACTCTAACTACCCTTTGTATTTAGGTGATGTAGGGCATGTTTCAGGCACCACGTCTTTGCGGTCCCCTAGTTGTGCACTACGGTCTGTATAGTGTGTATGAAGTAGTTCGTGTGCTTTATGTCCTAATGGTTCGCCCAAGAAGTTTTTATATAGGTCTTGAATTTCTGGGTTTTCATAGGATGCCACGTATTTGTATTCTTCATCAGCTTTGTAAAGTCCGCCAATGCGGGCTTCTTTTGTTTTCACAGCTTGTGGTAATTTAGTACGTGGTTGACCACCACCACCGATACAACCACCTGGACATGCCATAACTTCGATGAAGTCATAGTGTTTGCCACTTTCTTTCAACGTGTTAAGGAAATCACGAGTATTTTTACCACCGTGTACAACAGCAACGGACAAGGTAACATCATCACCAAGTTGTACAGTCGCTTCTTTTACACCATTCATACCGCGAACGTCTTCGAGGTGGGTCAATGCATATGGAGGTGGCTCCTTGTCAGTGATGAGCTTATATGCTGTACGCATAGCTGCTTCCATAACGCCGCCCGTATTACCGAAGATGATGGACGCACCAGTTTCCATACCGATTAAATCATCGAATTTAGAGTCTTCTAAGCTGCCAAAATCAACATCTTCATCATTGAGCCAACGAATGAATTCACGTGTGGTAATGGAAATATCCGTATCCATGCCGAGGCTTTCATCATCGTAATAACGAGCCGCCGCGTTTTCCTCAACCCGCTTAGTTTCTGCTTTCTTCGCCGTACAAGGGTTAACGCTGACAGACACGATATTTGCAGGATTGATGCCCTTTTTCTCAGCAAAATAGGTCTTGATCATAGCCGCTTCCATAGCGATGCAAGAACGGGTACTGGACAAGTTTGGAATGAGTTCAGGGAAATAGATTTCCGCAAAGCGCACCCATGCAGGGCAACAGGATGTGAATTGAGGGATAGTACCGCCATTCTTTAGGCGATCTACAAGCTCAGATGCTTCTTCCATAATAGTCAAATCCGCACCAAAGTTCGTATCAACCACATAATCAGCACCCAATTTACGAAGGGCGCTAACCATTTTTCCTTCTAAGAATGTGCCTGGTTCGTAGCCAAAGCCTTCGCCGATAGCCACGCGCACAGCCGGAGCCGTTTGGATAACAACAATCTTATCAGGGTCAGCAATAGCCGCTTTCACCTTATCAAGCTCAGATCTAGCATGCATGGAATCGAATGGACAGGCAGCCGCACATTGACCACAGTGGATGCACATTGGCACATCACCGGTTGATTCAAGATCGTAATAATCGAGCACGCTCATCACATCGGCGCAAGCGCGACGGCACAAGGTGCAATTCTTACACTTCGAAATATCGTGGTAAATGGACGGGTTGTCGAGCGCGATTGGCACGCGTTTGTCGATAAATTCAAATTGGGACATGAGGACCTCCTCGTTCTGTATAATCATACCTATTGTGAAAGTTTTAATTTCTCTTATATTACTAGCATAACAAATAAGGAGGCCATTCATCAACGAACTAGGATAGTAGGAATTGGCGTTTAGTATAACACGATATAGTATATTACGATATACTATATTACGTTATACTAAATTAGCAAAGAAGATACATGCCTCATCAGACCAGATATTATCTGGTGTTATAAGGGTTTTCACCCACACGTTTTGTCCTATAGCTCAAACTCATACTCTGCATATAAACACAAAAAAGCAGCTCTTTCGAGCTGCTTTGTCGTATAAGGTGTATATTATTTTTTACCTTGTTTTGCTTGTTGTGGCCATAAGAAGTTGTAAACTGCTTCGGATGGAGAACCAGCAACAACTGGACGATCTTTGCCATCAACTTTATCTTCACGTTCTGCGTAACCTTGTGGGTTATACAATACAACCTTTTGGTCTTTTACAGTTTTCTTTTTGTGGTTGAATTCTTCAGTTGCGATGAAATGATAACCTTCAGAATCTTGAGCTTTGATCATTACAGTTGCAGTTTTATCGCTTTTTTGAACGCTATCTTGATCGATGGACCAAGTGATACCTGCACTATCTTGACCAAATACTTGCCAGTTAACAGCACTAGCAGAACCGAAACCGAATGCGCAAATTGCAGCAGCAGCTAAACATGTACCTAGTAATTTTTTCATATATTTCACCTCGTATAAAATCAAATTTAATTTATTATACCATATATTAAATGTATTTTGCGTGAAAGCTAATTTTTTGCGATACTTTTACGTAAAATGTACTTCGTCCTACGCCATGACGTTCGATAAAGCCCTCTTCTACGAGTTCTTTCAAGGCTTTTTCAACAGTAGATACAGCTATATCTGGTTGTTTCTCAAGAATTCCAGATTTCGTAATCTTCCCAATAGTGGCAGTAATTATGATTTTTATACGATCCTTTGCAGATAACGACGTATTCAGCAAGGCGATGCGGCTTTCAAAATCACGATAAGCCGCCAAAATAACGCGAAGCATATATTTGACAAAAGGGACTACATCCTCATCGCCTGTGTGCCAACCTGCGCCGGATTGAGCTAATGCCGCATAATAACTATCCTTTGTACGCTCGATTTTTTGCTCTAAACTAATGAACTTACCTATCATGTACCCATTTTGGTACAAGAGCAACGTCGTCAGCAATCGGCTCATACGCCCATTGCCGTCATTGAAAGGATGAATACACAAAAAATCGTGTATAAATACAGGAATCACAAGCAATGGATTCACCGATTTATCTTGGAGAACCGCATTAATACTATGGCAAAAGTCATCTATAGCAGCCGGCGTTTCATATGGTGACAATGGCCTAAAGCGTTCCCTCTCAGAACCATCTGCAAGCCGTTCAATTATCAAATTCTGTACATTTTTATATTGTCCACCAATCCCCTTGTGGGAATACGCATACAAATCACGATGTAACTGCAGTACAATGTGCCTTGTCAAATCGATATACTCGTAATTTTCATGCACCGTATTCAACACATCGCGATACCCCATAATCTCTTCCTCATCCCGATTACGGGGCATCGTCTTATCCGCCACCAACGAACGAATACGAGCCTTCGTCGTCACAATCCCTTCAATCCGGTTCGACGACTCCACACTCTGCACCTTCGCAATATCCACAAGCCGCGCTACACTACTAGGCCGCTGAGACACAAACAAATCCTGCCGCCCCTTATACTCATGAATCTGTGAAAGCAACGACACAACCTCACCATCCCACAGACAATCCTCGATTCGCCGATAATCAAAACTACGCATACCACACCACCTTTCCCCTATAAGACTATTTCTCCCCTAATTTTAATACATTTTAGGCGATAAATAAATAAAAATATATCTTCCTTCTCCGACCCTTTGGGGAAAATAATTTTGTAGATAAAAAGAACTCAATTCTCTGAATTTGTATAAAGGATAGATTATGAAAAGGGATTGATAGGTTCGAAAAAACGACTTTGGCCCTGTCCCGAAGGGACAGACCCGGCCGGTGGAGGCTTATTCTCTCTTCTCCGGCCCTTTGGGAAAAATAAAATTCTAAGGAATAAAAAATGCTTATGTTTCTGATTTTGTATTCATAATATAGAAAAGGAATGGTAGGGAATCGAAAACCGACTTTGGCCCTGCGAAGGCCGCAGGCCGGAGTCAGACCCGGCCAGTGGAGGTTTTCGATCCCTGCCATTCCTATCACACTATATACGAATGCTAATATTCAGAAACATAAGCATACAAATTCAATTAAATTTTATTTTCCCCAAAGGGCCTGCATTACTTCTGATCCTATTGTATCTTTCTCAATTTTCACAGGTTTTTGTTTTTCATTGCTACTCAACAACGGTACACCAGATTGGCTATACACGGTTGCGTTCACTTCTGTCCAAGTGCTATCTGGGCGGTTAATTTCAACGGTGTAGATATAAGTATACCCTTCTACATTGTTGGCTTTCACCAAAATACGAGCCATAGAATCTGTTTTAAACACAGATGAGTTATCGATAAACCATGCGGAATCATCTGTATCCGCATCAACGTAGTACCAATCAGCGGCATTGGCTACGCCAAAGCCACCGAAAAATATACATCCTGCTGCCATAATGGCAGCTAACCATTTTTTCATCATTCTCTCCTATTCAATCCTTTATTCATTCAACTATATATGGGCATGATTGTGGTTTAGTCTCTACAGAACGTCAGGGCCTAATAGATAAAGCAACTGCTCGTCCTGTATAACACGAGTGGCGACCACTTAGGTGATCGCCAATTGTGCATATCTATGTTAGATATAGTATATTTTCGTTACTTTGCATATAGAATACAAACAAATCTATATGACATATACGATATTAGTCTTCGCTTTCGATTTCAGACGCAGGAATTACAGCAATGCTTGCTACCTTATCACCGTCGTCGAGATTTTGTGTTTTCACACCAGAAATGGCTTTGCCTTTTTTCACAGCAATGTCATTCATGTTAAAGCGAATGATTTTACCTTGTTCGGAAATGAGCATCACTTCGTCATCATTGTGAACGACTTCAACGGCTACTACATCGCCAGTTTTATCGTTAATGCGGAAGTTCTTTGTACCGATGCCGCCGCGTTTTTGTACATTGTACGCATCCGCTTCGTTGCGTTTACCATAACCCTCTTCAGAAATGGTGAACACTTGTGCTTCGCTTTCATCAGACTCAAGAACACCAGCGCCTACAACAACGTCGCCAGTTTTCAACTTAATGCCACGAACACCATGGGCCGCGCGTTTCATGAGACGAACGTCCTCTTCGTTGCAACGGATGGCCATGCCAAGTTTCGTACCGATTAGGATATCTTGGTTGCCTGTAGTGACAATTACGCAAATCAAGCGGTCCCCATCATCAAGGTTAATCGCATTGAGGCCAGAACGACGGATATTGCGGTATTCTTCGATAGCTGTGCGTTTTACAACACCGAATTCAGTAACCATGAATAAGTTTACATTTTCATGGATACGTTCAAGGTCAATCATAGTCGTAACAGATTCGCCTACAGCGAGTGGCAATACATTAACCATGGCAGTACCGCGAGAATTACGGGAACCTGCTTCTGGCACTTCGTACGCTTTAAGGCGATATGTACGACCTGTGGACGTGAAGAATAGCAATGTATTGTGCGTGCGAACATGCATAATTTGCGTTACGTAGTCGTCTTCCTTCGTCTTCATGCCGATAACGCCAGCGCCACCTTTATGTTGGTTGCGATATACGTTCGCATTCATCCGTTTGATGTAACCTTGTTTAGTCAAAGTAATAACCATCTCTTCGTCAGCGATGAGGTCCTCTACATCAAGGTCGGACGTGTCGATAGTGATTTCAGAACGACGAGGATCGCCGTATTTCTTCTTCATATCTTCCAGTTCGTCTTTGATGATTTGACGTTGACGCGCTTCGCTAGCCAAGATAGCTTTCAAGTCTTCGATCAATGCCAACAATTCCTTGTATTCGTCTTCGATTTTTTCGCGTTCCAAGCCTGTTAAACGGCGTAGACGCATGTCGAGGATGGCAACTGCTTGTTTTTCTGAAAGCCCGAATTTTTGCATCAATGCGTTACGTGCAATTTCGTCAGTTTGGGAACTGCGGATTGTAGCGATAACTTCATCGATGTGGTCGAGGGCAATCAACAAGCCTTCCAAGATATGAGCACGCGCTTCGGCTTTGTTAAGCTCGAATTGAGTGCGGCGTACGATGACATCGAGGCGATGATCTAAGTAGTAACCCAATACTTCTTTCAAATTCAATACGCGAGGATGACCATCTACGAGGGCTAACATAATCACGCCGAAAGATTCTTGAAGTTGAGTGTGTTTATATAATTTGTTAAGAACGATATCTGGTTGCACGTCAGCGCGCAATTCGATAACGATGCGCATACCTTGACGGTCAGATTCGTCGCGAAGTGCTGTGATGCCATCAATAACCTTGTCGCGGCTCAAGTTCGCAATCGTTTCGATAACGCGAGCCTTGTTAACTTGGTATGGGATCTCAGTCACTACGATTTTATGCTTGCCCTTCGCCATTTCTTCAATGGTTGCACGAGCGCGCATTTTTACGCTGCC
>OKVW01001394.1_pt1 | contig 10106 bp, 7 predicted proteins | sample 1606991 | NCBI WGS metagenome assembly OKVW01 (sample SAMN03281021, study PRJEB24777) | human gut metagenome | isolation source: fecal sample PR177 from 1 month old male Malay infant, vaginal delivered...
CTTCAGGGTTGTCCGGCTTGATCTTTAAGCTGGCCTGGTAATACTCCATGGCCTGGGCCGTATCACCTGCGTTCCAGAGCTGGGTTCCCCGGGTCACTAACACCCCGTAAACATTGGCCGTCATATCTTCCCTGATATTGGAGATAATGGCCTGGATGCCCTCGTCGGTAATCAGCGAGAAATCCGTGTCCGCAAAGGATTTTGCCGCAGTGATCATATCCCCGGTCCTATAGGACTGCAGGATTCCGATCAGAGCCTGGTACTGTACCATGACGCTGGTGTTGCCGTTGACCAGCTCGTCCAGCCTGGCCTGTACCTGGGCTGCATCCGCTGTCAGGGTGTCGAAGTCATTCTTCAGCACCTTGTACTGCTGGTTGGCATTGTTGAGCTTCTGGCTGTATGTGATAATCTCCTGGTTGTGCGCATTGTTCAGCGCCTTGGCCTTGGCCGGAAGCAGCAGGAAGTAAAATGCCGCAAGGCCGATGACCAGACCGATGATAATGTGCAGAACCGTTGCCAGTCCTGTGTTCTCCTTATAGGTAGGAGGCAGAATAATGTCGTCATCCTGCATCTGGCGGTGGGAAAATGCCTTGTTCATCCGCTTTTTCTCCGCCTCCGCCCTGCCGGTATTCTGCTTCACGATGGACATGTAATACAGGGCCTTGGGGTTGCTCTTGTCGATCTGCAGGATCTTATAGAGTGAACGCCCGGCCTTGTTGTAATCTTCTCTGCCCATATACAGCAGCGCCAGCAGCAGATGGGCCTTCACAAAGTGGGGTCTTGCCTCCACCACTCTGGCCAGCTGCAGGATTGCCAGGTCGTCGCTGCCGTTCTGGGCATGCCACAGGGCCTGGTTGAAGGTCTTTACATTCTGGCTCTCCACCTCCAGCTGACCCGGCTTACGCTGGATCTCGTCCAGATAGTGGTCCGCCAGGTTATTCTCCGGCTGCAGGTTCAGGCTGATCACCCATTGTACCAGGGCATCGGCCACTTCCCCGCTCTCGTAATAGATCAGGCCCAGCAGATTCCTGGCATCTGTCTGATATTTATTAAAATGCAGGCTGTCCTTCAGGGAATGGGCCGCTCCGGACAGATCCCGCATCCTGGCTTTCTCAAGGCCCAGATTGTAATAGCTGTTGGCAATCTGGGCGTTTTTTCTCTGATAATCCATAGTCACCGCCTACTTGTTGTCATTCCTTGTCTTGATCAGTTCCATCATGATGTCCGTCATATCCGTAAGATCGCTTTTGACAATGGCGTCCTCCACATTTTCCACATCCAGGCTGGGCTTGAATCGCTCGATCTCTTCTTCAAAATTAATCATGTATCTAGGCTCCTTTTCGCTCATCTGTCTTCTAAAACACCCTTAAGCTCTCCAATAAGATACAGGGAACCTGCGCAGAACAGCAGGCCGTCCCGCCCGTTTTCCATCATATCATTTAATGCTGTCTCTGTATTGCTGTACTCGGTCACCGGCCAATCCCCGTGAGTCCTGAATTCCTGGGCCGGGCCTTCTGTCTCCAGCCCCCGCTGGCTTTGGATTCGGACCACGCCCACCGCGGTCCAGTCCATGCCGCTGCACAGATCTTCCACCATGGCGCAGTACGCCTTGTCCGACACCACGGCAAAAAGCAGGCTGGGGCGTTTATTTCTTCTGGCGCAGATCTCCTGCACCGCTGTTTTAAATGCATGAATCCCATCAGGGTTGTGGGCTCCGTCCAGGTATACTCCCGGCGCGGCCTGCTCCATCCGCCCCGGCCATCTGGCTGCGGCGATTCCCTCCCTGATCTGATCCTCTGTGACCTTCATTCCAAGGCCATTTAATAGCTCCAGGGTCCGCACGGCCAGCAGCGCATTGGCAGCCTGGTAGCCGGCCTCAAAGGGCACGTACAGTTCCATCCGCCTGCCGTCCAGCATGGGCGCTGTCCCCCAGAAACCATTCTGAACCGCTCCGCTGAATGGAGCGGAGGGATCTTTCATTATTCCTCCTGCCTGTTCCCTGAGGTCAAATGCTTCTCCAAGGACCGGATAACATGGGGACTCCATGTGTTTGGCATATTCTTCAATCACTGCCGAGGCCAGAGGCTGTCCCCCATCGTACACCACGGGAACCTTATGTTTAATAATCCCCGCCTTCTCGGAAGCGATCTTCGGTATGGTATCTCCCAAATACTGGGTATGGTCCAGGCCAATGGAGGTGATCACCGTGATAATGGGGTGCTCGATCACATTGGTTGTATCCAGGCGGCCTCCCATGCCTGTCTCCAACACAGCGGCCTCCACCTTCTGATCCCGGAACATTACCATGGCCATATAAAACAAAAATTCAAAATAGGAGGGATGGCAGTAACCTGCGTCCACCAGCTTCAGGCTCACCTCATATACCGCGTCAAAGCTCTTCCGGAAACACGCCCGGTCCGCCATCACGCCATCTATGAGGAAACGCTCCCCAACCTCTTTTAAATGGGGAGACACAAAAGTACCCGTCCTGTACCCTGCCTGTCCCAGCGCAGAGGTGAGAAAGGCGCATACGGAGCCTTTACCGTTGGTCCCGGCCACGTGTATGGCTCTCAGGTCACGGTCCGGATTGCCCAGGGCTTCCAGAAATGCGCGCACATCTTCCAGCGAGTTCTTTTTTCTGGTCCACATCGGAATCTTTTGCAGATATTCCTCTGCGTCGGTCCGCGGAGCGGAGCGAGGGGGACTTTCCACGTCAATCCGCCGAGCGGAGCGAGGGGGACTTTCCTCTTCCATCATAAATCTACCTGTCTTTCCAGTCTGTACAACAGACCCTTATCATATTACCCTAATTTTCACCGCCGCGCAACCGGATATTCCCGACATGCTTCGACAATTATCCGCTGAGCGGAGCGAAGGGGACTTTCTTATTATCCGCTGAGCGGAGCGAGGGGGACTTTCCAGCTATCCGCCGAGCGGAGCGAATCTCCCGCTACTCCGCAACAGCGCTGCGCCCCCTTGCTTTCACAGGAATCTGCGCCAGGATAATGGCCGCAAACATGATCACACAGCCCTGAATCTGCTGCCCATCCATCTTCTGGCCCAGGATTGCCCAGCCGGCCACCACGGAGATACAGGACTCCAGGCTGAGAATCAGGGAGGCAACTGTGGGGTTTACGCCCTTCTGTCCCACAATCTGCAGCGTATAGCCCACTCCGCAGGACATGACGCCTGCGTAGAGCACAGGCGCCCAGGCAGCCAGAAGCTGGCCAAAATCCGGCTTCTCCCAGATCAGCATGGCGATGCCTGAGAGCAGGCCGCTGACAAAAAACTGTATGCAGGACATCTTGACTCCGTCCACCATGGGCGAAAAATAGTCAATCACCAGAATGTGGATGGAAAACAGGAACGCGCAGACCAGAACCAGCAGGTCGCCCCGGTTGATTCCCTCCCCGCCGCCTGTCATGCACAGCCTGTAAAGTCCCACTACAGACAAAATAACAGCCACCCATATTAAGGGGCTGCATTTCTTCCCGAAAAACAAGCCCAGGATGGGCACTATCACAATATAGCAGGCAGTGATAAAACCTGCCTTCCCAACAGTTGTATACTGGATACCAAACTGCTGGAAATTGGAAGCCAGGCACAGGGCCACGCCGCAGCATATGCCTCCTGCTGCAAGCAGCTTGGTATTCTCTTTTTCTCTTTTTGGTTCTGCTGACCTGCCCTTGTCCATCACAAAAATCAGCGGGATCAAGACCAGCCCCCCGATGATACATCTGGCAAAGTTAAAGGTATAAGGACCCACATAGTCCATACCCGCGCTCTGGGCCACAAATGCCACGCCCCAGATGGTGGCGGTCAGCAGTAACAGCAGCGAATTCTTCAGTTTCATGTTGTCCTCATTTCTACTCCCGCTAATCTCCCCGGCCTTGGCCGGATACTTTCCGCAAAATGTAACGCACATCTGGCGGAAAGCAATTATAAGACGCGCTCTAGCCCGGCAGAACCGGGCTTAAGCTGTAGTTCACAGCCACATCCTTGCGCACGTAATTCCGGTTAAAACCGGACAGCACCCTGCGCATGGCCCGCTCCCCGTTCTCATATGTAGTGGTGGGAAGCAGAAGGATGTACTGGCTGACACTGTACCTGGCAAAGGCATCGCTGGAACGCAGCGAATCCTTGATGGACTGTTTCAGGCGCTCCATGGCCCTGGCCTGGATCTCCGGCTTTAAGGTCCGCCCGCGGCGGTCGCTGACCGTAATCAGACACAGGTAAATGGAATCCCCGCTGCGCTCCACGCCTCTCTGCTCGATTTGGAACAGGCGTTTGAATACGGAGTATTCACACAGATATGCCCCGCTCTGGCCAAGGTCCGAGTCATTTAATTCGGCGTGGATGGCATCCAGCTTGGCCAGGGCCGGCCGCTCCTTCCGGCTGACAATCCGGTACAGCTCCTTGAAATTCTCCGAGGGCGTCATCAGGCGCTCACGGTAAAACAGCTCCGTGGTATCCTGATACAGCTTCACTGCCTGCTCCTGCTGCCCGTCCAGGTGGGACGCGTAAATCAGATGGTAATAAAAGCTCTCCTCATACCGGTCGATCAAAATAGCCTTTTGGCACAGCTCTATGGCGTCCTTGAAGCGTTTTACTCCTATCAGGTACTCTGCGGTACGGCATACCACTCTCTGATACAATGTGTGGTAATGGCTGCTGATGGGTATCACCCAGGATTCATCGGAAGCCTTGGGCAGGAAATCCCCTTTGTACAGCCCTACCGCCTCCATCGCATACTCCAGACAGTCCGCCATCTTGCGCTCCGGGTCCAGCACAATGCTGCACAGTTCCCCGAAACGGTCCACATCCACAAGGCAGCTGCAGGCATCCTCGCTCCAGGAATAGGTCCCGTTGCGGTTCACAACCAGCTGCTGTGCCGGGAAACCGGCTGTGGCCAGCATCTTCCGGATGCGGAACACCAGGGTCTTAAGCGCCCCGTATGGGTTGTCCTGGATCTCCTCCGGCCACACAGCGCCGAACAGGTCCCCAATGCTGTTCTCCTTCTTCCTGTTTATAATCAGATAGCTCAGAAGGCTCCAGGCCTTTCTGGAGCGGTTTTCATCATCACCAAGGGACTTCTCCCCCATGGTAAGGGAGAAGCCTCCTAAAGTTGAGACCCGGATCACCGGACGTTCTTCTGATATTTGGTTCATATGCAGTCTTCCCCCTTTTATGGTTTGGAGCAGCCTGTTTTATCATTTTAACAGCTGGGCCAGTCTGGCTTTAACCTGTTCCATCATCTGGGCGTAATTCTCCATCTTGGCGCGCTCAGCGTCAATCTTATCCTGGGGCGCCCTGCTGATGAATTTCTCATTGTTCAGCATCCCGTTGCTGCGTGCAAGTTCCCCTGCCAGACGTTTCTCTTCGCCCTTCAGACGTTCGATCTCCTTCTCAATATCCACCAGGTCCGCAAACGGCATATAGATGGCCGCTTTTGGAATCACCGCGGAGACTGCGTCGGAGGCGATGCCCTCCTTGCCCTTCTGGATTACTACCTCACCGGCATAGCCCAGAGTGGCAAAAAAGCTTCTGCTGTGTTCAAAAACAGATAACAGTTCTTCATCTTCTGATACCACATACACGGTAGCCTTCTTGCTGGGCGGCACGTTCATGGAAGTGCGCACATTGCGGATCGCCCGCACTGCTTCCTTGATGGTCTCCGTAGCCTTCTCCTCAGCCTTAAAGCTCCACTGCTCCTGGTATTCCGGCCATTTGGAGATCATAACTGTCTGCTCCTCCTCCTGAAGGTTGCAGAAGATTTCCTCAGTGATAAACGGCATGAAGGGGTGCAGCAGCTTCAGCGCCTGGATCAGCACGGTCTTCAGTGTCCAGATGGCAGCAGCCTTTGTGGTGTCCTCTTCATTGTACAGCCTGGGCTTAACCATTTCAATATACCAATCGCAAAATTCTTCCCAAATAAAGTCATAAACCTTCTGAAGGGCGATTCCCAGCTCATATTTATCCAGATTCTCCGTCACATCCGCAGCCAGGGTGTTGACCTTGGAGAGAATCCAGCGGTCCGCCATGGTCAGCTTGTCTGTGGAAATGCCGCCGGCCTCCGCCTCCAGGGGAGCTTTCTGCATGTTCATCATAATAAACCGGGACGCGTTCCATACCTTGTTGGCAAAGTTGCGGCTGTTCTCCACCCTCTCCCAGTAAAAACGCATATCATTGCCAGGTGCATTTCCCGTGATCAGCGTCATGCGCAGGGCATCCGCGCCGTACTTGTCGATAACCTCCAGAGGATCGATGCCATTGCCCAGGGATTTGCTCATCTTGCGGCCCTGGGAATCTCTCACCAGGCCATGGATCAGCACTGTGTGGAAGGGGCGTTTCCCAGTCTGCTCATATCCCGAGAACACCATGCGGATAACCCAGAAGAAGATAATATCGTATCCGGTCACCAGAACATCCGTGGGGTAGAAATAATCCAGATCCTCTGTTTTCTCGGGCCATCCCAATGTGGAGAAGGGCCACAGGGCTGAGGAGAACCAGGTATCCAGTGTATCCTCATCCTGCTTCAAGTGGGTGCAGCCGCACTTGGGGCATTTCTCAGGCATGGTCCTGGAAACCACGATCTCGCCGCACTCATCACAGTAATACGCAGGAATCCTATGTCCCCACCACAGCTGTCTGGATATGCACCAGTCGCGGATATTCTCCAGCCAGTGCAGATATGTCTTTCCAAAGCTCTCGGGAACGAACTTCAGTTCCCCGCTCTTTAAAGCTTCAATGGCAGGCTTTGCCATCTCATCCATCTTCACAAACCACTGCTGCTTCACCATGGGCTCTACCGTGGTCTTGCAGCGGTCGTGGGTGCCTACATTATGGGAATGGGGAACCACCTTAACCAGCAGCCCCTGGGCCTTTAGATCCTCCACCATGGCCTTCCTGGCCTCGTAGCGCTCCATCCCCAGGTACGGGCCTTTGGCGCTCACTGTGGCGTCGTCATTTAAGATCACGATCTCTTCCAGGTTATGGCGTTTGCCCACCTCAAAGTCATTGGGGTCATGGGCCGGGGTGATCTTCACGCAGCCGGTGCCAAACTCCATATCCACATAGGAATCCGCAACCACCGGAATCTCCCGGTCGGTCAGGGGCAGCTTCAGCATTTTGCCCACAAGGTCTTTATAACGGTCGTCATCCGGGTTCACCGCAACCGCAGTATCGCCCAGCATGGTCTCCGGGCGTGTGGTAGCGATCTCCACAAACCGTCCGGGCTCTCCCACCACCGGATAGTTGATATGCCAGAAGAAACCGTCCTGCTCCTGATGCTCTACCTCAGCATCCGAGATGGACGTCTGGCACACCGGACACCAGTTGATAATGCGGGAGCCTTTATAAATATATCCTTTTTCATATAATTTTACAAATACTTCCATAACTGCGTTGGAGCAGCCCTCATCCATGGTAAAACGCTCTCTGTCCCAATCCGCGGAGGACCCCAGCTTATGCAGCTGGTTCACAATCCTTGTGCCGTACTCCTCGCGCCACTCCCAGCATTTCTCCAGGAACCCGTCACGCCCCAGATCCTGCTTGTCAATGCCTTCGGACCGCAGTTTATCGATCACCTTCACTTCCGTGGCAATAGCCGCATGGTCTGTTCCCGGCTGCCACAGCGCCTCATAGCCCTGCATCCTCTTATATCTGGTGAGAATATCCTGCATGGTGTTGTCCAGAGCGTGTCCCATATGCAGCTGTCCGGTAATATTGGGCGGAGGCATCACAATGGTAAATGGCTTCTTGCTGCGGTTTACCTCTGCATGGAAGTATTTTCCATCCAGCCACTTCTGATACAGGCGGTCCTCAATGGCCGCTGGATTATAAGTTTTTTCCAGTTCTTTCATATTCGCTTCTCCTTACTTGTGTTCTCTCCCGGCGGACAGCTCCGCAGAGGGTAAAAAAAATCCCTCCACAGACACATATGTCTGCAAAGGGCGATTTTAGTCGCGGTACCACCTTTATTCACCGGAAATGCTTCCGGCCTCACATGGGCTTATTAACGGGTGCCGCCCGGGAACGCCTATCTCTGGAATCTCTCAATCCCCGCTTTCAGCATTCCGGCTCCGAAGCTACCTTCCACTGCGCCTGTCCTGGACTGCCTTTCAGCCTCCGGGCTGTCCTCTCTGCCGGCGGCGCCGGTGTACTCCTCTTCTTCACTGCCTTTTTAGTTATACTTTCTCATGATATCGGCAAAACAAAGTTTTGTCAAGCAGTTTCTTTCCAGCCGTGCCGCCTTATCGTGTCATCTGGCAGCAGCCGTCACTCCTCCTGCCATCCCTTACACACATCCACCCACTGCACAGCTCCCGACGCCATCTCCAGCTCTTCAACCGTCAGCTTCACCGCGCTGCTTGCGCTTCCGCAGGCCGGATACACATAATCAAACCGTTTCAGGGACTCATCCAGATACACCTTTACGCCCTCTTTGGCGCCAAAGGGGCAGACCCCGCCCACAGCGTGTCCCACCAGCCCTGTCACTTCCTCCTGGCTCAGCATCTTGGCCTTGGTTCCAAACATATCTTTATACTTCCGGTTATCCACCTTGGCGTCCCCGGCTGCAACCACCAGCACAGCCTTTCCGTCCACTAGAAATGACAGCGTCTTGGCAATCTTAGCCGGTTCACACCCAACCGCCAGCGCCGCCAGCTCCACCGTAGCGCTGGACACATCAAACACCTGCACCCGGTCACCCAAACCTATCCTATCCAAATGCGCTTTAGCAATCTCATAAGCCATGGTTAGTTATCTCCTTATATTTGTTGAATCATATTCGTGTACGGTCCGCGGGGAGCAGGCCATAGTCTCATTCAGGGCCGCTCACGCTTAGGTGAAAGCGCAGCGGGCCGGAATGAGAACACCACCTGTCCGCAGCGACCCCTCGCGCCAATGATCCCCACCCCTCATATCATTATCCTATACTCCCTCTTCCACCTCTGAATCATCCCCGAAGCCCCCTCAGCCCTCTTCACCGAATCCTTCTTAAACAACTCCCTGAGCTTCACAACTTCTTCCGCCACCATGGCATTCTGCTCCGCCGTGATCATTTCCCGCTCCCACTCTTCCTTCAGTTCTTGGGTAAACAGAGACAGATACCGTTCCCCCACGCCCAGTGCAGGTTCAAACACCGTCAGGTAATAAATCTGCTTCAGCGTCTGCACATCCTTATTCTTCCCATAGGCTACATCCAGCGCCTTAAACGCCTTATCAAACTGGAACATCTGTGCATACGACGCCCCCAGATTGTGCTGGATCTTCGCCTTAAAGGCCTGGTCCGCCACTTTGTCCTCGGGATATTCCAGCAGCTTCTCGTACCTTACCGCAGCCTTTCCGTACTGCTTCTTCTGAAACAGGTAATCTGCCCGGGCCTTGGCATACTCCGCAGGGTGCATCCGCCTGATCCCGGTCATGGCCTGTTTAAAACGGTTCCGCTCCTGCTCTGTATAGTAGTCGCATTCCGACAGAATCAAAAGCAGCAGATCCTCTCCTCTGCTCTTGCTCTCCATCAGCACCTTCAGCTTATCCGCCAGGTAGGCCATGTCCAGTTCTTCCCGGATAAACACCAGCAGGGGTTCTTCCACGAATCCCTCCAGTACCAGCAGCGGATTGTTGTATATTACATAGCAAAGCTCCTGGGAAGAATAGATGTGGATTCCCAGGACCTCTATATAGTATGGATGTTTGACCGGTTCCTGCCGGCACAGCAGCAGGCTCATAGAGTTACCTCCTGCTTTATTACCGCATCGCTGGCGGGGAACATCTCCCCGAAGCCCTTGTCGCGGATCACCGTCACCATGGTCTTATCGTCCAGGAATGCCAGGCTCATCTGAATCCTGGTGGTTCTGGGGGGACGTTTGGGGAATCCGGTGAGGGGGATTCTCACCAGTTTCTTTTTCTTTACGTCCAGAGGCGTCACGGTGAACTCCACCTCGTTCTGTCCGTCCAGGATGAACTCCATGGTGCTCCTTGACTCATACCAGTTGTCGCCGTAGGAGGCCACCACCAGCTGTCCCTCCCTGCCGCTGCGCTGGACCTTCATGGACACCTCGGACTTCAGCCTGCCCTCGCAGATGAAGATATAAGGGTATGAG
>OKVW01001395.1_pt1 | contig 10104 bp, 11 predicted proteins | sample 1606991 | NCBI WGS metagenome assembly OKVW01 (sample SAMN03281021, study PRJEB24777) | human gut metagenome | isolation source: fecal sample PR177 from 1 month old male Malay infant, vaginal delivered...
TCAGCTGTGCGTCACACTTTGTGGGAGATTTGGCCCCGATGAAGGAGGCGTAGTGGGCTACGTTGACTGAATTGGGGTCAAATATGCCGCAAAGTGGGGCGTGCAGATGGCGGGAATGAATTTTCAGACATGCTCTAAGGCCGCCCTGCATACAGACTGGAGAAACCCATGAAACTTCGCAATCAATACACCTGCCCCCTGGAGATGACCCATGATATTATCCGCGGGAAATGGAAGCCCATTATTCTTTGGCAGCTGAGTAAAAGCGGTAAATCCCTGTCCGCCCTCAAAAAAGAAATAGCCGGAATCAGCCAGAAAATGCTGCTTCAGCATTTAAAAGAGCTGTCCGACTATGGGATTGTTGGGAAAAACACCTTTGAGGGCTACCCGCTGAAGGTGGAATATTACCTGACCGGCCGCGGCCGCCAGCTCTTTGAAGCTGTGTCCATCATGCAGTCCGTGGGCATTGAAATCATGAAGGAGGACGGCCGCCCGGAGTTTTTGGTGGAGGAGCCATAGTTACAAAAAAGTGTGTAATTTACGCTGTCCTCATTTTCCGCTATAATTGTATCAGCAATTAAGAAACATACTCTGGGAGGTAACATACCATGCGAGATCCACAACAGACAATCGGCAATTTAATTGACAAACAGGGGACCGCCTTCATCAGCTCCGTCTCCCCCGAAGGTTTCCCCAACACCAAAGCCATGCTTCCGCCACGTCTGCGCGAGGGCATAAAGACGTTCTATTTTACAACCAACACGTCCTCCATGCGCGTGTCACAGTACAGGGAGAATCCCAAGGCCTGTATCTATTTCTGCGACAAGCGGTTTTTCCGCGGCGTCATGCTCATTGGCACCATGGAAGTGCTGGAGGATGCCCAGAGCAAGGAACTGATCTGGCGGGAAGGCGATACCATGTACTATTCCAAGGGCGTCACGGACCCCGACTACTGTGTACTGCGCTTTACGGCGGTAAGCGGGCGTTTTTACAGCAACTTTAAGTCGGAATCCTTTGACATTGAATAGAGGCTGGTACAGCGTCGCGCAGGCCTTGACTAATCACAGTGCCGGCTGTCATGATGCCCACTGCATGAGTCTTCGGAGTAGGAATGGCCGCAGGCCTCGATCTGCTCCTTGATCTGCCTGATGGTGTGGTGGGTGTAATCCTCTATTTCAAGAGAGGGATCGGCCTCCATCAGCTGCTGCAGGTAGAGGTATTTCCCGGGAGTCACCCCGTACTGCCTGGCGTGTTCCTGGGTTTTGGAGTCCACCTGGTGGCATTCTACGGATACGGGAGCGCCGCTGATGGTGACGTGATTGCCGGCGGCGCGCTCCAGCCCTTCGGTGAGAACCGCCTCCCGTCCGGCATCATCGGCATACACGGTGAACACTACCGTGGGATTGTCGGAGAGGTAGGGGGCCAGGCCGCTGTTGTCCTCGAACAGGGAGGCCACCGCCTGGCCGTAATCCTTGTAGACCATGCCCGCCTGCTCTGCAATGGAGGACGCATCCTCATCCATTGCCCTGACGGAGATCACCTTGTCATAGCGGTTGAGCTTCAGCTCAATGGCGGGGTTCACATCCATGCTGACCGTAGCCACCGGAGTAAAGTACAGGCTGCCGCCCCACAGACCTGCGGTGATGAGGAAGAAAAAGGAGGCTGCCGCTGCACATAGTTTTTTCGCGTTAAATGTTGTCTGGGGGAAATGTACCACGTCGCCCTTTTTCCATTTTCTGGAAGCCGGAACGGTGGTAAATTCACCATTGGGCTTTAAAATTGTCGCTTTTCCATTGCATATCTCAAATACAATTCCTGTTTTCACTTAACTCACCCCCTTGTGGATCGGTAAAAAGGCCCGGATTCCGGGATAATCTCCTATGAGCAGAAGAGACAGCACAACAATGTACTTCCTGTACTTTTCTATGGTCTTGGGAGATATGTTGAAGGCGTCCGCCAGCTGGGCCTGGGGCAGCCGGTGCTGCTGGGTCAGCACTGCCAGATATGCCTCGTTCTGTGTCACAGCCTGGGCCAGCTGCAGGCATTGGGCGCGGGAACGCTCCTGTTTTGGGGAGATGCGGGCCAGCTGGGAGAAGGAGATGCCGTATCCTTTCAGCTGCGCGTTGAAGCTGTCGATCTCCATGGCCAGGTCCCGGCGCTCGTCCTCCCGCCTGTAGTGGTCAATGGAGGCCTGGGTGTCCATCACCTGCTCCCTCCCCTGGGAGTCGGGCTGGAACAGGGAGATGATTCTGCCGGAATGACGCTTCTGGCGGCGGCTTTCATCGATCAGCCTGTTTTTCAGGGCGGTCTGGTAAAAGGAGAGGAAGGCCCCACGTCCCTGGGTGTATTGCCTGACACAGTTCACAAAGAGCAGCAATGCGATGCTCAGCCGCTCGTCAAATTCAATGGCCAGGTTCTCCATCTTTCCGATCTGTTTTTTGATAAAGGGAAGATAATCTGCCAGCAGGCGTTCTAATTCCTCCGGGCTGCCCTGGGCCAGCAAAAGCCGGTCTTCTAGTTCGCTCATATCTCACCTCCTGCAAATTATTTTAAAAATATTCTGTAACACCCCATGAAATGGATGAGGCGCGCTCGTAGTCTTTTAAAGAATACGGCGGGCCGCCCTGTTTTTATAGGGTGAGCCGCCATATCCCAAAGTGAAAATAAGAAAAGAGGATATTTAATGATTCAGAAAAAAATTACAGTTTCCCTGCTGGCCTCCGCCATGATTATGGCGGCCGGCGCAATCACTTCCTTTGCAGCGCCCGCCGATCTGCCTGTGTGCACTACCGCAGACTGCAGCCTGTCCTCAGAGCACACCCACGACGGAGTCAGCTACAGAGGGCACAGTGCGGACGACGGACATACCTACCACCAGAACTGCAGTGTGCAGGACTGCACAGACACGAAGGCCCACACCCATGACGGTGTCTGCTATGGCGGACACAGCGCGGGAGACGGCCATGGAGGTTGTGCAGCCGGTTACTCAGGCAGATCTTCAGGCGGTTCCTCAGACAGATCCGGCCGAGGGCATCACAGGTCGGGCGGACACTGCAGATAGCGTTCACATTATATCACGTAACTGGATCATATTCTACCGCAGAAAGCCGCGGCCTCTGTCCTCTCCGGACGGGGCCGCGGCTTTTTTCGCAGTATCATTAATGATCGTAGAAGCTGTTAAGCTGCTCCTTCAGATATTTTACAAACTGCCGTTCCCTTGGGCTTAAGGGGTAATTATTGGAACGGATCAGACAGATTGCCATGGGGCCGCTGTTGGTGATGGGGCGGCATATGCAGCCGTACATTTTAGCATCTTCAGGCGGGATGTTCACACCCACGGATATATAGGCCCCTTTTCTGACTGCGTCGAAGGTGGTGCCGCGGTCACAGATATACAGGACATTCTGAGATTCATTGATTCCCAATATGGCCTGGGTATCATCATAATCAATGTGGGAGTCGGCAACAAATGGATATTGTGCAACCTCGGCGACAGTCACTGCACTTTTACTGGATAAGGGATGTTTAGCGGACATGAAGGCCATTGCCTGAATGTCCTTTTTTAATGTTGAAAAAGCCAGGCTGTACTGTTCGGCCATGGCGGTGTATTTGGCAATCCGGCTCTCAAACATAACCAGGATTCCCAGCCGGCTGCTCTGGGCCACAATTCCCTTCAATGTCTCTTTCAGTCCGGCTTCCAGAAATGTGTCGCAGGAGCTGGGGCAGGGATACTTCTTCTTGAATTCAAAGAAACACTGGAGTACATAGGAGGAGCGGGAGCAGAATACAGACAGGTTGTTGTTGTGGGTGACGGATTCGGGGATGCGCAGAATATTCTTGTGCTCTGTGATGATCTTCTCTGCATGGGACATGAACAGCTCCCCCTCGGGGGTTACGGTGATACCGCTGCTGGTGCGGCGAAACAGAACAAAACCGATCTCCTCCTCAGCATTTTTTATGATACTGCTTAAATGGGATTGTGATATGAAACAATTTTTAGCTGCTTTGTTGACAGAGTGACATTTATAAGCTTCCAATATGTAAAATAGGTGTTCTGTATTCATGCAATGCCTCCTTTGAGCAATCATAAATAGAGATAACATATCTGGTTTACAGATAACACGGGCAAAATGCGATATGCTATAATAATTTTCAGAGAAAGTAAGGACTATTTTGAAATAGACAGAATTACATGCGTCATTTCAATTTGAACTTAGAATATGGTTTTAAGTATACTTCAATGTAAAGTCATTTGCAAGATGGAAAAATATGTAAATGTTAATCAAAGGAGGAAGATATGGGAAGCGAAAAAAAACGGGAGCAGACAGTGGATGTACTGGATCGGCTTTTCTGGACAGTGCAGCCCCAGCCGGGTCTGGTGACAGGGGATTACTACCGGGCGGAGAACTGGTTCGCCCCTCATTTTGAAGGGGATAAGGGGTATCATGGGATACTGGAGGTGGTCCGGGATCATGGGGAGATCCGGATGGTTGAATTCAATGAGATTAATAATCCTACCTATTACATAAAGCTGTACCAGGGAGTATCCAAACGGCTGTCCAATTATGGATTCATGCAGGCCACCAAGGCCAGAACCGCCGTATCCGGGGTGGTGCTGGTAAACGGCCTGACCCACCTTGAGCGTCAGATGGTGGAGGAGAACCGGCTCACCGGAGAATTTGACCTGTTATCAGGCGCATCCAACAGCATCAGGCGCTCCATGCTGCCCCTGGCAGAGCAGATTGCAGAGCAGCTTGACCGTCCCACGGGAAAACGGTATTTTGGCTATGCCTGTGAGGTGGATAAGGGGGTTGCAGGAAGGCTTCAGGTAGTGAGAGAGGATGGGAAGATCATCTCCTGCTTTTATGACGAGATATTTGCCGACAGGCAGGAGGAGATTGACAATCCTGAGCTGAAGCCATATTACCGCCAGTCCAAATATCATTGTCTGGAATACATATCCACAATCGGAGCTGGTTTTAACACCATTGCGGACCTCCTCCAGGAACAGGTGCTGAGGACCCAGGATCTGACGGACCTAGAGGGGCTGCCCTTTACCCAGGGAGAGAAACGGGCCAAGGAATGGGACAATTATCTGAAACTGGCTGAGATAATAAAAGCGGAAATGGAGCAGGATACAACCGGTTTATGATCCGCGGCAAGGCGACGCAGCGGCATAAAATACATTTAACGAGCCACTGCACTAAGCTCGAAAAGACCTCGCTAAGTGCCAGTGACATGTATCGCACGTAAGCGGCTAAAAGACAGCCGCTAAGTGCTCATAACGAGGAGGGAAACAATGAAAAAAAGAGTGTTGGCAACATTATTAATGGCAGTAATGTGCGTGGGACTGCTATCCGGATGTGGCGGACAGGCCAAAACAGGCGGCTCTGCTGCAGGGAATTCAGGGGGAACTGAGAAGCAGGCTGACGGGAACACAAGAGATACCCTGGTGGTGGCTATTCCTGATGCGCCATCTTATATGGACCCCCAGGTGCAGGCCTCCATTGCAACATACCGCGTTACTACCCAGATATTTGACCGCCTCGTATCCATGGACACAGATATGAATCTGGTTCCCAGCCTGGCGGAATCCTGGGATGTGGAGGACGATAAGTCAACTCTGTTCCATCTGAGGAAGGGGGTCAAGTTCCACAACGGTGAGGAGATGAAAGCGGAGGATGTGAAATACAGCCTGGAGCGCTGCATCGCAAGCAGCGGCGTGAACTATAATTATCTGATTATTGATAACATTGAAGTTGTGGATGATTATACAGTAAGGATCGTCACCAAGGAACCCTTCAACGCGCTGCTGTACCGTCTATCCCTGGACGCAGCCTCTATCATCTGCAAGAGCGCGGATACCAGCCCGGAAGAATTCAACCAGAATCCTGTAGGCACGGGCCCATTTAAGTTCGTGTCCTGGGAATTGGGCGGAGATGTGGTTCTGGAAGCATTCGACGATTATTACAATGGCGCGCCCCAGGTGAAACACCTGATCTTCAGGCAGATCCCTGAAGCCATCAACCGCACCATCGGACTGGAGACCGGGGAGGTTGATCTGGCCTATGATCTGGGAATCACTGATCTGGAATCGCTCAAAGGCAATGACAAGATTGTGGTTGACACAGTCCCCAGCACAACCGTCTGGTATCTTGGGGCAAATGTGGGCAAGCCGGGACTTGACAATGTTAAAGTACGCCAGGCCATTGCCTATGCCATCAACTATCAGGACGTGATTGATATCGCATTCAGCGGGGTAGCCACGCCGGCCCACAACACCATGCTTCCCAGCAGCCTGTTCGGATATGCGCCCGACACAGTGACCTATGATTATAATGTGGAGAAGGCCAAAGCGCTGTTAGCTGAGGCAGGATATCCGGATGGATTCAAGACCACCTTATGGTGCGCGGACAGCCAGATTATGAAAGATACCTCTGTTGTGCTGCAGGAACAGCTGCGCCAGGTGGGGATTGAAGCAGAAGTGAAAACAATGGAACAGGGCAACTACTATTCCGCAACCGGTAAAGGGGACCACGACCTGTTCATCATGTCAAAGACATCCATTGACCCGGACAGTATGCTCAGAGCCATGTACCACACAGAGGCATTCGGGCTTTCCGGAAACCGTTCTTTCTGGTCATCGCCGGAGGTTGATGACAAGCTGAACCTGGCTTGCGTGACAACAGATCAGAAGGAAGCGGAAGCGCTGTATCATGAGGTGCAGACCATTGTGGCTGAGGAAGTGCCCGTGATTCCGCTGGCTATCGAGCATCTGAATGCGGGGAGACAGGCCGATGTCAAAGGCTTCAAGCTTTACCCAGGGAAATCCCATTTCATTTACGGTACTTATTTTGAACAGTAATCAACCTTTTGAGAGGATGCATGCAGATGAGGGGACGAAAGGATGTATAAATTTATATTACGGCGGCTGGTCATGTTGGTGCCAGTTCTCCTGGGGGTAAGCTTTATTGTATTTTCCATCCTGAGCCTGACTCCGGGTGATCCTGTGGAGATGCGCCTGGGAGACAACTATACCCAGGAATCCTACGAGGCTATGACCAGGGAGCTGGGACTGGACAAACCGTTTTTGGTGCGTTATGCGAACTATGTGGGAGGAGCCGTGCAGGGGGACTTTGGACTGTCCTATACCACCGGCCGCCCTGTATTTGATGAGATTCAGGCCAGATTACCCAACACTGCAATACTGGCGGCCTTCTCTATGTTTTTTGCCATAGTGATTGGAATTCCCCTGGGGGTGATATCAGCCACGAATCAGTATTCATTTTTAGACACCAGCTCCATGTTTTTTGCACTGCTGGGGGTATCCATGCCCAACTTCTGGCTGGGCCTGATGCTGATATTGATATTTGCAGCCAAGCTGGGCTGGTTCCCGTCGGCGAACTTTAACGGGTTTAAATCCCTGATACTCCCATCCATCACCTTGGGAGCCAATTCACTGGCTATTATCACACGTATGACCCGGTCGTCCATGCTGGAGACAATCCGCCAGGATTATATCCGCACGGCCAGGGCCAAGGGGGCTAAGGAATGTACTGTGATTATCAAACATGCGCTGCGCAATGCCATGATACCTGTGGTTACCACAATCGGCCTTCAGTTTGGATTCTCCATCGGCGGAGCCGTGCTGGTTGAAACAGTATTCTCATGGCCCGGTATAGGCCGGCTGCTGGTAGAGTCAATTAAATTTAAGGATCTGCCGATTGTTATGGCCATTGTGCTGGTTATGGCGGCATTGTTTACATTGATTAATCTCTGTATTGATATTATCTATGCATTTCTTGATCCCCGCATACGGGCTCAGTATAAGTAAAGGGGTAGACGATGAATATGGGAAAAAAAGGCAAAAAGAAATCGCAGTGGGTATCTGTATGGAAAAGACTGCAGAAAAACAAAATGGCAATCACAGGCCTGGTGATCCTCAGCCTTATATGCCTGTCGGCTGTTTTTGCAGACGTCTTTTTCAACTATGAGACCATGGTGATCCAGCAGAGCGCGGCCCTGCGTCTGTCCCCTCCGTCGCCGCAGCACTGGCTGGGGACGGATGAGGTGGGGAGGGACATTCTGGCCCGCATCATACACGGCGCAAGGGTGTCGCTGCCGGTGGCATTTGCGACGATTGTAATCGCGGCAATTGCAGGGGGCATTCTGGGGGCGGTGGCCGGTTATGGGAGTAAGAAGATCGACAACCTGATTATGAGGTTCATGGATATCTTCCTGGCCATCCCAAGTATCCTGCTGTCAATCGCACTGGTATCGGCATTGGGGCCAAGCATGGGCAACCTGCTGCTTGCAATCAGCATTTCCAATATACCGCCCTTTGCCAGGATCGTAAGGTCCTCTGTGCTGACCATCCGAAATGAAGAATATATCGAGGCGGCCAAAGCAATCGGCGCCCATGACTGGCGGATTATATTCCGGCATATCATACCCAACTGTATGGCGCCTATTATAGTCCAGGCGACGCTGTGCATTGCAGGTTCAATCCTGTCCATCGCAAGTTTGAGTTTCATCGGGCTGGGCATCCAGCCGCCTACACCGGAATGGGGGTCTATGCTAAGCGGCGGACGGCAGTATATCCGCTACGCCTGGTGGGTATGCGCGTTTCCGGGCATTGCCATTATGCTGACAATCCTTTCCCTGAACCTGCTTGGAGATGGGCTTCGAGACGCACTTGACCCCAAAATGAAGAATTAGCACAGGAGACAGAAAATGAATGATAATGCACTGCTGGAGATTAGAGATCTGGTTGTTGAATACAGGACGGAGGATGAAATCGTCCACGCCGTTAATCATCTCAGCCTGACCCTGAACCGGGGCGAGAGCCTTGGCCTGGTGGGGGAAACCGGGGCGGGCAAGACCACCACAGCCCTCAGCGTTCTGAGGCTGGTGGCGGACCCGCCGGGCAAGATCGTGGGCGGCGAGATCTATTTTGAGGGGGAGGACCTTCTCAAAGCAAAAATAAGCCATATGAGAGATGTGCGCGGCAGCAAAATATCCGTGATTTTCCAGGACCCAATGACCAGCCTGAACCCGGTTTATACCATTGGCGATCAGATTGCGGAGGTCATACAGCTGCATCAGAGCGGCACTAAGGCGGAAGCTGAAGAAAAGGCGTCCCAGGTCCTGGAGATGGTGGGGATATCCAAAGACCGCTACGATGAATATCCCCACCAGTTCTCGGGCGGGATGAAGCAGCGGGTGGTAATCGCCATGAGCATCGCCTGTTCCCCGGAGCTGATACTGGCGGATGAACCCACCACGGCGCTGGATGTGACCATACAGGCCCAGGTGCTGGAGCTGATGAGCGAGCTGAAGGAAAAGACAAAGACATCCATGCTGCTGATAACCCATGATCTGGGCGTTGTAGCACAGGTATGTGACCGGGTTGCGATTATGTATGCAGGTGAGATCGTGGAGACGGGAACCATTGACGAGGTGTTTGACTATCCGTATCATCCATATACAATCGGCCTGTTTGAATCAATTCCCACACTGGATGACCATATTGACAAATTAAAGCCCATAGAAGGGCAGATGCCGGACCCCACGGACCTGCCCCAGGGCTGCTCCTTCCACCCCAGATGTCCCTATGCCCGGGAAATATGTTCCAGGCAAAAGCCGGGGACCGTCCAGGTGGGAGGGACCCACATGGTCCAGTGCCTGGCTCACGAGGGTGTTTTTGAAGCGGAGGATTTCATGGAGGTGGTCAGGCATGGCAGATAATGTTTTGGAGGTAAGGCATCTTAAGAAGCATTTTAAAGTGAGAAACGGGACGCTGCACGCTGTGGACGATGTGACATTTTCCATTCCAAGGGGGCAGACCCTGGGGCTGGTGGGGGAGTCCGGCTGCGGCAAGTCTACCATAGGGCGGCTGATTCTGGGACTGCACCAGGCCACCGGCGGGGAGATTCTCTTCAACGGCAAGGATATCTGCAAGATGGACGGCAGACAGCTCCACAACCTCCGCAAGGATATGCAGATTATATTCCAGGACCCGTTTTCCTCCCTGAATCCCCGGATGTCAATTAGCGAGATTATCGGTGAACCGCTGATTATCCATAAAAAAGTCCATGGGAAGGC
>OKVW01001396.1_pt1 | contig 10090 bp, 7 predicted proteins | sample 1606991 | NCBI WGS metagenome assembly OKVW01 (sample SAMN03281021, study PRJEB24777) | human gut metagenome | isolation source: fecal sample PR177 from 1 month old male Malay infant, vaginal delivered...
CCCGTTCCAAACTTTGAGCCCGTTCCCTTGGGCCGTTCCGCCCGCCTCCCATGGCTCTCACGAACGGATGCATCTAAACACTCCGCCCGCGTACCCCTCCACGCTCTTTTCCACCCCTAAATTTGTTAATTTACATAACTTTATCCACAAATTGTTGATAACTTGTGGATAACTGTGTATAAACCTCATTCTTATCCACTTCGACCTTAAAAATTCCTAGATTTTTCAATATTTTTCCCCATGTGCAAAACTACCTTCATACTTTTTCTCAAGAATGTGGAAAAACAACCTGTCCACATCACTTTAACATCGCATCCACAATTATCCCACATAGTTATCCACACACAGGGGGCCAATATTTCCCAATTATGCCGACTTATCCACAATAATTGCAAGTTTTCATTGAAAATATTCTTTCTATAGTATACAATGGTTTTAGATTGGGCTATTTTGCAATATAGGCTTAGGAGACTGAAAATGATCGAATTAATTGAGAAAAATTGGGAAGAAATCCTTTATAATCTGAAGGAGGAACATGAAATATCGGATATCTCTTTTAAGACATGGCTTTTACCCCTTAAGCCACACTCTTTTAAGAACAATACGGTGACGATCATCGTACCTGAACAGACTTTTCTGGCCTATGTCAAACGCAGATACAGTCTGATGATGAAGGTTCAGATCTCCGAATTTCTGGGTGTGGAATGCGAAATCGATTTTAAACTGATTGAACAGCTGAAGGAAGCTCCCTCTTCCTCCGAACCGCAGCTGATTGAGAAAAACAACAATATTGTAAGCCCGGATGTGATTCAAAGCGCTAACTTAAATACAAAATACACCTTTGACACCTTTGTAGTTGGCTCCAACAACAATCTGGCCCACGCGGCGGCCCTGGCTGTTGCCGAATCCCCCGGTGAGATTTACAACCCTCTGTTCATTTACGGAGGTGTGGGACTTGGCAAGACCCACCTGATGCACGCTATCGCTCACTTCATATTAAAGAGTAATTCCCAGGCTAAGATATTATATGTCAGCTCGGAGACATTTACCAATGAACTGATCGACGCAATCCGTAATAAGAACAACACCACTACCACAGAATTCCGCGAAAAATACCGCAATAACGATGTTCTGCTGATCGATGATATCCAGTTTATCATCGGCAAGGAAAGTACCCAGGAAGAATTCTTCCACACATTCAACACCCTGTACGAGTCCAAGAAGCAGATCATCATCTCCTCAGATAAACCGCCCAAAGAGATAGAAACCCTGGAGGAACGCCTCCGGTCCCGTTTCGAATGGGGCCTTACCGTGGACATCCAGTCCCCTGATTATGAGACAAGGATGGCCATCTTACAGAAAAAAGAGGAAATGGAAGGGTATAATATTGACAACGAGGTAATAAAATACATCGCCACCAATATTAAATCCAATATCCGTGAGCTGGAAGGCGCCCTGACCAAGATCGTAGCGCTCTCCCGCCTGAATAAATGTGATATCACACTGGAACTGGCTGAGGAGGCCTTAAAGGACATCATTTCCCCAGGCGCCCAGCGAGAAGTGACACCGGATCTGATCATCCAGGTGGTGTCAGACCATTATGGACTCACACCCCTTGACATCTGTTCCCAAAAAAGAAATAAAGAGATCGTATATCCAAGGCAGATTGTCATGTATCTCTGCCGCAACATGACGGCCACATCCCTGCAGGCCATTGGAAGCTTTCTGGGCAAAAGGGATCACACCACCGTCATTCACGGATCGGACAAGATTATGGCAGACATGAATAAAGACGAAACATTAAGGAACACCATCGAAATATTAAAGAAGAAAATCAATCCACAGTAGCTGGTGAAAATACTGTGGACGAGCTGTGGATAAAGATGCGAGAATTATAAAGTTCAGATCCGGTTTTAAACCCTTGTGGATAAACATGAAGTTATCCTTCGAAAAAAGGTGAGATTTCCACAAGAGAGTTCACAGCGGCTTGTCCCTTAAATGAAGGAGTTGGAGGGCTTTTACACATACCCACAGCCCCTACTACGAATGCTACTAAAATTTACTATTTATTTATATCCTTAAGGCAGTCAGAATCAACACCAACTCAGAAAGGAAGTTATCAACAATTATGAAGCTGAGATTTCAAAAAGACGCTCTTTTAAACGGAATTAATATTGTACTCAAAGCAGTTCCCTCCAAAACCACCATGTCCATTCTGGAATGTATCTTAATTGATGCAAGCGGAAGCGATATCAAGCTCACAGGCAATGACATGGAACTTGGTATTGAATCCAAGGTTGACGGAGAGATATTAGAACACGGCAAGATAGCCCTGGATGCAAAGCTCTTCTCTGAAATTACCAGAAGGGTATCCAGTGAAAGCGCTGCTGTTGTATTTATCGAGTCTGATGATAAGTTTAACACCACCATCCGCTGTGAGAATTCTGTATTCAATATACAGGGACGGGACGGAGAAGAATTCGCTTATCTTCCTTATATAGAAAAAGATAAATATATCTGCCTTTCACAGTTCACCTTAAAAGAGGTGATCCAGCAGACCATTTTCTCCATCTCACCTAATGACAGCAATAAGATGATGGCAGGCGAGCTGTTCGAGGTCAGTGAGAACCAGCTGCAGGTGGTATCCCTGGACGGACACCGCATCTCGATCCGCAAGGTGCGTTTAAAAGACCACTATGATGATATCAAGGTGATCGTGCCCGGCAAGACCCTCAGCGAGGTCAGCAAGATCTTAAGCGGTGACAATGAGAAGGAAGTTGTGATCTACTTCAGCACCAACCACATCCTGTTTGAATTCGACAACACCATTGTGGTATCCCGCCTGATCGAGGGAGAATACTTCCGCATCAGCCAGATGCTCTCCAGTGATTATGAGACTAAGGTGAATGTCAACAAGAAGGAATTCTTAGACAGCATAGAGAGAGCCACCATCCTTATAAGGGAAAATGATAAAAAACCATTAATTATTAACATTACTGATAATACAATGGAAATGAAGCTGAATTCCAGCTTTGGTTCCATGAATGCGGAGCTGCTGATCCACAAGAACGGCAAGGACATGATGATCGGCTTCAATCCGAAGTTCCTCATTGACGCCCTGCGCGCCATTGACGACGAGGATATTAATCTGTATATGATGAATCCCAAGTCCCCCTGTTTCATCAAGGACGAGGAGGAAAACTACATTTATCTGATTCTCCCGGTAAATTTCAACGCAGCATCGGTTTAAGGGGAGGTCCTTATGGAGACAATCAAATTACGAGAAGAATATATCAAACTGGGCCAGGCGCTGAAAGCTGCCGGCCTGGTGGAATCCGGCGTGGATGCAAAATACGCTGTGGAGGACGGGAAAGTGTCCGTCAACGGCGAAGTTGCATACCAGAGAGGAAAGAAGCTGGTAGACGGCGATGTGGTGACCTTTAACGGTGAGTCCATTAAAATTGTGAAATAAAGGAAGGTTCCATGATCGTCCAGTCGATAGAGCTTAAAAATTACAGGAACTATGAAGAACTACATATGGAATTTCACGGAGGAACGAATATTCTGTACGGGGACAACGCCCAGGGCAAGACCAATATCCTGGAAGCCGTGTATGTCTGCGCCACCTCCAAATCCCATAAAAGTGCAAAGGACAGGGAGATCATCCGTTTTGAACAGGATGAATCCCATATTAAGATGCAGGTCCGCAAGAACGATGTTCCTTACCGCATTGACATGCATCTCAAGAAAAACAAGCCCAAGGGCATTGCCATCAACGGTGTGCCCATCAAAAAGGCCAGCGAACTGTTCGGGATTGCCAATGTAGTCTGTTTCTCCCCCGAGGACTTGAACATTATCAAAAATGGTCCCTCAGAGCGGAGAAGATTCATTGATATGGAATTGTGCCAGCTGAATAAACTGTATGTCCACTCCCTTGTCCAGTACAATAAGGTGCTGGTGCAGCGAAACAAGCTGCTGAAGGAACTGGCCTTCCGGCCGGACTATGAGGAGACCCTGGATGTGTGGGATATGCAGCTGGTAAATTATGGGATAGAAGTCATGAAATTCCGGCAGGACTTTATTGCCAAGATGAATACCATGATTCAGAAGATCCATTTACAGTTGTCGGGGAGCAAGGAGGAGCTGGTGATCAGATATGAGCCGGACACGATTCCCGGCCAATTTGAGACCGCTCTCAAGAAGAACCGGCCCCAGGATATCCGTCAAAAGACCACACTGAGCGGTCCTCACAGGGACGACATCAGCTTTTATGTAAATGGAATTGACATCCGTAAATACGGCTCACAGGGACAGCAGCGTACGGCGGCTCTGTCCTTAAAGCTGTCTGAGCTGGAATTGGTAAAAACGTTGATTCATGACAATCCGATCCTGCTGCTGGACGATGTGCTCAGCGAGCTGGACGGAAGCAGACAGAATCATCTGCTGAACGCCATCAGCGATATACAGACCATCATCACCTGCACAGGCCTGGATGATTTCGTGAACAACCGGTTTAAAATTGATAAAATATTCAAAGTAATAGATGGAACGGTGGTAAGTGAGAACTAATCATTTACCATGGCATTTGAAACCAAGAAAGGAAGTTATAAACATGGGAGAGCAATACGGAGCAGATCAGATTCAGATTTTGGAGGGGCTTGAGGCCGTCAGAAAGCGGCCAGGTATGTACATCGGAAGTACATCTGCCAGAGGACTTCATCATCTGGTATATGAGATTGTAGATAATGCGGTAGATGAAGCATTGGCGGGATATTGTGATTCCATTAATGTTGAGATTAATGAAGATAACTCCATAACGGTCATTGACGACGGACGCGGCATTCCCGTAGGAATCCAGAAAAAAGCGGGACTTCCTGCGGTTGAAGTGGTATTTACCATCCTGCACGCCGGCGGAAAGTTCGGCAACGGCGGATATAAGGTGTCCGGCGGACTTCACGGAGTAGGAGCATCCGTAGTTAACGCCCTTTCCAAGTATCTGGAGGTCCAGGTTTACAAAGATGGTAAAATATACCAGCAGCGCTACGAGAGAGGCAAGGTAATGTACCCCTTAAAAGTTGTTGGGGAGTGCGGACCGGAAGAACATGGCACCAGGGTAACATTTATGCCTGATAATGAGATCTTTGAGGAGACTGTGTTTGATTATGATACCCTGAAGATCCGGCTGCGTGAGACTGCATTTCTGACCAAGAACCTGCGTATCACCCTGAGGGACAACCGGGAAGAAAAACATGAGAGAACCTTCCATTACGAGGGGGGCATCCGTGAATTCGTGACCTATTTAAATAAGGGCAAGACGCCTCTGTATGAGCAGGTGCTCTACTGTGAGGGCATAAAGGACGGCGTGTATGTGGAAGTATCCCTGCAGCACAATGACTCTTACACAGAGAATATCTATTCCTTTGTAAACAACATCAATACCCCTGAGGGCGGAACCCATTTAACCGGCTTTAAGAATGCCCTGACCAAGACCTTCAACGATTATGCCCGCAAGAACAAGCTTCTGAAGGAGAATGAGGACAGTTTATCCGGCGAGGATATCCGCGAGGGGCTGACTGCCATCATCAGCGTGAAGATCGAGGACCCGCAGTTTGAGGGACAGACCAAGCAGAAGCTGGGCAACAGCGAGGCCCGCGCGGCAGTGGACAACATTGTCAGCGAACAGCTGACTTATTTCCTGGAGCAGAATCCGGCTATTGCCAAGGCAATGTGCGAGAAATCCATTATGGCCCAGCGCGCCCGTGCGGCCGCCAGAAAGGCCAGGGACTTAACGCGCCGTAAATCCGCCCTGGACGGTGTGGCCCTTCCCGGCAAGCTGGCCGACTGTTCCGACAAGAATCCGGAGAACTGCGAGATCTATATCGTAGAGGGAGATTCCGCCGGCGGATCTGCCAAGACCGCCCGTTCCCGAGCCACCCAGGCCATCCTGCCCCTGCGAGGCAAGATTTTAAATGTGGAGAAGGCCAGAATGGACCGCATCTACGGCAATGCTGAGATCAAGGCCATGATCACTGCCTTCGGCACGGGAATCCATGAGGATTTCGATATTTCAAAGCTTCGGTATCACAAGATCATCATCATGACTGATGCCGATGTGGACGGCGCACATATCAGTACCCTGCTGCTGACCTTCCTGTACCGGTTCATGCCGGAGCTGATCAAACAGGGATATGTGTATCTGGCCCAGCCGCCCTTATTTAAAGTTGAGAAGAACAAGCGTGTATGGTATGCATACAGTGATGACGAGCTGAATTCCATTATGCTGGAGATCGGACGCGACACCAACAACAAGATCCAGCGGTACAAAGGTCTGGGAGAGATGGACGCAGAGCAGCTTTGGGAGACGACTATGGACCCGGAGCGCCGCATCCTCCTGCGCGTGACCATGGATGAGGAGACCACATCCGAAGTTGACCTGACCTTTACAACCCTCATGGGCGATCAGGTAGAGCCCAGAAGAGAGTTTATTGAGGCCAATGCCAAGAAGGTCCAGAACCTGGATATTTAAGCAGAATTTCGCATCAGCTGATTCATTCCAAACATAAAGGAGATAGAATATGGAACCAAATGTATTTGACAAGGTTCACGAAGTAGACCTTAAAAAGACAATGGAACAGTCTTATATTGACTATGCCATGAGCGTTATCAGCGCCCGCGCACTGCCTGATGTAAGAGACGGTTTAAAGCCAGTTCAGAGAAGAGTGCTCTTCTCCATGATCGAACTGAACAACGGCCCCGACAAGCCCCACCGTAAATGTGCCCGTATCGTCGGTGATACCATGGGTAAATACCATCCCCACGGCGACAGCTCCATCTACGGCGCCCTGGTCAACATGGCCCAGGAGTGGTCCACCCGTTACCCGACAGTAGACGGCCACGGCAACTTCGGTTCAGTGGACGGCGACGGCGCAGCGGCCATGCGTTACACCGAAGCCCGTCTCAGCAAGATTTCCATGGAAATGCTTGCCGACATCAACAAGGATACAGTGGACTTTGTTCCCAACTTTGACGAGACGGAGAAAGAACCCACGGTTCTTCCCTCCCGCTATCCCAACCTTCTGGTCAACGGAGCATCCGGCATTGCGGTGGGTATGGCCACCAATATTCCGCCCCACAACCTGCGTGAGATCATCGGTGCAGTTGTTAAAATGATTGACAACCGTGTGGAAGAGGACCGCGAGACCACCCTGGAAGAGATCATGGAGATCGTAAAAGGACCTGATTTCCCCACCGGTTCCACAATCTTAGGCCGCAGGGCCATTGAGGAAGCCTACCGCACCGGCCGCGCCAAGATCAAGGTGCGCGCTGTCACCAATATTGAGACCATGGCCAACGGAAAGTCCAGAATCATTGTCACTGAGCTGCCCTACATGGTCAACAAGGCCCGTCTGATCGAGAAGATTGCGGATCTTGTTAAAGAGAAGAAAATAGATGGCATCACCTATTTGGGCGACGAGTCCAACAGGGAAGGCATGCGCATCAACATAGAGCTGCGCCGCGATGTCAATGCCAACGTAATTTTGAACCAGCTGTTAAAACACACCCAGCTGCAGGATACCTTCGGCGTGATTATGCTGGCGCTGGTAGACAGCCAGCCCAAGGTGCTTAACCTTCACCAGATGCTGGACTATTACTTAAAGCATCAGGAAGAAGTTGTCCGCAGAAGGACCCAGTACGACTTAAACAAGGCTGAGGAGCGCGCCCACATCTTACAGGGCTTGCTGATCGCCCTTGACAATATCGATGAGGTGATCCACATCATCCGCGGTTCTGAGAACGTCGCATCCGCAAAGATGCAGTTGATGGAGCGTTTCGGTCTGTCAGACGTCCAGTCCCAGGCCATCGTGGATATGCGTCTGCGCGCGCTGACCGGTTTGGAGCGCGAGAAGATTGAGAATGAGTTCAAGGAGCTGCAGGCTAAGATCGAAGAATTAAAATCCATCCTGGCTGATGTGAAAAAGCTGCTCACTGTAATTAAAGAAGAGATCCAGATCATTGCCGACAAGTACGGGGATGAGCGCCGCACAGCCATTGGCTATGACGACGACATGTCCATGGAAGATCTGATTCCCGATGAGGACACCATCATTGCCATGACCCGCCTGGGCTATATCAAGCGCATGGACGTAGATAATTTCCGCAGCCAGAACCGCGGCGGCAAGGGAATCAAGGGGATGCAGACCATTGAAGAGGATTATATAGAAGATCTGCTGATGACCACCAACCATCACTACATGATGTTCTTCACCAACACGGGACGGGTCTACCGCTTAAAGGCATACGAGATTCCCGAGGCGGGCCGCACTGCCAGGGGAACAGCCATTGTGAACCTGCTCCAGCTCCAGCCCGAGGAGAAGATCACCGCCATCATCCAGATGCGTGAATACAATGATGACAAATACCTGTTTATGGCCACCAAGGGCGGCATGGTGAAGAAAACTCCCATGTGCGAGTACGAGAATGTGCGCAAGAACGGACTTCAGGCCATTGTGCTCAGGGAAAATGATGAGTTGATCGAAGTTAAGGCCACAGACAATACAGAAGATATCTTCCTGATTACCAGGAAGGGCATGTGTATCCGTTTCCATGAGACAGATGTGCGTGTCACCGGCCGCGTATCCATGGGTGTGATCGGCATGCGCTTCGAGGAGGATGACGAGGTCATCGGCATGCAGATGTCCAGCCAGGGCGAGGCCATGCTGGTGGTATCTGAGAACGGTATGGGCAAACGCACCATGACCAGCGAGTTCAGCCCCCAGAACAGAGGCGGAAAAGGTGTTATCTGTTATAAGCTGACAGACAAGACCGGCTGCCTGATCGGAGCCAAGCTGGTAGATGACAGCCGTGAGATCATGCTGATTACCACAGAGGGCATTATGATCAGAATGTATGTGGACGACATTTCCATGATCGGCCGCAACACCTCAGGCGTAAAACTGATGAGCATTGAGGCGGGCACTGATATCAAGGTAGCCAGTATCGCCAAGGTGAGGGAGAGCGTCACCAAGGATACCAATGTATTTAATGAAGAATATATAGAAGAAGAAAATGGCGAAACTGACGAGGGGTCAGCAGTAGCAGAAGAAGTTAATACAGAAGAGGAATAAGATTAATTCCGCGTAAAAGGCTTCCTTCCATATAGGAAGCCTTTTACGATCAAAGTGGGGGTAGGCGGTTATGCGGCGGATTATCTATATGGTATTTATGAATTTATTCCGGGCTCCGGTCTGGTTTGTTAAAATCTCACGTATGGGATGGGAAAAAGACGGACATACTAAAGAGGAAAGGCACAATTATATATCCAGGATGGTGCAGCGCATTATCAAATACGGCCGCGTCAGCCTTGTGGTCACCGGAATTGATAATATTCCGGCTGAAAATGGATTTATCATGTTCCCCAACCACCAGGGACTCTTTGACGTGCTGGCCCTGTTCGCATCATGCCCCAGGCCCTTCTCCGCTGTAGTAAAGAAGGAGGCGGCCAACCTGATCCTTGTGAAACAGGTACTGGGGGCCATGAGAGGCCTGTCCATGGACAGGGATGATCTAAAAGATCAGGTGCGCGTAATCGGCGAGGTGATTAAACGGGTGAAGGGCGGAGACAACTTCGTTATTTTTGCCGAGGGTCACCGCAGCCGCAAGGGAAACGAGATCCTGGATTTTAAGAGCGGTACTTTCAAAAGTGCGGTAAAAGCCGGCTGCCCTATTGTGCCGGTGGCGCTGATTGACAGCTTCAAGCCCTTTGATATCAGCTCATTGAAGCAGGTTACCGTACAGGTACATTATATGAAGCCAATCTATCCAGAACAATATATGGGATTAAAGACATCCGAAATCGCACATTTAGTGCATGACCAGATCCAGGACGAAATTAATCGAAATATATCTTAATTTGTGGTGGAAAATGGGTTGACAATCCCTATTTGATTTAGTATAATGTTCAATGCGTCTGAAGACAAATGCGTAGTCAGGCCAATCATATGGAAACATGAATTCGGAGAAATACTCAAGAGGCCGAAGAGGCGCCCCTGCTAAGGGTGTAGGTCGGGTAACCGGCGCGAGGGTTCAAATC
>OKVW01001397.1_pt1 | contig 10089 bp, 11 predicted proteins | sample 1606991 | NCBI WGS metagenome assembly OKVW01 (sample SAMN03281021, study PRJEB24777) | human gut metagenome | isolation source: fecal sample PR177 from 1 month old male Malay infant, vaginal delivered...
GCTTATTACATTAAAAACTTCTTCATCCTCGAATGACTCATCAAAATATTGCGACACCTTTTCGCTACTGCTTTCTGTTTGATCAAAAAGATCAATATCGAGTGCGTACGAATTTAAGCCGACAGCAGTCTTATAGTCGCTAATTGTAAAAGATCCATACAAATAGACGATTTGATTATTATTATATACGGACTGAATAACGCTGCTTGCATGACCGTATGGAAATGCGACTGCCCGATACGAAGAAATATCTTTTGCCGCAATGTCTTCAGTTTGAATAATATCGACAAGGGCAGCATCGTATAAACTAGATGACAACAACTCTTCATATCCAAGAGCATCTGTTACAAATAGCAGTTTTTCTGGTGCACTCTCTGCCGAGGAGGCAAAAGCAGCGCTTGGAAGCAACAAGCCACTAATTAGCAGAGTTGCAATGATACAGTGTTTAATTTTCATTTTTACTATTTCCTTTCAGATAACTTAAAAGTTCCCCCAACCCGATAATCAAAAAAGACAGCAAAACTCCAATTACAATAAAAGGCAGCCGAAAGTCTAATGTGACATTAGTGAATGTGACCATTCCCACGCAAAAAGTGATTACAATCCCAATTATACCTACGAATTTGAGCCAATGCACTCTCGTTAATCTCACCTCAAATTTTGATAAACTCTTACATGGAAGTATTTCAGCATCGTTATCTATTTAATAATCCATTGGACGCCCCTCCTAAAAACTTTTTACAGACAATCCTTTTGCCCGTCTATCTATTTATGTACCCATGCTATCAAAATTGGACATTAATTTTATTTATTGCAAACTTTTATTTGTCCCAATCCTAGACATAATTAATTTACTGTGCTGTCTATTAGTCAGTGAAAACGCTCCTAATAGGCTATCTGCTTTCTGACAGATAGGAGTGGTGTTTGAGTGTGGACAAAAGAGATTTAATGGTATTGGTTGGAGACAATGTGCGGAGATACCGTATGGAGCGAAAAATGACGCAGGGAGAGCTTGCAGCGCGGGTAGATCATAACGATTCTGCCATAACGCGAATTGAAAGTGGCAAACGGATGATGAGTGTATCTATGCTCCGCGCCGTGGCGGATGCGCTTGGCATAAGCTACGACGCGCTCCTTCGGGAGCCTACAGCCTCTACTCGTATTGAAAATATTATGAAAGCCTTGGCCGGACAATCGGAATGCAATCTCGCCAGTCTGGAACGAATCGTTCAGGTGTGCATAGAAGAATTTGGCGACGAGGAAGATAAGTCTCCTGATTTATGATAGAATAAACAATATAGGGGGGATTCTTATGCGGCCAGAACAAGATGATTTTCTGGAGCGGCTTTTTCGTGAGCACTTCAACGAACTAGAGCTTTACGCGTACCGCTATCTAAAAACTAAGAATGATGCCCAAATTGCAGTACAAGATGCCTTCCATACTGCATGTACTAAAATAGACGATGTAATGTCCAGTCCAAATCCCATTGGTTGGATGAAACTCACCATAAAAAATATTTGTAGAAATATGATAAAGGCCAAGAATCGACAGATGAAGCTCTTTATTTCATTTGAAGAATTTGCTGGAGATTTATCAGCTTCAAGCATTAGCACAGATGGTGGAACAGACATTTTAGATTGTTGTAGAAGGGCAGTCTCAAAGGAAGATTTCTACCTTTTTCGCCGCATTGCTTTGGAGGGGATTACCTATGTGGAGGCTGCGGAGGAATTAGGAATCAGTATGTGGGCCTGCCGCAAGCGTGTGCAGCGCACAACGGAAAAACTACGGAAAGCGTTAAAAGAGCTGGACATTGAGGATGAAGGATAAATAATTTTTAAATGTCCAAAAACGCGACCATGCGTACATATTTATTATAGAAGGGGGTTTAGGCATGGCTGGCCCAAACGAAAGTCCCAATCGAAAATATGCGTATCTGGAACAACTCAGCATGGAGCGCTTGGAAGAAATGCTGACGTTGGACGCCGACCCTTTGTCCGACCAAGAAGATGAAGAGTATATTGACGCTATCTTGGAGGTGACCCTCAAAAGAGAAAAGGAACATCCCACTGGCCGCCTTACAGACGTAGACAAGGCGTGGGAGGATTTCCAGAAGTATTATAATACGCCGGAGGGCGAAGGAATTTCCCTATACCCAAATGAGGATGTTAGCAGCGGACACCCTATTATTCAAAACCCGACTCCAATTGCTCCCCGCGTAAAACGTAACAGGCTAAAACGTTTACTTTTGTCTGCGGCCGTTGTAGCCTGTCTCATTGTTTTTGGGCTTCCTCCAGCCATGGGCTACACAAGTTTTTTAGAAATGATTGGGCAGTGGACGGAAAGCGTATTCCACTTTGCTCCCCAAGCAACAGAACCGAATCAATCTGCTGAAGGCAATAATAATCCAGGGCTTTTAGACGAGTACGATAATTTGCATGAGGCAGTCGATGCTTATGGCTTCTCAGAAAATATTGTACCGACATGGGTACCTGAAGGATTTGTTTCTGAATTTGCGACAGTCAATTCGTTCCCGGAATTTGGGGAAACAGAATTTAGTTCCTTATATACCAACAAGGATGGTCAAAGTATATCTATACTAATTGTTAAACGCGCAACGGTTGAAGTAAGATCTTATGAGAAAGATGGAAACCCGCTTGAGGAATATATCGCAGGGGATGTAACTCATTATATATTTGAAAATAATGGGCAATTGACAGCTGCTTGGTATAATGAATTTTTTGAGTGCTCTATCGTTACAGATATAACACTTGATGACTTAGAAAAAATACTTGATTCTATTTATGAAAGGTAGATTTTTGTGAAAAAATATGGTTTTCGTTTCTCTGCCCTATTCCTGGCGTTTGCCCTTTTACTCAGCATTCCTGCATTTGCTGTAAGCAGGGCAAGCGACCAGCTTAGCGATTACGACATGAACGCTATTGCAACTGGTGACGGAGAAATCGCTATTAAGTTTTCAGTCAGATCTTTGAAAGCTATGGCTAAAATCGGCTCTTCTTCTATTGCCATATTTGAAGATATGAATGGTCATTGGTTGCCTGTTAAGTACTTCGATATGGACGACCCAGACATGATTGAAACTGATGTAAACTATTATGCAGATACAGTCTATTTTTCTGGATCTTCCGGTACTGAATACAAAATTGTGGTTGAGGTTTATGCAGAAGACTATGCCGGGGAATCAGATTCGAGGTCTGAGACATTTTATGTGACTACGTAATAATAGCAAATACGATGTGGTGGAGGAGCTGTTGCAGTGGACGCAAGACAGCGACGTCCATATGCTGATCCGTAGCTGTGTGTTCCACTACGAGTTTGAATTGATCCATCCTTTCTCAGACGGAAATGGCCGCATGAGCCGTCTTTGGCATACGCTACTGCTCTCCCAATAGAACCCCATCTTCGCCTGGCTCCCAATGGAGTCTATCATCCATGACCGCCAGAGGGATTACTATGAGGCCATCAATACTTCCAACGCCGTCGGCGAGTCCACGGTTTTCGTTGCGTTTATGCTCTCTGCCATCAAAGCATCCCTCATCGAAGCAATCGAGACGAGCGATGAATTGAGGGATGCCCCGATGGATCAAGCGGACACCTGTAGGAGAGCCATCGAGAGGTATCTGCAAACCCATCCGTATATCATGAACGCCGACGTCCACGCCCTCTGCGGGGTCTCTGCAGCGACCGCGAACCGAATTTTAGCTGGGTTTACGGGAGAAAGAATGCTGGAAAAATACCGCCAGGCCGGTCATTGGGGGTATCGGCTTAGACTCGAAAATGACCGCTAAAGGCTAAATATCTGCCCGCAAGCGTATACCGCTCAGACGCCTTATTTAACGGGACAAAAGAGTATTGGGATTTTCCCGCATAGTGGAGGACGGGACGATCTCCCTGCGGGGGCTAAAAGCCGACGCAAAGGTGTTCGACGAATTCATTTGTAACAAAGCAGTGAAAGAAAAAGGCGACGGGAGCACCGCGGTGCTTCCCGTTGCCTTTTTCTTCATAGAAGTCCCTCAGGCAAGCCTCCAGCCAATAGCCTCTTTCCTCACGCCGATGAAGTCGGCATAGAGGCCGCCCTGGTCCATCAGCTCTTCATGGGTGCCCCGCTGGACGATATGCCCGCCATCCAGCACCAGAATCTGATCTGCGTTGCGAACGGTCTTTAGCCGGTGGGCAATCATGATAAGCGTCTTGCCCCGTGTCAGGGATTTGATGGCCTGTTGGAGCTCGGCCTCGTTTTCCGGGTCCACGCTGGCGGTGGCCTCGTCCAGGATGACGATGGGCGCACCCTTCAGCATGGCGCGGGCGATGGAAATGCGCTGCTTCTCCCCGCCGGAGAGGGTTCCGCCCCCCTCGCCCAGAACGGTCTCGTAGCCCTCGGGGAGCGCGGAGATAAACTCATGGCAGCAGGCGGCCTTTGCGGCGGCGACTACCTGCTCGTGGGTGGCGTCAGGACGGCCGAACTTAATGTTGTTTTCAATACTATCATTGAAGAGGTAGACGTTCTGGAATACCATTGAAATGTTCCGCATTAGGCTGTCCAGCTTGTAGTCCCTCACGTCCCGTCCGCCTACCCGTACCGCGCCGCCCCCCGTATCCCAGAAGCGGGCGATCAGATGGCACAGAGTGGTCTTGCCGCCGCCGGAGGGGCCCACCACGGCGGTGGTACTGCCGTCAGGCACCGTCAAGCTCACATGGTCCAGGATGGTGCGCTCACCGTAGGAGAAGGTGACGTCGTCAAAGGACACAGAGCCGTCCCCGGCGGGCAGGTCGTCACCGTCGATATCCATGACCGGGGTGTCGTCAATGGAATTTGCCTTGTCCATAGATACTCCCAACATTTGCAGATTGTCCGCCATGTTGCCCGCGTTCTCCAGCTCCGCATAGAGCATGAAGGAGGCGATGAGCATCAGCAGGCACCGGGCCAGAGGCAGGGTTCCCGAAGAGTAAAAAGCCAGCGCACACACCGCGATGGCAACGCTGAATATCCGCACAGTGAGCTGCCGCACCGCCGACCAGGGCACCACGGAATACTCCAGGGACAGTGCCTTTTTGCAGCTCTCGTCTACGGCCTGATGAATCGCCTGACCGTTATCCTTCTCCAGGCCGTAGGACTTGACCACGCTCATACCCTGTATGTACTCCAGGACCGCCGCAACCAAGCCCTCCTGGGCGTGCTGGCGCGCGGGACCGGTCTTAGACATGGCGCGCTGGCTCAGCTCGGTGGCCAGCAGATAGCATAGGATGCCGGCGATGGCCAGTAGGCCAAGCCGCCAGTCCGCTACCGTGAGGGCCAGACACAAAGCGAAGGTATTGAGGAAGCCGCCGATCACCATCACCAGGCACCGGGCGGCGCTGTTTTCCACATCGCCCAGGGTGGTAGTGACCACGGCGGTGATATTGCCCAGGCTGTTTTGGTTGAAATAGCCCATAGGGATATAGCGCAGCCGGTCTCCGATGTGGACCCGCTTCTCCGCCACCATAAAAAAGCCGGTCTTGGTTTCGGCGATGGTGGTGTAGTAGGAACAAAAAACCCGCCCAGCCAAGGAAAGAACCAAAATACCTATGATGGGCCAGATTTGAAGGACTGCGCCGGACACCAGGATATCCAGGGTCAGCATCAGCGCCGCGAACTGCAGCGCCGCGAACACCGCACCCAGAAAGGCCACTGCCATGGATTTCTTCAGCAGGGGACGGTGACTCCCCGCGAAAGCAAATATTTTCTTTAACACGCCAAACATGATTTACCCCCCTCTCAAGCCGCGTCCTGGGTCCCCAGGTAGGCACGCCACATCTGCGCGTACAGCGGGCACCGCTCCAAAAGCTCCTTCTGCGTTCCCTGATCTGCGATGCGGCCGTTTTCCACCACCACGATCTTGTCCGCATCGGCGATGGTACCCAGCCGGTGGGCGATCACAATCAGGGTCCGTCCCTTGGTCAGCGCCGAAATGGCCCGCTGGATGACGGCCTCATTCTCCGGGTCCACGCTGGCGGTGGCCTCATCCAGAATGACAATGGGGGCGTCCTTTAACATGGCCCTGGCGATAGAGATGCGCTGCTTTTCTCCTCCGGACAGATGGCCGCCGCCTCCGCCGCAGACCGTATCGTAGCCACAGTACAGGGCACGAATAAATCCGTCGCAGCCCGCGGCCTTGGCCACCGCCTCCACCTCCGCGTTGGTGGCGTCCAGCCGTCCCATACGGATATTCTCCCGGACGGTGCGGTCAAAGAGATAATTGTCCTGGGAGACATAGGCGATCTGGCGGTTGAGCTGGTCAAGCGGGATATTCCTTAAATCAGCGCCGCCCAAGGTGATCGAGCCCCCGGTCACATCCCAGAACCCTGCGATAAGCTTGGCGATGGTGGACTTGCCGGAGCCGGAGGGGCCCACCAGGGCGGTAACGGTCCCGGGCGTGATGTCCAGATCAATACCATGGAGCACCTGCCCATCAAACTTGCCATAGCTAAACGAGACGCGGTCCAGTTTGATTGCCTGCCCCTGAAGCGCGGCGTCGCGCTCCGGCCGGGACAGCTCGGGGGCGTCCAGAATATCAGCGATCTCGCCCACGTTGGTGCCGACCACGGCCAGCTCGTCCACAAAGGACATCGCGGCAATCAGCGGGCCGGTGAGGCCCAGAGAGAGGACGATAATGGTGAGGAACGTCCCAACCGGGAGGCTCCCGCTCGACCAAAGCAGCAGCCCCACGGGCAGCACCGGCAGCAACACCGCGGGGATTACCGTTTGCACCACCACCAGAAACTTCTGGCTTATGCGCATCCAGTTCACATAGTAGGTGGCGTTCTCCTCCACGGCGTCGGCATATTTCCGATATGATCCGGCCGACTGGCTGAAAGCCTTGACCACCTGGATACCGCCCACGTACTCCACGATGGCATTGGCCATCCTTCGGCCTACTTCCACCGCACCCTGCCAGTGGGCGGCATAGGTCTTACCGCTCTGGGTCGCGAAACACGCACCGACGACGGTCGTTACCAAGCTGGCCAGGCCCATGCGCCAGTCCAATATAAAAATGTAGACTGCGATGGCGATCGGGACAAGGAAGTTGGAAGTCATCTCCGGCAGCAAGTGAGCCAAGGTAGGTTCCATACCCTCCACACGGTCCACAATAGTAGTCTTATACTGGCCCGACGGGGTGTCCAAAATGGTGCCCATGGGGACGCGGGACAGCTTGGACAACAGCTGTTTCCGGAGGTCCCGCAGGGTATGGTAGGTGGCTGTATGGGACAGGGCCGTGGAGAGGGTGGAGAGGAGGGACTTACCCACATAGCCCGCCAGCATCAGCCCGCACCAAGGCAGGCACTGTGGGAGTCCCCCGCCATTCAGCAGGAGGCGGATTATCGCCGCAACGCAGAGGTAGGCCAGCATATTGCAGGCGACGCCCAGCACCGCAAATATTACGGAGCCGTAAAAGCCACCGTGGTAGTCTCCGGCCCAGTCCCAGAGCCGTGCGAAAGGGGAGGGTGCTTTCTGTTTCTTCATAGAGTAACATCTCCTTTGGTTAGTTATTGCTAACTTATGCAGAAAAGAGATGGGGAGCTCAAGGATTTGAGATCCCCAAAATCTTGAACCAACCGGCGGCGTAGAAATCCCGCAGGGTGTTTAAATAGACTGTCGCCTTTTCCCAGGGCATATCATGGCGGACCGCCTCAAAGAGTCCGTTGAAGATGATGCCGGATATGATATGGAGCAAATCGTCGTCAATAGGGGAGAGGTGATATCCGGCCGCGGCCATGCGGTCGAGAAGGACGCGGCTGGAGTTGGCTTCGATTTCCGTCAGTGTTTCGATATAGTGCTCGTACTTGGTTCCGGCCGCACAGCAGGCAATCAGCTTGAAGGCGTCATAATGGTCATAGACGTATTGGACCATCCAGGCGTGGCCCTCGCCTGAAACCTCCGGCAGATCGGTCAACTGCTGATCGAGTGGCAGTTCAGCAAAGGAATGGTGGACAGCGCGGTAACGCGCTTCAAATTCCAGAGCGGGTTTTTCCACCAGCGCATCAAAGAGCGCCTCTTTATCTGTGTAATACCGGTAAATGGAACCGGTCGTCACCCCAAGGGAGGCGGAAATGGTCCTCAGGGAGGCGCGTTGAAAGCCAACCGCCAAAAACTCCCGCTTGCCGGCATCCAACAGGTCCGCAGCCAACTTCTCATTGGCAGCCCGCACTTGATTACCCCCTTCCACATAAAATAACATCGTTATATAACGGTGTTATTTTACGCCCGAGTACTTTGTTTGTCAAGAAGATTTTTCCTTTGTATAGAGACCGGTACGCAGAGAGTCGGGATGTGCCGTTGCCGCTGGGCTTCCTACTGAAGCGCGTACGAAAGTTGACACATTTTATGATGAGAGATATAATCAGCTTAAAGAATGAAGATGATTGAAAACGAATAGTCAGCACTTACAAGGCCGCTTACCCGAAATGGGCGAGCGGCCTTTTTATATATTCAGGGCTACAGAGATTTAGGCTGGGAAGGAGTAAAACAATGACGCAGTCGATACCGTTTCAATACGAGGAGGCATTTGTACCGCCGCGGTGCAGGAAGTCAAGGCAGCGAATCGTCAAAGACACGATGGAAATCCATATCCCCGAAGCGACGCTATCCGAGGCGCCGGTGGCTCTTCGGATCAGAAAGCCTGATGAGCCTGACAAGTCGGCCGAAGAGCTTCGGTTTTGGGGTGATAATGTCTGGGTGCGCTGGGGCCATTACGATAGTAAAGGACTGGCACCTGGTACTATGGAACAATTCTGCGCCCACTGTAAGGCATACAGCAATCAGCTCGGGCTGGCTAGAGAAGTGGCCATGGATGAGATCACCGCAGCCTTTTCCAGATACCTGATTGTCGGGGGCGATGTCTATGAGATCACATCTGAGCCGATGTATTTCATTGAGACGTTTAGCAGCGGGGTTGCGTTGAGTATCGACCGGTGTCTATGCCGGTCAATGGACCCTGCCCGCTCGTTCAACGCGCTGGAGTATGAAGCTGCCCTGGAATATGCAAAAGAGATAGCTCTGTCCAAAAAGCAGTACCAAGGGGAGGTTCAGGTTTGGTACACCATTGAAGTGCTTGTCCCTGATGCGGTTAGGATCCCTCCGCAGAAGGAGCGGATGTCGGCCAGGATCATGGAAGAGGTTGACTATTATTTGCATAAGACAACTCACGGCCTGGGCATCCAGTTCGATGAACAATTCATTGCGGAAGTTATCCGCCGCATTGGCGGAGCCAAACAGCCGCTGCAGGCAGTCCCAAAAGCTGTTTGGGAGACCATCCAGGCGGAAATGGGTCATGTCCGCTTAAAGACCCCGCACGGCGTCCTCCATGCTTTTGACGGTGGCGGTGACGAGGAGCACCCTGGGATCCGCATTAACCTGGAGCTTGAGGATGGGAGCGATGTCGCGCTTGCGCTGGTTGAGTATACGGCAGATGAAGGCGTAGCCTCCTCCTATGACCCGCGGCACCCGGAGGACGCGGAGCGTGAGCGGGGCGAGGTCCCGGAGGCACGACGCGATGGCGAGCAGGTCACGGCGGGCATCATCACCCGCGCCTGGCCGAATGAGAAGGCCAAACCATTTGACCACCGGCGCGTTATCCATACAGGCTATCTGCGGTCCGCTCCCGCTCGGGATAGAGATGAAGCGAATGCCTTATCGTAGATTAGCGTTGCGACGGGCGAGGGGCCTACTGGATGCAGCCCATGTGGCGGTCGGGCAAAAGTATTTTGACCGCGGCCTATACCATGAGCTGAGACGGGAGTTTTTCAACCGGTTCACAGATTTCGACGATCCGGAGTACAGTGCAGAAGATATCGCTTATATTTGCAATGAGCCAGAACCGACCTATAAAAGCGCGCTGGTAACGGTTGCTGGCTTGGAATATGTGGATGGGCGCGGTCCGTGCCTTGTGGTCAATTTCGAATACGTCGAGGTGGATCAGTTTTTACGCCTGCTGGCTTCAGGCAAAATGGTATTGGAACCCGATATCCCGAATGCGGCAGGGGAATATCCCGCAGAAGCCAAGTGAAGATAAATGGAGGGCGGTTAAGTGAAA
>OKVW01001398.1_pt1 | contig 10087 bp, 8 predicted proteins | sample 1606991 | NCBI WGS metagenome assembly OKVW01 (sample SAMN03281021, study PRJEB24777) | human gut metagenome | isolation source: fecal sample PR177 from 1 month old male Malay infant, vaginal delivered...
CTCTGGTCTCGTGGGCTCGGAGATGTGTATAAGAGACAGAATTATATGAGTTTATTTACATCTGATAAATACCCCCCCTAGATTATATTAACAGACTGAGTAACCCACCAAAAATCATAAAATCCAAAAATAGACTTATCTTATAAAAATGGATATTTTAGACAAAAAATGAATTTTAAACCTTGTGGTAAGGAATGATTCGCTCGATAGAATTGTTTCACATATGTGTTTTTTAGTAAAAAATTATTTTATTTCCTGAAAGCAGTGCCAGGATAAACTGAAACATCCTGTTTTTTTTCCACAGTACCCGAAGGTATATCCGCTATGGCAAAGCGCGGTTACATCGAAAACAAATAGCTTTTGCGCTAATACAGGTTGAAACCGCCCTACCTTCCCTGCATCAGGGATATTTGCAAAAAGAAAGACAGGGATTTCTGAGGTCACTACTTTTTTATAGAAGAAGAAATTTTCAGGTCCTGGTATGACAGAACTGCGGCATCTGCCGAGGCTGGAGGATGAAAATCAGCGACTTCAGAAGCTGGTCGCTAATCTAAGTCTGAGCAAAGAGATGTCGCAGGAGGTACTGAAGCAAAAGTTCGGTGCAGTTCATCAGGCTACTCAAACAACTTATAGTCACATGCTGGCAGGCAAAACCATCACGCTCGTCGTGGATAACTAAGTATCCATAAAGCTGGAGACACAGCGCTGGCTGAAACAAAATCCGAAGTTCATGGTGATTTACCAGCCAGTTTACTCGCCATCAGTGAACCACGTTGAGCAGTTATAGCAGTCGCTTCGCGACACGATAACACGCAATCATCAGTGCCATTCTATGTAAAGGTTGTTGAAGAAGGCTTACCATTTTATGAAAACCACCAGTCCATTCCCTGGAGATAAACATGGGCAGGAGAAATGTAGCGGTGTTCCGTACTGTTATTTAGTGATACGGATTTGCCAAGTACCTTTATTGACTGCAAGAATGCAAACGAACTTGACGCCTATTAATTTGATTTTAGATATAAAAAATTAATTTGAATTTAGTTTCCCTGCCTATGTATCTGCATTAAAGCTAACTTCCTGTCTCCACATCCGACCGGATATCACGCGGTTATCTTACTAATACCCAGGCATATCAATATACCTGGGCATTATGCAGGTTTATGCTACCAGAGGATATTATGAATAGGGGCAAAGGGAGTTAAATATCAATTTAAACAATAAATTACCTACTTAACGTATGTTTTCACTCCAAGTATTTAACCCTGCGACTACTAATATGGATTGTCGGATGCAAACACGGAAGCCTTTCTCCGGCCCTGGAAATAAACGAACTCGGTATAATTTTGCCTGACAGTAAGTTTCCAGACATTTTTTACTTTTAGTACAGCGTTTTGATCCCCTGTCTCCCTTAACATCAGGATTTGTAGCGCTTTTCTATCATTCCGGTACGGAGATAATTCTCCGTACCGCCCTGTCAGTTGTAGTCAATCACAAAGGTGATCTGCGCGTTCGCCGGCCCCGGGGTAACCGCTTTGTCATACTGGTAATAGCGGGCTGCCAGCGGAATACGGAAGTTAGCGGTTCCGTTATTCGGCGGCGTCACGGACCAGATGTCCCCGCTTTTCCAGATTGTTGTCGGGGCTGTCGGGCTGGCATTAATATTGTCCGGCGTATATCCCAACTGTATTCCCACGCCAGTAGCCGGACTGCCGGAACTACCATTGGCATTCACTTCCAGCACACCGTTGGCCTGGTCGGCGATGTTGGTGGCCGGCTGGAGCGACACCTTCAGCAGGTTGGGAGTTGTCGAGGTAAACGTGCCCATCCCGCTCATCGGGTCATAATTCACTAATGATGAATCAGAGTGATACCCGTAAAACCGGGGGCAGTTTACCAACTGAATGGAGGCATCCACCCACGGGGTGCTGGAGCCTACGCCACGAAAATACTTCGTGATTTCATAGGTACCCATGGGTACGGTCACGTCCGGCGTCTGGCAGGTCTGGGATACTATATTAATAATGCCGCTGAAATTTCCGCGCAGCAGCGTCAGGGGAAGTCCGCTGACCCCGTTACTTTCTGCCTTCATTATAACGGAGGGTAAATCCGCACCATTTAAGGTCCCGGGCTGAATATTCCCGGTTTTTATCAAGGAAAATTTAAGCGGCGTCGGGAAACCTTTGATCGTTGGCGGTGTAATAGATACAGTTGCCTGCAAATCAGGCGTGCTGGTCGTGGCCCCTTTAGTGGGGTCTGAAAACCAGATGGCAATACCAATCCCGGGGATCCCCGTTTCGTAAGTGGTTCCGCCAAAGGGCGAGCCTCCCCAAGCTGACAGCCCATGCGGAGCACTGTCAACGTACAGGTTCTGCAGTATCGTGGTGGGAGCATCGCAGCCGATCCAGATAGTATCTGCTGCAGCCTGCCATCCGATATCCCCCCGGTACAGCACCGTACCGTTAGGCAGATCCGCTCCGGCCGTGATATTTGCCGGCGTCAGGCTGAACGAGGTCACCTGTGGCCCTGTCGATCCGTGGACATACTGGCAGGTAGTGGCCTGGCTAACAGAACAATACCCCAACAGAATAAGGAGCAGCATGGCAATATAACGGGGCCGGACCACCGGGTAAGAGAATCGCAATAAAGCTGAAAAGGGTTGCATGATATTCATAATATACCTACAGAAAAATCAGTTACACACCGTGTTAAAACGATTTAGGGTGGTGGCCGGAGCATTCTCCGTCAGTGGCGTCAGCATATAGCTCACGCCACACTGCTGGCCATCGCCACTCCCCCATATCACCCGCAGATGGTCACGTTCGTTCTCCACCCGGGCGTAAATCACGCTTCCTTGCCCCACGGACCCCACAACGTTGCCTTTACTGTCTGTCACTTCGGCACCGAACGGGATAGGTCCGTTCCCCGCGGTGTGTGCCGCAATCAGGACCGGATAACCGCGTTGCGTCGGGTATTTCAGACGCACGACGGCACCAGCATGCGGGGCCACCTTCTGACTGGTGGTTTCCAGTTCCACATCATACGGTAGCCCTTTCGGGTCAAGGTCTATTTCATTCATCTCATATGGGTTGAGATATGGCACGGCAGCATGCCCCCAGTGGTCCACTGTCACGCCGCTGTAGTTCCCCACGCGGGCACCACTGGCCCCTTTCGCCTCCACGATGGCGAAAGTATCTCCGGTGTACGGAGTGAACACCGCTCCACCTTCAAAGCCAATGACGGTTCCGCTCAAACCAGCCGATGCTGAGTTATATCCGTCCCCGGTGCTGACTGAGCCCATTATGTTGGTATACGGACTACGGTACTGACCGTTGGCGGTGCCGCTGCTGCCGATACCGTTGTTGTAGTGGGAGCCGGAAACACCGTAGCTGTACTGATGATCAGCCCCGCCTGTGCCGGAAATCCCCACCAGCTCACCGGTGTTGCCAGATCCGTCACGAGTAATGGAAGCATTCAGCTGCGGTTTGTTCTGCTGGTCCGATGATCCAAGCGGCATGCTGATGTTAAACAGGAAGGTAGTCTCTATATCGCCGTCCCCGTTGCGCGAACGCCCGGCGTTGAAGCTATAGGAGACGTTATGAAACCAGTTGCTGTAGCCCACCTGATACTGCAGGTCAGACCCGGTATCGCGATTCCAGTAATCCTGTACATAGCCCGAGCTGTAGAACTGACCCCAGCCGTCCGGTAACCCCTGGTTAGCGGTAATGGTCAGTTTGTTTTTTGGCCGATATATATCGCCCGGGTTGTCACCGTGGTCAATTGCCTCCACGGTCTGCATAGCAGTACGAAAATCCATGTAGCCAGAGGTTGAGAAACGGTAGGCCGCAATGGAGATGTTGCTCTTCGTGTCCTGAATGTATTTGCTGAGGCTGACCCGGTAGCTCTGGCCGGACATGCTGTTATCGTAACCCATTCCTTCCCAGCTATTGGTATTCAGGTGCGTGCGGGACTGTGTAGAGTCAAAGGCCAGTGCCCCCAACGGGGTGTTCAGGGCGGTACCCAGTTCAAGAGCATAATAGTGGGTGCTGAGCTGCAGGCCGCCGTAACCGGTGAACAGATTGGACAGACCACGCTGGTAGGTCAGTTGGTAGAGTTGTGGGTCGTCGCTGATGCTGTCGTCATTGAGCTTACCGATAACCATATCGTAATGGGAGGACCCCGGACGCAGCAGTTGGCTGACTGAGGAGTATGGCACGCTGAAGGTCTGAGTGGAATTGTCCGCCTCTGTAACAGTCACATCCAGATCCCCGCCGTAACCAGTCGGATACAGGTCATTAATGACAAAGGCCCCCGGCGCAACGGTGGTGTCATAGATAATCTGCCCGTTCTGTCGGACAGTGACCCGAGCGTTAGTGCGCGCAATACCACGAATTTCCGGGGCGAAGCCGCGCTCGGACTGCGGCCGCATGCGGTCATCATCAATCAACTCTCCACCGGTGTACGGCAGGGAGTCAAAGACCTGGCCGCTGGTATTATTTTCACCAAGCACCAGGCGCCCGCCAATCTGCGCGATATCGCGCTGGACGTAGGTGTTGATGCGCTGGTACTTGCCACCGGTGTCATCCTGCCAGTTGTAGTTCCCGTTATGACGGAAATACCAAGCACCTATATTCACCCCGCTATTCAGGCCGACGTAGCCGCTCTTCAACTCCTGGCCGTTGCTTTTCGTGGTGTAGAAGTTGCTGTTATAGCCGAGAGTGGCTGCTGGCACTCCGCTATCCCAGAGTTCCGGGCTGACGTAGCCTCGCCCGGCATTTTTAATCAGAGCCTGCGGGACGGAGATGTCGAGACGCTGGGCACCGGAATCAAACACCGGCGACGCATCCGGGAGCACCTGGCTTAATAGCTGGCAACCGGCATCATCATTTTTAAGCAATTCGCGCACCTCCGGTTTCAGTTGTCTGTAATCAAGCCCCATCTGTTTAATGACTCCTGGGGTCAGGCAGAGAGCAACAGATTTGTCGGGCTGTTCGCGAAAGGTGATGGTGTTCTTACCGATACTGATGTCATTAACGAAGATGTCAGCCGGATAGTCTCCCGGCATGGCGCTGGCCCCGCGCTCAAAGCGCTTCAGGTCCACCTGGCTGGAAGGTGCCTTGCTCAGGAACACCGGGTCAAAGGAGAGAACCTCAGTTGCAGCGGTTTTATCGCCGGAAACATTACCGGTGTCTGCTGCAAACGCGGCCAGCGGATAGAGGGTGCTGGAACTTGTGATGGCGGCAATAAGGCACGCCAGCCAAGACAGCCGTGGGACTGTGAAAGCTGATTTCATTTGAATGTTATCCGCAGCGTTACTGTAACGCAGTTTCTGCTGACTTCACCGCACCCCAGTCGTTGATGTAGTCATAGCTGACCTTATCACCGTGAGAAGCGGCAACCTTGCCTTTTTTGAAACTGACATCCAGAGTGCCGTGCGGTGCCACCATGTCTACCAAGGCCTTATCGTTATGTACGCGCACCTGCACCAGGGTCACGTAGTACGGAGAATCATTGACCGCCTGCAGCCTGCCGTCATGCATCACCCACTTAATACTTTCCGCTGCTGTCTTCGCGTCCGGCTTCAGGCCATCCGGGCGGTAGAACATTTTAATACGGGTACGAAACGCCACCCGCACCTGGTTCGGGTTGGCCACATCTTTGCGGATGGGCGGGATTTCCAGTACGTTCAGGAAGAACAGGGTCTCTTTGTCCCTGGCTTCATGCGAACCGGTGTAGGTCAGACGCAGGGTCTGTCCCTTGCCCGGATCAATACGGTTCATAGGCGGCGTCAGGACAAACGGCGCATTAATCGTCTCCGGCGTCGCATTCACATCACCAGTATCCACCCAGTTCTGAATCAGAACGGCGGTTTTATCGTTGTTGGTGATTTTTACGGTGACTTCCTTTTCCGATGCCGGGTAGATAACACGGGTACCGTTGAGCATCACATTGGCGGAAGCGCTAAAGCAGAGTATGCCGGCCAGCAAGCAGGCAGAACGGATAACAAGTTTATGCATGAGGATTACCAGAGAGACGAAAACAGACATCCCTCCCGGCATACGGGAGGGCCTGAGACATTTACTGGATTACTTGTACATCAGGTTGTAAACAACAGAGCTGCTCACCGGGCCCGGAGTAGCCTGGCCATCAGCGAAATACTCAACCGCATACGGCATTTCGATAGTCGGCAGTACGTTTCCAGTCGCATCACCGGTATCAGTCATTGCATAGTACGTGCTGTCAGTAATCTGAGAAGAATCACCGACCTTGATTGGAGCGAAGGTTGTCCCATCGAGCAACTGCAAGGACACGTTGGTCGCACCAGCCGGTTCCTGCTGCTTCAGGTGGCCGGTTGACGGATCAACAGTGGCACCGTCCTGGAAGAAGGCGGAAACCTGTGACACGGTGTCACCTGTTGTAGTACCCAATGTACAGTTGGTCAGTTCCATGTTGAACTGGGTACGGCCAGTCACGTCACCTTTGACGGCCAACAGAGTGGAAGAAACAGTTGGCAACTGAACGGTCGCAGTCGGACCCTGACCGTTGACACTGACGTCACAAGTGGTGTCAGTCACCATACCATTGAAAGTAATGGTACCGGTGGATTCAGCATGAGCCATAAACGCAGAACCGGAAAGAATAACCATAGATGCAGCAATCAGAGACTTTTTCATTTATATACCTGTTTAGAAAATCAAATTAAAGAAGCACGCACGCATCAGTTATGAAATAACTTGCGCACGAAAGCATTCTATTAATCAAATTATCATCACCACAAGATTTAAAATTTACCTTTTCCGTCAAAAGTGTCCACTTTCATAAGCACAGTCCATTTCAGGATGTTGAAGTTGATATTTAACCCAGCACACTGTTAGTATTAAATAAAATATAACTTAGCTTGCGTAACATCTAAAAACATATAGAACCAATAATTCATACCTACATTTTTATTATTTTAGATTAGATGCCAAACATAAAGTTTCATGCGGAAAATATTTGATTGAGGTGTTAATTGCGTAAACCACTTGCTCTCACTGAAAAATATGCTGTATCGGAAAGACTGGCCAAACTCAATTCCCCTACTATTCAATATCCCCATGAAGAATTTGGAATGTTGATAAAAGCTTTGCAGCATGATGGAGAAAATGTCATTTTCCCTTCAGAAAAAACGATCCCCTTGATGCACTTAAATAAAAAAGTTTGCTACATCATCAGACAGGGGTATGTTTCTTTCCGGCAGAAGGAAAATGATCGCGTTGTGTCCTATTTATATCCGCAGATGTTATTAGGAATAGGCTATTTTTTCTCCCCTCAAAATGTTGGTTACTTCAGAACGGAAACACCGGTAAAACTGTCAAGGATCAATGAAATCCAGCTGCAGCAGGTCCTGGCCATCAATCCCTCGTTATGGAACAATCTGGCCTGTGTGCTGACATATATGTCCCAGCGACTGCTTGTCAGGGATGTAAAAATAAACTCAAAAAATGCCTATTCCGTAATCAGGAATTTATTGATGGAGCTAGATATCCAGCCGGATTATGTAAAAAGAAACGTTCCGGTCGTCAGATTTATAATGGAGCGCACAACACTGGCAAGAAGCACAGTCATGGACATTCTCCATCAGTTACGAAAAGGAAATTATATTCTTATGGACAGAGGATATCTTTTTTTTATTAATAAACTGCCAGACAAATTTTAGGCCTGTTATAGAAAAATATGGCGTGGGTTATCCTCCGGTACGCAAATAGAAGGTGAAATCGCTTCTCATATATTTAAGAATTGCTGTGGATAATTTGATCTACTGAGTACCATTAAAGATATTGGGCCTGCACGCGTTGCTGTTTTACTGACTGAATTTCCGGAGCTATGTGTGGTCGTCGTACGGTATTCATAGAGTGGGTTTCCATCTGTACTGCACTCAATATATCTGCTCTGGCTGGGGTGAGGCACGAGCCCGTAATTAAAGAATGTTATATACATCTGGTGGCTGCAGAGAAATCAATAAGGTCGCATTAACCACCTGCATCAGAAAATTTCTGACCATCCCTGATACAATTCTTAAAAAGCATGGGTGCGTAATCAGGTTCGAAAGACAGTTGCTCTGCTTACATTGTAGGGCAAGATCGTCCACCTGAGTAGGTTAGTCCATCCTATCCCTGTGGCTCGAAAAGTCACAGAGGCCTATGTGTTCTGATGTGGCATTAAGCGAAAACTGGTAACGACAAATAGTCATTCCCAGGCAGAAAACAATCAACCACTTCAGGAAGACCAGATACTCTATGACCATATGATGCCCCATCCTGTCTGAATTATATCTTATATACTCGTCACACTTCAGGCTGCATGTGTGTTGGCTGCGCACTCTCACTCCAGTCACTTACTTTAGTAAGCTCCTCGGGATGAATGAGGGACATCCTTGTCCCTCTCCGAAGACAACCTACGGCCACGCCCCTTAAGGACCAACGCAAGCTCTGTTCAAAATGCTTACCCCATTTTGTCCTGCAACCCGAATAATTTATAGTATAAAATGACAGGCCATCCAAATGGCGCTGTGCAGCGTGTCTTCAAAAATTTTCTGGCAGATGAATGATTTCCTCAAGTTTTCCACGCGAAACCCTGATATATCCACCTTGTGTTAATACTGATAATACGTAATAGATCTGACTACGGGAGATGAATGTCGTCGCCTGAATAAATGCGGCAAGCCCAATGCGTTTTTGGGCGAATAATTCCCTGTTAGCCATGTATTCGATCAATTTTACCCGAATGGATGTGTAAGACGATTGAGCGACAAGATGTTCATCACGGTAAGTCATCAGCCGCATATAGTAGGCCAGTATCAGGGATACTTGTTCCCAAAGTCCCTGTTCAGTCAGCACCTTTCTGGCTTGCTCGGCAGCCAGAGAAGATATAGTCGTTTCAGAACTAAACTGAAAGTAATGTCGCCCGAAAGGGACAAACATTTCCTGAAGCCCGATAACCAGTGGCCCCCTGAATACGCCGATTTTTAAATCGTCGTAAGTACGTAATACGCTGCAACTACCAGAATGTAACAACCAGATATGGTCATTCTCATTTGCCGATATATGGAGCGTCCTGTTTGGCGGCAGGCTACAGGGTGCTGAAAATGGCTTAAGGGCATCATGGATCTGCTGAATCGTTTCGGTTGGGCGCTGGATATCGTTAACGAAAAGACTTCTGCGTTTCCCTGGCGAAAGCACTCCTTTTCCGTCATGTTTATATGGCGTCTGAGATGAGATTGTGCTGTCTAACTTTTTGATTTTTGACATAATAACCTGCCATAAACTGGTTGCTAACTAAACTCTTAGATTACAATTGGGGACACAAAATGAATCAGCGAAAATATCTGACCCGAAGTGAAATTAATAAAATACTGTGTGCAACGACTTTTGGTATACATGGCATACGTGATGCTTGCCTGTTTAAGATTTGTTTTTATCATGGACTGCGTGTCAGTGAACTGTGCCAGTTACAATTAAGTGACATAGATTTAAATCAGCGAGTTATCTTTATCCGACGCTTAAAAAACGGCTTATCAACTGTTCAACCATTGACGGAGGAAGTCCTGCCAGCCCTGAAGGACTGGTTACAGATACGTGATTCTTATCCGGCATCAGAAGAACCCTGGCTTTTTTTATCTCAGAAAAAACGCGCGCTAAGCCGTCAGCAGGTATATAACCTCTTGCGACAGTATGGTGTCCGGGCTGGCCTGGACATTAACCCGCATCCACATATGCTCAGGCATGCCTGTGGTTATGCACTGGCAGACCTGGGTGTGGATACCCGGTTAATCCAGGATTACCTTGGGCACAGAAATATACGTCATACGGTGTTATATACCGCCAGTAATTCACAAAGGTTTGTTGGAGTATGGCAGAAATAAAAGAAAGGTATAATTAAAAACTGTACAATTTGGACCAAACTGTAATTACTTTAGCTAGCACCCGGGAAAGTTCAAAATAAAATTATATCCAGAAACGGAATTTCTTATAACAATATGATTTTAAAGGAGTTATTTTTTTTCATTTTTTCTGTATACCTACCTGCATATCCCCGGTCACCCCCCTGC
>OKVW01001399.1_pt1 | contig 10086 bp, 9 predicted proteins | sample 1606991 | NCBI WGS metagenome assembly OKVW01 (sample SAMN03281021, study PRJEB24777) | human gut metagenome | isolation source: fecal sample PR177 from 1 month old male Malay infant, vaginal delivered...
ATTTTACAATATGTGACAGGCAATGTGTCACACATTTTCTATTTTCGTCACATATACATTATAAACGACTACTTGACATTTTTCCCTCCCCCATGATTAAATTAAGAAATACCAGATCATGGGGGGAAATCGTATGAAGCACTTTGGCGAGCTGTTAAGGTCTTATATAAAGAAAAGCGGTTACAGCAATTATGCCCTGGCCCAGAAAGCCGGCATCAACCGCACCACACTGCAAAAAGTGTTATCCGGGGAGAGGGCTCCTTCGCCGGATTTTTTAAACAAGATTATACTATATCTCAGGCTGACACCCGAGGAGTCCGATTCACTGTTCTCTAAAATCGAGGCAATCCAGACCGGGGAGACCGTCTATGCAAGGCGTCAGTTTATCCGGCACCTGCTGGAAACCACCTCATCGGACTTAAGTTCAGGGGAATACATGGCCGGCAGCCATGTGATGCCTGGAACCGCAGCCCCGCTGTCCAGGATTCCTGACCAGCAGCTGGCCTACGGCAGCCAGGCTGTAACCCATCTGCTGAACCAGCTGGTTATGCAGGAATGTGCCGAGCCTTCGCCTTCCATGCTGGCCTGCATTACCGGCAGGCTGCCGCTGCTGGGCCAGGTGCTTAATCATGCCCATCATTACTGCCCGTCCATCAGCCGCCTGCGGGTAAAGCATCTCACCAGCATCTTAAAGGAGGAAGTACATTCGGATTTTCCGTCAGCCAACCTGGAAATCCTGTCCAACCTTCTGCCCATTGCCGCCATTTCTGATTTCGGTTATGAGATCTCATATTTTTATGGTGAAAAGGTGCTGACGGATGTGACGAGGATGGCATTTCCATTTTATATTGTATTCTCACAGGCTATTGTGCTGCTGTCCGCAGACTGCGCTACCGCCCTGTGCTGCAGATCCGACCACGTCATCTATCATTTCCGGAACCTGTTTGAAGCTGCCCAGAGCAACACCATGCCGCTGATCACCCGCTGCCCTAACGCGCCGGATATCCTGCCCCATATGATTCAGCTGGCAGAGAACGATCCCGCTATTTATGTACTGGAATATCATCCCTGTCTTCCCGCCTACTTTACGGAGGAGATGATCCGCAGCTTCGCCCGGCCGGATGTGCCGGAGTATGAACACACAGTCCAGACTCTGGTATACAGAGCCCACCAGCTCCGGAATATGACGAACCACACCTGTCTGTTTAATAAATCCGGGCTGCTGGATTTTGTCAGGACCGGATACCTGGCCGACTTCCCGCCGGAATACGTGCTGCCTCTGTCCAAAGAGGCGCGGCAGTATCTGCTGGAAGAGCTGTACAACGAAATCGCCTCAGGCAGGCAGCGCCACCGGATGGTGAACCCGCTGATGTTCCCAATTTCCGAGAACCTGACCTGTATCCTTCATGAGGATAAGGGACTGGATTTCAGCGGCTTTGCAGGCATCGGCAAAAGCTATAACTACATACACATTGAGGAACAGTCCCTGCTGGAAGCATTTTCCGATTTCTTCCAGTACCTGGTCACCTCCTCACTTGTTTATTCCCTGGAAGATACGCTGGCCTTCATCCGTCAGTGCATTGATTATCTGAACAGATAGAGATCTCACACAACGCAAAAAGCTTCCCCGCCGGATCATTGCCCGGTGAGGAAGCTTTTATTGTATTTCATCGTTATTATACTGATTACTCTGCTTCTGAGAACAGATCCTTACCTACTCCGCAGATGGGGCATACCCAATCATCGGGGATATCCTCAAATGCTGTTCCAGGTGCAATGCCGCCATCGGGATCGCCTTCCTCATGATCGTATACATAGCCGCAGGGATCACATACATATTTCTTCATTTTTATTCCTCCTTAAATTAGATCTCGTTTCATTCATATCTGCATATTATCATAATTATTCCTGATTTGCTGTGATATATGCAACATTATCCAGAATTTAATGAGAAATATTAATCATTGTCTTTAGCTGCTGCTCTGGCTTCTACCTCACGCTTCTGTACATCGCCGGGGGCCTGCTCATAACGGCTGAATTCGTAGGTGTAAATGCCGATACCGCCGGTCATGGAACGCAGGTCTGTGTTGTATCCGTACAGTTCCGACATAGGAATATCCGCCTCTATGATCTGTTTGCCGTGGTGGTCGGAATTCATGCCCAGCACACGGCCGCGTTTGCGGTTCAAATCACCCATTACATCGCCGGTGAACTTGTCTGGAACCGTCACCTTCAGGGAAGCGATGGGTTCCAGCAGAACAGGGTTGGCCTCCATGAAGCCCTGCTTAAAGGCCAGAATTGTGGCCATCTTAAACGCCATCTCCGAGGAATCTACAGGATGGTAAGAACCGTCCAGAAGGGTGCCTTTTAATCCCACAACCGGATATCCGGCCAGAGGACCTTTGATTACGCACTCCTGAAGTCCCTTTTCAACTGCCGGGAAGTAGTTTCTTGGAACAGATCCGCCGAATACCTTCTCCTCGAATACGTATGGGGTCTCCAGATCGCCTGAAGGCTCAAATTCCATAACAACATCACCGTACTGGCCGTGTCCGCCGGACTGCTTCTTATGCTTGCCCTGTACTTTGACTTTCTTGCGGATGGTCTCGCGGAAGGCGAATTTCGGTTTGCTCAGCACCACATCCACTTTGTAGCGGGTCTGCAGCTTACTCACAACAACCTCCAGCTGCTGGTCGCCGATTCCGTACAGCAGGGACTGGCGGTTCTCCGCATCGTTGACCACTTTTAAGGTCAGATCCTCTTCCATCATGCGTGCCAGAGCGGTGGAAACCTTGTCGTCCTCGCCTTTGTTGACGGCTTTATAGGACATATATGTGTAAGGAGTTGAAATCTGCGGTTTATGATATACGATGGGTGCGGTGCGCACTGCCATGGTATCTCCGGTCTGGGTCACGGTCAGTTTGGCAACCGCGCCGATATCTCCTGCCTTCAGCTCAGAGACTTCGATCTGCTCCTTGCCGCGCAGTACATAGACCTTGCCGATCTTCTCTTCTGCGTCTTTATTGACATTATATACGGGAGTATCGCCCTTTAATGTGCCGGTACAGATCTTCATCAGGGAGTATTTGCCGATGAAGGGATCTACAATGGTCTTGAACACTCTGGCAGACAGGGACACATCGTCATTGTACTTGGCGGTGAAGCGCTCGCCGGTGGAAACATCCACGCCGATACACTCGAAATAGTTGGGAGCCGGGAAGTATTTATCGATGGCCTGCAGCAGAACCTTAAAGCCCTGGCAGTTGATTCCTGAACCCATCATAACAGGAACGATGTCTCCCTGGATTACATGGGTGCGCAGCGCGGTGGAAATCTCTTCCTGTGTAAACTCTTCACCCAGGAAATAGCGCTCCATATATTCTTCACTGGTCTCTGCAACGGCTTCCATCAGAGCATCTCTGGCAATGGTCAGGTTCTTCTGAACATAGTCGGGGATTTCGCACTCTTCGTAGTCGCTTAAGTTGGTAAAACGGCGTCCGCCCATCTTTACAACATTTACAAAGCCCACGAACTTTTCATTCTCACGGATTGGCAGCTGGAAGGGGGCAATCTTACGTCCCAGCCTGGTCTCCAGCTTTACTACCAGCTCACGGTAGCTGGCATGGTCATCGTCCATGTTGGTGACGAAAATCAGACGGGGGAGATTGTATTTCTCGCACATTTCCCATGCTTTTAACGTACCTGGCTCGATACCTGCCTTACAGTTAACTACAATAATAGCTGCATCAGCTACGCTGATGGCCTCCTCAACTTCGCCTACAAAGTCAAAGTATCCAGGGGTGTCCAGCAGATTGATCTTAATGGGTCCGCTCTCGCCGTTGTACTCCAGCGGAATCAGAGTGGTGGAAATAGAGAACTGCCTTTTGATTTCTTCCTTGTCGTAATCACTGATGGTGTTTCCATCGGGTACTCTTCCCATGCGTTTGGTAACGCCGGTCAGCAGAGCCATTGCCTCCGCAACGGTCGTCTTACCAGACCCTCCATGACCAAGTAATACGACGTTGCGGATTTGTTCAGTACCATAAACGTTCATAAACTTCCCTCCTTAGGTTCGTGTATACTACAAGATGTCTTTGCATCTGCTTTAAATCCATGGGTCTATTTTACTAAATTTATCGGAATTTATCAAGCAATTTATGCAAATTTGGACAAATTTAATTTCTGTTGCCTGGCATTTCCCAAAATACCTGAAAGAATAAAGATAAATCAGCCTTCTTTAGGAGGTTTTTGCTAATACGCGTCAAAGTTTTAAAGTTTAACGCAATAAAGTGTTGACAATTCAATTCATATGCCTTACACTATCAGAAGCAATGAGAAGGAGACTTTTGTTATGATAATTATTATGAAACCCAATGCCTCAGAGGAGGCCATCCGCAAAGTCACAAATATGATTGAATCCAACGGGCTTCAGGTACATCTGTCCAAGGGTTCCCAGGTTACCATCGTGGGCGTGGTGGGCGACAAGACCCGTCTGTCCAATTCCAATATTGAGATGAGCGAGGGCGTGGACAAAGTGGTTCCTGTCACCGAGTCCTACAAGCTGGTGAATAAGAAGTTCCATCCTGAGGACTCCGTGATTCCGGTGGGCAACACCCACATCGGACCGGGAACCATGACCGTGATGGCCGGCCCCTGCGCTATTGAGAACAAGGAACAGCTGATGGAGACGGCATTTGCAGTGAAAAAGGCGGGAGCCACCTTCCTGAGGGGCGGCGCATACAAGCCCAGGACTTCCCCCTACTCCTTCCAGGGACTGGAGGAGGAAGGGCTGAAATACATGAAGGAAGCCAGGGAGGCCACAGGGCTTAATGTGATCTGTGAAGTCACCAGCGCCCACGCCATCGAGGCGGCGGTAAAGTATGTGGATATGCTGCAGATCGGCGCCCGGAACATGCAGAACTTCGAACTGTTGAAGGAGGCCGGCAAATCAGGGGTCCCGGTGCTGTTAAAACGCGGCCTGTCCGCCACCATCGATGAGTGGCTCAATGCTGCGGAGTACATTATATCAGAAGGCAACCCTAATATCGTGCTGTGTGAACGTGGTATCCGCACCTTCGAGACATCCACCAGAAACACCCTGGACATCAGCGCTGTGCCGGTGATCCGCCAGAAGAGCCATCTGCCGGTGATCGTGGACCCCAGCCATGCCACAGGCGTGCGGGCTTATGTGGAGCCCCTGGCCAAATCGGCAGTGGCTGTAGGCGCAGACGGCCTGATGATCGAGGTGCACCCCTGCCCTGCCTGTGCGCTGTCGGACGGTCCCCAGTCCCTGACATTTGACGCATTTGACCAGCTGATGGGCGATTTAAAGCCCTATGTGGAACTGGCCGGCAGACATTTTTAAAACGACAGAAAGCGAGCTGGAGATATGGGTGAACAGATTAAAAAAGATTCAACTATTGGCTTTATCGGGTTTGGGCTCATCGGCGGTTCCATTGCCCGTGGACTGAAACGGTCTGATCCGGACATCCGAATCATGGCCTATATGCGGACCCGGTCCAAGCTGGAACAGGCCAGAGCCGACGGCATAGTGGACGTGATATTGGACGGCATCGATGAGAACCTCTCCCAGTGTGACCTGATCTTTTTGTGCACTCCTGTGGAGTACAATGCACAGTATCTCACCGCCGTCCGCCCCTTTTTGAAGGAGGGCGCGCTGATCACCGACGTGGGCAGCACCAAGACCAGCATCCATGAGGAGATCCGGCGGCAGGGCCTGGAATACTGTTTCGTGGGCGGGCACCCCATGGCGGGGTCTGAGAAAACCGGCTATGAGAATTCCACCGATCATCTGCTGGAAAATGCCTACTACATCGTCACTCCGCCTCTGGGCTGCCAGGACCCGCTGCCTGTTCAGCAGTCTGACAATGTGAGCCGGATTGTGGCTGTGGCCCATGCCATCGGCGCCATCCCCCTGATGCTGGACTACAGGGAGCACGACATGGTGGTGGCTGCCATCAGCCATCTCCCCCATCTGGTGGCCTCCAGCCTGGTGAACCTGGTGAAGGACAGCGACAGCGCCGCCGGAACCATGAAGCAGGTGGCTGCGGGGGGATTTAAAGACATAACCCGCATCGCCTCCTCCTCACCTGAGATGTGGGAACAGATCTGCATGACCAATACCGCGCCTATCGCGGATATCCTGGAACGGTACATAGACAGCCTGACCCAGATTCTGGACCAGGTGAAGCGCCGGGACAGCAGCGCTGTGTACCAGCTCTTTGAGACCTCCAGGGACTACCGCAACTCCATCACCGAGCGGGCCAAAGGTTCTGTGGAGCCGTCCTATGAGTTCTCCGTGGACGTGGCCGATGAGGTGGGCGCTATCTCCACCATCTCCGTGATCCTGGCCGCCAAGGGCATCAGCATCAGCAACATCGGCATCAATAATAACCGGGAGCGGGGCGAGGGCGCGCTGAAGATCGTATTCTACGACGAGGCCTCCATGAACGCAGCCTGGAAGCAGCTGGATAAATATAAATATGAAATGTTCAGGGTGTAGGCACAGGCCGCACCCTTAAAACCATATGAGGGAGAGTTGATCTATGGAATTCACTAGAGTACAGGGACTGCGCGGGGAGCTGACTGTTCCCGGGGACAAATCGGTCTCCCACCGGGCGGTGATGTTCGGTTCTATCGCCAGAGGGACCACTGAAATATACAATTTTTTACAGGGGGCAGACTGCCTGTCCACCATCGCCTGCTTCAGCCAGATGGGCGTCCAGATTGAGAATCTGGGGAGCCGTGTTCTGGTTCACGGCAATGGCATGAGGGGCTTAAAGAAACCGGCGGCGGTTCTGGACTGCGGCAACAGCGGCACCACCACCCGCCTGATCTCCGGCATTCTGGCCGCCCAGGACTTTGATGTGACCCTCACAGGGGATGCCTCCATCCGGAAGCGCCCCATGAAGCGGATCATGGACCCCCTGTCCCTGATGGGCGCACGGATTGAGAGTGCGGCAGGCAACGGCTGCGCGCCTCTGTCCATCACAGGAAGTCCACTAAAGGGCATACACTACACCTCCAAGGTAGCCTCCGCCCAGGTAAAATCCGCCATTCTCCTGGCCGGGCTGTACGCAGAAGGGGAGACCAGTGTGACGGAGCCTTATGTATCCAGGAACCACACAGAGCTGATGCTGCGCCATTTCGGAGCACAGGTTTGCTGCGGGGGGACCACTGCCACGGTGACGCCCGCCCCAGAGCTGCAGGCCGCTAAGGTGATGGTGCCGGGAGATATCTCCTCCGCCGCCTACTTCATTGCCGGCGGCCTGATGGTGCCTGACTCTGAGCTGCTGATCCGCAATGTGGGCATCAACCCCACCCGGGACGGGATGATCCGCGTCTGCCGGGATATGGGCGCTGATCTCACGCTCTTGAACGTGCAGGACCAGGGAGCTGAACCGGTGGCGGACGTGCTGGTGCGCACCAGCGCCCTCCACGGCACGGTGATCGGCGGCGCTGTGATCCCCACGCTGATCGACGAGCTGCCCATGATCGCTGCCATGGCCGCTGTGGCTGAGGGTGAGACAGTGATCCGGGATGCGGCGGAGCTGAAGGTGAAGGAATCCAACCGCATTGATATCATGGTGAGGAGTCTGACCGCCATGGGCGCGGATGTAACGGAGACTGAGGATGGCATGGTCATCCGCGGCGGCCGGCCGCTGCATGGGGCCAAAGTCAACAGCCATATGGACCACCGCATCGCCATGACCCTGGCCGTCACGGCACTCTGCGCGGAGGGAACCACAAAAATCCAGGATGCGGAGTGCGTAAACATCTCCTATCCCGGATTCTACGAGGATCTGAAGAAACTGATGGTTTAGCAGAATCTACCCTTCCAGATCATACAATTCAATTGCTTTGTCCAAGAACACCTGGCCATCCAGGTGTTCTAATTCGTGGCAGAAACATTTTGCCATCTCATCCTCGCCTGTGAGGAGAATCTCCTCCCCGTTCTCATCGAGGGCCTGGACCGTGACTTTCTGAGGCCGGATGGTCTTGCCCATGCGGCCCGGAAAACTGAGGCAGGCTTCCAGGCACTCCTGAACGCCGCTCTCCCCCACGATCTTCGGGTTCACCAGCTTGTGGATATGTTCGCCGTAGTCCACCACCACCAGACGGTAGAGAATCCCCACCTGGTTGGCCGCCAGTGCGGCTCCGCTCTCAGTATGTCGGAGGGTGTCCATCATATCGTCCAAAAGCCTGCGTATGTGGTCATTGACCTCCCGCACCTCCTTACAGCATTTCCGTAATATCTCATCGTCCTCAAGACGAAGCTGCCGCACTGCCATTGCTGTCCCTCCTGCTTCTCTCCGCCCGCGATTTCCTGGGGCTTTCTCCGAATATAAATACTTCCTCAATGGGTTTTTCAAATACCTGGGAAATGTCATAGGCCAGCCAGATGGACGGCTCGAATTTCTCTGTCTCAATGGCGTTGATGGCCTGCCTGGAGGCCCCCACCAGGATGCCCAGCTGCTCCTGGGTCAGGCCCCGCTCTTCCCGCAGCTCCCGGATACGGTTTTTCATATTTTATTATTCCTTTCGTGTCATGTAAACCTTACAATATTATACGCAGATACCGGACAGATGTCAAGTTAACATTACATATGCAGGAAATGTCTTGTCATTCTTGTCATAATTCATGGCCGGAACGAGTCTATCTCTTGCTTGTCCCAGGCAGCATCGTGTAAAATGTACTTAGACCGGGACTGGTCTGGGAAGGGAGACAACCATGTATCATATCCGAGATAGTTACCCGGTGCGGTTAGGGCCAGAGGCCATATACCAGCGCCGGGGACAACAGTAAATATACGTTTTACCGGCATCCATAACCGCACCGTCCTTTTACACACAGCCACCAGCTAAAAGGAGGGTCTATCATGACAAACAGCAATGAATTAAAAGCCGCCTGGAAGGCGGAAGAAACCAAGGGCCTGACCGGATGGGATTTCACATATCTTGATAACCGCTGGAAAAGCGGGGATATTCCCTGGGACTACCGGTCCGTTGTAATGGACAGCAAAAAGGAGGAGGACCGTCTGCTGGACATGGGCACGGGAGGTGGAGAGTTCCTGCTGACCCTCAACCATCCCCATAATCTGACCTCCGTCACAGAGGGCTATGCGCCCAATGTGCGCCTCTGTCTCGACAGACTGGCTCCATTGGGTATCACAGTGAGACAGGTCCGGGACGGCGTCCTGCCCTTTGAGGAGGAAAGCTTTGACCTGGTCATCAACCGCCATGAAGATTACCGGGAGGAACAGGTGGGGCGGGTACTGAAAAAAGAGGGACTGTTCATCACCCAGCAGGTGGGCGGCAGGAACAATCTGCCCCTGTCCCGGCTGCTGATCCGGGATTTCACCCCCCAGTATCCGGATTCCAACCTGGAGACCGCCGTGAGACGTCTGGAAAAATGCGGGTTTAAAATCCTGGAATCAAGGGAGGCTTTCATACCCCTGGAATTCCTCGATGTGGAAGCCCTTGTGTGGTATGCCAAAGCGATTCCCTGGGAATTCCCCGGATTTTCTGTGGACAGCTGCTTTGAACAGCTGCTGAAAGCCAGGAAGATTATTGAGACAGAGGGGGCGGTGCGTTCCATGCAGCACCGGTTCCTCATAGCGGCCAGGAAGATCTGAGGGTGACGCCGGCATTTCACTGCTAAATGCGATGAACTGTAGGCTTTGCAGGCGCATCTCACCAAGTACAACTGTGAACCGCTCGCTTTGCAGGTGCAGCACCGTGTACAACGATGATCTGCATGTTTTGCAAGCGCTTCACCGCGTACAACGATGATCCGCATGTTTTGCGAGCGCTTCACCGCGTACAACGATGATCCGCATGTTTTGCGAGCGCTTCACCGCGTACAATAAAGACAGCGGGCGGATGACTGTGTATTAGCCAGTCTCCCGCCCGCTGTTTTAATATGCCCTATTATCCCAGGGCCACGTCCAAAATCATCATAATCACAAATCCAACCGCGAATCCGATGGTGCCGATGTTGGAGTGCTCCCCCTCTGCCGATTCGGGGATCAGCTCCTCCACCACCACATACATCATGGCTCCCGC
>OKVW01001402.1_pt1 | contig 10067 bp, 7 predicted proteins | sample 1606991 | NCBI WGS metagenome assembly OKVW01 (sample SAMN03281021, study PRJEB24777) | human gut metagenome | isolation source: fecal sample PR177 from 1 month old male Malay infant, vaginal delivered...
ATTTATAATCATGATTCTATACGTGTAATGCCAAGCGAAACGCAAAATATCGTCTTGAAAGAATATTTATCTGAAAATGACCCGCAATATTATGCAGGTACATCTATTGCAGATTCTACCCTCAAAATCGAAGGCGGGAGCCGACCTGATTCTAAGAATTATGTATCAAATATTGAACTTTATGTTCCAGCCGAGTTTAAGGGAACAATTAACCTCACTACAAATCTTGGAGAACTGTGGGTTGAAAATATTACTGCCACTAAGTTTATTCTAAAAGCCAATAATGGGGGGATCAGGGTCGCTGATTCTAAGGGCATTTTAGACTGTAACTTAGGAATTGGTTTATTAAATGTTAAAAATGTTACTGCCACCAAATTTGTATTGAGGGCCAATAATGGCGATATCAGAATAACTGATTCTAATGGTGATTTAGACTGCGAATTAAAAATTGGTGATATAACCGTTACAGGAGGCAACATCACTGGGACGGTTACGTCTAAAAACGGTTCAGTGACATTTAGTCCAGATAAAATAGACGGAAATATTCAAGTGACCTCTGAACTTGGCTTTATAAAGGCCACACTTCCAAAAGATTCATCTTTTGTTATTACTGCTACAACAAAAATGAGCAATATTGTTAATCAATTTTCTGATGCGTGGACAGTTTCCGAAGAGGGCTTTAATCAAACGCTTAACGGCACTTGGGGAACTAAGCCGACCTCTACAATATCGTTTCATGCTGGCATGGAAATGATAGAAATAAAAGCAAAGTAGGATTTTTACTATTTTGGGGTTTTCTCTATAAAAGGTCTCTCTTAACGGAGGCCTTTTATTTTTGTCAGCAGATCCGTGTCCAAGACCATTACGCTCCAAAAACTTTTCATACTTTTCTTATTCAGTAGGGGGGTGAAAGGTTATGAGCAAATTGATTCAGAAATACATTTTTGCAGCTGCATGCGTTGTTTCGACAATACTTATAGGGAGCAGGTGTTTGCAGTATGGAGTAGAAAACCACAGACTTAGAACTATTGGCGGCACACTTGCCCAGTATACAAACCAGCCACCAGAAGCAGTGATTTTATCAGACATTTATATTAATGCAGAAGATTTTCTTAACATTGCAGGTATGCAGTCCGAAAACAGCGATGTTGTTGGATATATTCGTGTAGATGGTACCTATATTGATTATCCGGTTTTAAAGTCAGAAGACCAGGACAAATATCTTCAGCGTGATTTTTTTGGTAAGAAATCCCTGTATGGAAGCATTTTTATGGATAATGCTTCCTATGAAGGTGGTTTTAATCTGGTTTTGTACGGCCATAACATGAAGTCTGGGCGGATGTTTGGAAGTCTGAAGCATTACCTGGAACCGGGATTTTCAGATAATTACCCGTATCTAAAATACATAGATGCTGAGTCAATCCAGATATACAGAGTAAGTGCCATACTCAGTGCGTCCGCAGATGAGGATACATTAAACAGGGTTCTAATACCATATACGGAAGCAGAGATGTCAGCATTGTCAGAATTTATCAGCACCTACGGCCATAAGATATATCGGCTTCCTGAGTGGGGAGATAAACTGCTTACACTTGCCACCTGTGAGTACTCCCATAAAAATGGCAGGCTGTATGTGATTGGAATTTTAGAAACTAGAATAGAAAAATGAGGAGGACAGGACATGTTAAAGTCAACGGCTGGGGATTTACCATTGCATGGGTGGGAGAGTGATTTCCATAATTTTGTGGAGGAGAATGAGTGCAGTTTAAAAGAGCGTTTTGATACTCCTGATAAGACCAGAAAAATGCAGGTCACAATTACAGTCTTATTAAATGCATGGAATATGCTGTTGACCTCAATCGCTGTACTGTCAGCCCTGATTGGACTGCTTTCATTGCTTATACCGACGCTGCGTTTCTGCCAAATTAGTCTGTTTACTCAATTCCTTGAAGAAGTCGGCCTGTTCTAAACCGAAACAAAGAGATTGACTTCCATAATTACAGGAGAAAGGAGGTCAATTTTTATGAAGATAAAAAAAATGGTAGTAAGACCGCTCATTGTCCTGCTCACAGCGTCTCAATGCATGACGGCATTTGCCGGAACATGGGTGAGCCATACCCCAGGCTCCTGGAAATACCAGAATGAAAACGGAACGTTTCTTGCAGGTGAATGGTTCAGGGATCCGGGAGATGGCAGACTTTATTTTCTGGACGAGACCGGCTTATTAGCAGCAGGCTGGCACTTCGTAAGTGGAAACTGGTATTTTTTCAACACGTCTCATGACGGTACATATGGCGCCGCATTTGAAGATGGCTGGCACTGGATCGAGGGATACTGTTACTATTTTGGCATCGATGGAAAGATGTTCGCAGAAAGTATCACCCCGGATGGCTTCTTAGTCAATGCAGAGGGAAGATGGACAGAAAATGGGTCTGCTGTTTATATTCCGGGAAAGGGGATTCAGACTACAGAGATCAACTCGGGTATCACTGGAAAAACAGGTCAGAGATCCGGCTCATCAGGAGGTGGAAGTAGCAGCAAGGGAAACGGCGGAGGCGGCAGTGCGGCCACGAAATATTATGAATACTCGGTTATTTATGTCGGAGAAAATGGAGAAGAACTTTTAAAAACCACTGCTGAGGTAAGGAAAAACACATTGATTGAGGTGGAAGAAAAGAAATTTAAAGGCTATACTTTTGTCAGTGGTCCGAGAGGAAATCAGAAGATTACCAGCAATCACATGGTCTTTACTTTGATATATAAAAAGGCAGACGCGGACTCCATAGAAGTTCCCGGGAAGCAGGAACAGTACCACTACACAATCCGGTACATGGGAAGCGATGGCGAGAGCCTTGGATATCTGGAGGGAACTGCACAAAAGGGCAGCACGGTTGAGATTCCCACCAGAGAATTTGATGGATATACAGAGCGGGAGGGGCAGGAAAAAGAAATACAGTTAATTAACGATAACCAGGTCATACAGCTTATATATGAAAAAGATTCAGAAGAAGAGGCCGCCACGCCTTCGGAACCTGAGGAGAGGGCCTTTTCTTATACTCTGCGGTATATAGACCGTGACACAGGCGGGCAGCTCAGGAAAGAGGCTGGAACAGCTAAAAGAGGAAGCCTTATTATTCCTGATCAGGAAATACCCGATTATGTGTACGCTGCAGATTATGTATTTGAGCTGGAGGAAGATGAGTCAGTATTTACTGTGTATTTGATTAAGGCAGAAGAGGAGGGCTCCCTGATAGAGGTCGAATATACCATAACGTGTAAGGACCAGGAGGGTGCAGTAATAAAAGTAAGCAGGGAAAGGATATTCGTAGGACAGGACCCGGTAGAGATTTGTCCGGATTATCAGATTCCGGGATATGAACGAATCAGCAGCAACCGGTTTACCGTGACCAGAGACGGAACGAATCATTTTATTATGGAGTATGCCAGGAAGAATGAGATATTTCATTATCTCATATCCTGCATTGATATCGACACATTAGAATCTGTACTTACGGAAACAATAAACGGCGCCGCAGATGATTATCTGGATATTTCAGGCATCTGCCCAGAGGGGTATGAGAGAGCCGGAAATCCTCCGGATACCGTTTTTGTTTCCCGAAATCCAATTAATAACCATATGCTCCTCTACTTTAAAAAGAAATCCGAAGTTCCAGACATGTCCGCCGAGCGGCCTTACACCATCCGGTTTCGGGCATATGGGAACAGGGAATTGAAAATCATTGCCGATATTACGGGAACTGCACGGATTGGCGAGAAGCTGCCAGTGTACTATCCAAGAGAGGTGACTACCTCTGATGGGCAGCTATGGACAGCCATTAATGACAGTCCGCGGATTTTTACCGTTAAGGATCAGGAGATGAATGTATTCCTCATTGAATTTCAAGAAGAAGGAATTATTGATGAGGGGAAGCATACTCAAAGTTACTCCATACGTTATGTGGCTGAAGATACATCTTCTGTACTAGGGATATCTGTCGGCTTTGCTGACATTGGCGATGTTATTCCTTACTATAACGGATTTAGCGAATATGGATTCCCAGAAGGCGCGGACTCCCATACAATAACAGATGGAGAAAATAATGTGGAAGTTCAGCTAAAGCGGGTCACGTATCCAGGACATGAGCCCAATGCTTCGACCGGAAAATTTGATGGCTGTGAGTGGAGCGCACTTTTTGTAGACCAGGAGGGCAGGGAACTTTTTCCTGCAATGAACGGCTTCACCGTTGCCGGTGATATTCTTTGTATCAAATATCCGGACGTTGTGGAGGAGAAGGACACTGTTTACCGTGCGGAGAGGCAGGGGCCGTTTCAGGAGAGAATAGAAGGAACTGCATACCGGCAGTTCATAATCCAGGATACTGGTGGCAGCCAGGCAGAATCAAAATTGGAATCGTGGAAAAATGCCGCCCAGGAAAAGAAAGATGAATTCTATGGCACCTCTCCCCTCAGCTTTTTCATTGCTTACCGGGAACAGAATTCCTGGAATGATATCGCCTTGAAAATAGGGGTTGCTCATAAAGGAACCCTGGTAAATATTGAAGCTGAAACGATAGAAGGGTGGCTGGCACCAAACTGGCCTCTTGGAACATTCACACTGGATTCAGATGAGAAAAAAGCGCTTGCCCAGTATGGACGTGCAGATGGCGGCACATCTGCCGGATATTTTAAAAGAGACTATCAAATTTCCTTTTTAGATCAGGATGGAAATGAATTGTTTTCCCCATATCAAGGCGTTCTGGCATTTAAAAAAGGAAATGATACCTGTGAATTCCCAGTTTTCTATCCTGAGTCCTTCTACGATAAACAAGGAAATCGATACGAAGCAGAAGAAAAATCTCCGCAGGTCTTTACCATGAGCGCTCTTGAGAAAAATCAGAAGACGATAAAATACCGCAAAGTATTTGAAAATGAGAGGAATCAGTTTTTAGTCACAGGGAACAGCGATGTCAACCGGATATTGGGAGAATTTGCTGCTCATACCTATGATGCGGGTCGTCACGAGTTTTATTTGATTGGGAAAGACTATGACCCTCACACTGCCGAAATCAGTGATGTGGTATACGAAAACAGGCTTACCGGATATACAAATGAAGTTGTGGATACCTTTACAGTAGATGAAACCCGTTATATCGTTTCTCTGGTTGGTTTCAGCCGTAGCTGGAACGAAGATTCCTGCATACATGAATGGGGGTACACAGAGGAGCTGGAAGGCGAGTGTCAGACTGCGTCAATACGGACTGTGAGATGTAAGAAATGTGGAAAAGAGGTGTCCACCATTTTACCCGCGGTTGGCCACACGGATGGAAATTATGATTCAATCTGTGATCGATGTGGAGTGCGCCTTACTCAGAATCTGGGAGATGAAATCACCGTTACTTGGGATACCGGCTCGTTGGGATTCGGACGCCAGGAATATGGATTTGTCTGCATTGATACGAACTATCAGGGAACAGGAAATATGCTCTATCTGTGCACTAATAATTTGGAACCAGTGCATTATGGCGGCGTCTATACAGAGGCCTTTGGAGCAGACTACGATTCCTCTCTTCTGAAACATTTCCTGGATGATACATTCGCCAATGGGCTGAGTGTACGTAATTCTCTGCAGGATATTGACGGCAGTGCAGCTTCCATTCTCACAAAGGAGGAATTCGAGACTTACCGGGCAGCCAGCATGAATCAGTATCCATTTCCCATCGGACAGTTTCTGACAAAAGGAAATAATGAGGATCATGTCCTGCTATCTGACGGGACTTTCGTATCCAAGGAGGAGGCTGGAATGTATCCGGTAAGACCGGTGCTTTTGCTGGAGCCTTCCAATGAAAGCGGAGGAGTAAGGACAGGAATCTGGCGCGAAGGCGATTACCAGGCAAGAGAACTCGGCGATAAGATTTATCTGTTTCGCTGCGTCGATGAGAATTACCGGGATAAAACCAATACCGATAAAGGGCTTGCTTTATTTCTCTGTGATACTGTAATTCCGGCAAATGAGGGCCTTGGTTTTGTGGAAGAGGGGCTGACACAGGCTACAAGATTTTTTGGTAATACGAATAACTATAAATATTCCCATATAAACCAATGGCTGTCGGACCATAAAACCCAAACTGGAAACCTGGTCATGGTTGACATCGGGATACAAAATGAATATACCGGTTCAACAGAGAAGGGGAGATTTCAGAATCTGGACCTAAGAACACTGACCCCGTATCCGAAGGAACCTGCGCAGGTTATGTATTCCAACCTGTTTATACCATCCTTGGAAGAGGCCGCAGCAGTAAAAGACTATCTATGGAAATTCCATGGAGCAGAAGAAAACAATGCTGCGGATATTATGAATAATTATTGTGAGTCGTATTGGCTGCGCACTCCGGTACACGGTACCACAGATAGGGTCTATACGGTAAATTTGAGAACCGGGACCATTGAACCGAAAGCTGTGAGCGCTGCAGACGGAAATGAGGTCAGCGATACCGGTATCCGCCCAATGTATGTTGTAGAACAGGCGTATTAGATTTCTTATGGAGTAAAAAGCACTCTGCTTCCCAACGACATTTCTCTTTATTCGTTGTGTTGCAGGGCGCTTTTTATCAGTGCTGCATTTTATAGGCTCATTTCCTTTTGAAGACCATGCAAGGCCCAGATAAAACTGGTGCTTCCCAGTATCACGAAAAGAATTAATACAAATATCAGGCTGCCTGCATGAACAGTGCCATATAAAATCAAATCACGCAAAGCATTAATTACATGAGTAAACGGATTGATCTGAATGGCTGTTTTTAATAATCCGTGAATACTATCTGGTGGAAACAGTGCCGTGCTGAGGAAAAATACAGGTAATACAATGGCGTTCATCACGGTTTCGTACATGACCTCATTCGGTAATATCAGACTGACGCCGTAAGCGATCCCCGCCATGGTAAATGCCGTTAAAAATACCAGAATAAAGATCAAAAATATTCCAGTGATGCCGGCGGCCGGTCTGACAGAAAAAAATAAACTGACAATCCCCATGATTCCGACTTCAAGAAAGGTACAAATCACCGCTTCAAGAATCTGTCCCAAAACAATCGTTTCCCGTCTGACTGGTGCAATCAGTATCCGGTAAAAGCTGCCGTCCGACTTCATCATGTAATTCATAATTCCGCTGCTGCTGCAAGTAGAAAAACTCACCAATACGACTAAACCGGGCAGAATAAAAGCGGAATAATTTTCAATACCGGTGTTTTTCATGGTCTGCCCGGCCACAGCGCTGTATAGAACGAGCCACAGAATCGGCTGTAAGATCGTGATAACTATTGTAAAAGAATTGTGGAAACGCCATTTGATGTTCCGGTATAAAATTGTAAATACACTCATATACATTCCCCCTGGCCTGTCTGTGTCAGGCGTAAAAATACATCTTCTAACGCCGGCTGCGCGCTCTCTATGCCTTGAAATGGGATACGGCGCTCAAGCAGAAAGGAGATGATTTGTTCCAGATCAGATGTGGCTTCACGGGAATGAATCATAATTGCCGAATTCCGGACCGTCAGTTCTTCCTGAGGCAAAAAAACTTTGACTGCCTGCATATGTGTCCGGGCTTCCACATCTGTCATAAATTGAACCCGAATGGTATGTTCACGAAGCAGAGAGCGCAGCTCTTCGGGAGTACCCTGTTTTACCTCTTTCCCATCTTTCATGATACAGATGCTGTCGCTTAGGTTGTCCGCTTCTTCCAGATAATGGGTTGTAAGAAAAATGGTAGTTTCGAAATCATCCCGGATTTTTTTCATCATATCCCACATGGAAATGCGGGATTGTATATCCATACCGACGGTTGGCTCATCCAAAAAGAGGATTTTAGGATTTGACATCATATTGAGGGCGATGTCAAGACGGCGTTTTACGCCTCCGGAATAAGAAGACACAGGATATTTCCGGTACCGTTCCAGTCCGAAATCTGAAATGAGTTTTTCCATCCGCTGTGCAGCCTCCGCCTTCGGGATTTTATAAAGCCGGCCTTGAAACAGCATATTTTCTTCCAAAGATAAATGCGTATCAATGGAGGTCTGCTGTGCGACACAGGCAACCTGTGAACGAATCCATGGGGCGTCACGGTAAATACTTTTTCCAAGCATCGTCACTTCCCCGGTGGTAGGGCGCATGTAGGTGGTCAATATGCGGATTAAAGTGGACTTGCCTGCGCCGTTTTGTCCCAGTAGGGTGAAAATCTCGCCGGCTTTTACAGATATGGTCAGGCCGGAGAGTGCCTGAACACCATTTTTATATTGTTTTGTGACAGCTTCTGTCTGTATTGCATACATACTTTATATCACCTCAATTGGAAATTGAATTTCTGTGATGTACTTATCGGGATTTCCTTTTATCAGCATTCCGGGCCCTTTGATAAATACCTCCCGAAAAGGAGGCATCAGCTTTAAGCTGTGCTTTGCCGCATATTGGTCAATGGCCGCATACGCAAGAGGAAGTGTTTCGTAAGAACCTGTGTGTGTGATACATACCGCTTTTATGCGGGGCATTTCTTTCACCTCAATGCCGTTTCCCATGGGATTCTCCGCTGTTGGCACACACAGCTCCATATCCCCCTGTCTTGTTGCCGGGTCCATAGCCAGATAGTTGAAGAACGGCGCGCCGTTTACCTTCCCCCGAACCGACTTGAAAACATCAGGGAAAACTTTGTTCGCTTCTGTGGCAATGCCTCTATATTTCATATAAGCCACACGGATGGGTTCAATTTCACGTATTTCAATTTGATTTTGCATGGTTAATTCTCCTCTGCTTTTTTTATTGCTATCCATACCTCCGAGTGACCGGAGACAGGTTTTCCTGGAATAATGGGGTATACTTCGATATCTGGCATTCCGGCATATTCATAACCGGAAAAAGGAATCCATTCCGTATAAAACCGCTTGAAAACGTTCTGTACTTTTTCTTTAAAATGTCCGTCATTTTCAAATACCACCCAGGTGGCGGCCGGAATCTCAAACGCATACATGCCGGCCGGGACCTCCTTACTTGTTGCGGCAGCGATATAGTAGAATATATGGTCCGGATCATGATAAACCGTCAGACCAAGTATGCCGGCCGGGTTCTCATCGCTCAGCATACAGATCTGTGAAAACTGCTCCTTTTTTAAAGTCTCTTCCCAAAAGCGGGGAACAGTCCTCTGATTTTCTTCCATATCCTCGGTCAGCGAAAGTCGGATACCGACAACTCTCATAGCATTTCTTTCTGTAATGTGATATGACATCGCATCTCCTCCTGTAATCGTTACAGAAAATCTGATTGGCGGATAGACGTTCAGGGTACTTCCTCTGTTTTTTGCAGATGCCGGGGTAATTCCGTGAACGCTCTGAAATGCCCTGTTAAAGGAGGTTGGAGAAGTGTAGCCATATTTTATGGCAGCCTCCAGTACCTTTATCTCTGTCCGCTGTAATTCAAAAGCAGCCTGTGACATTCTGCGTCTGCGGATATACTCAGAAAGTGAGATACCTGCAACATAAGAAAATAAACGCTGAAAATAATAGGTTGAACAGCACGCAATCCGGGCTGCTTCCTCATATGATATCTCCTGGTCGAGATGATTCTCTATATACTCGACGGCGCTGCTAAGATTTTTCAACCATTCCATTTCTTTTCCTCCTTGCAATCAGTGTATATCAAAAACACATTTTATTCCTCGCTTTTCATGCACTCTTTTGTAAACTTGAAATTAAAAGACCAGCGTCTTGAGACACTGGTCTGTATTCCTAGAGTAATTTGAAATAAATCCCCAATAAACCTAAAATGATTCCTACTGCAAATGCGCACAGATGGATGATGACTGTGCCAAAAGATAAAAATGAAAACCAGGGAATAAACGATAAAAATGGAATATTACCTATAATACTGTACCCTACAATCCAATTACCGTAACGCGTTCCCAAACGAAATTTGGGGAACCCCGGTTTTGATATATGCAGAATAAATAACAGCCCGATATATAAAAATACCCAAACGGAACCACCAAAATTATTATCTGAATATTTAAAAATACAGGAATATAT
>OKVW01001403.1_pt1 | contig 10058 bp, 10 predicted proteins | sample 1606991 | NCBI WGS metagenome assembly OKVW01 (sample SAMN03281021, study PRJEB24777) | human gut metagenome | isolation source: fecal sample PR177 from 1 month old male Malay infant, vaginal delivered...
TTAATGATACGGCGACCACCGAGATCTACACTAGATCGCTCGTCGGCAGCGTCAGATGTGTATAAGAGACAGTATCATTACATTGGCGAACATAATGCCCAGATTTAATTCTGCAAATTTTCCAAAGGTACCATTCGCCATTACGGCTTTCTTGCAGAAGACATGGATTCTGTTTTCGTATACTACAAATCGCCATGGCTGGCTGTTATAGCTGGATGGAGCCAGCCTTGCAGTATCCAGGATCTCTTTTACCCAGGTCTTAGGTCTCTCTTTATATGCACAAAGTTCGTCGAGACTCAGACGCTTCGCCTCATAATCATGGCGGAACAGAGATCCTTTGGGAAGTCCAAATGCCAAAGCTGTGACAAAATCGTACCCATCTTCTTCCATCTTTTTGTCTTTTCTTTTCGCCATGCCAAGATAGCAGGTTCCAATTCCTTTTGTATTTAAATACAGTGATATATGTTCCATAATATAGCCTGCATGCAGATCTCTCTTTTCTTTCTTCTCAGCGTACAGAGCGATATAATAAGGCGCGCTTACATTAACCAGTCCACCAACACGGCCTCTTTTGGAAACATTATCAATAATTTCAACTTTCACACCAATTCCGGGAAATATTGGTTCTATTTCCTCTACAAATTCAAGGATTCCGCTTAAGATTTTATCATCTATCGCTTCCTTTTTAAAATTCCGTATCGATTTTCTGACATAAATCGCTTCGTACAGATTCATTCTTCTCACCCATTTAAACATTTTGTAACAATATTGTAACATGTTTTTATCAGAATATCTACTGAAAATTTGATGGAAAATTGTTTATTTTTTAAAGCATTACCTGTACAATTGTTCTAATTTATCCAAATAACTTCCAAAAACCTTCAATGCTTCATCCACAGGTTCCGGCTGTGTCATGTCTACACCGCACAGCTTCAGTAAATCTATGGGGTCCATGGAACTGCCGCCGCTTAAGAACTTTTTGTAGTTTTCTACCGCATCTTTCTCGCCATTTAATATTTTACTGCTGATGGCAATTGCGGCTGAAAAGCCTGTTGCATACTGATATACATAAAACGGTGTATAAAAATGAGGAATCCTTGCCCACTCATAGGCGATATCATCGTCAATTACCATCCCATCCCCAAAATAAGTTTTATTCAGATTATAGTATACCTTACACAATGTCTCTGCATTCAGCGTTCCACCCTCGCTAACTACCTTATGGGTAGCTTTTTCAAATTCTGCAAACATAGTCTGTCTGTAGAGGGTACTCTTAAACTGATCCAGGAAGTAATTGATCAGGTATGCTTTTTCCTGCTTATCCTCTGTCTTTTCTATTAAATGATGAATCAGCAGCGCTTCATTGCAGGTTGATGCCACTTCTGCTACAAAAATCTTATACCCCGCATAGATGTACGGCTGGTTTTCATCGGAATAATAGGAATGCAGTGCATGGCCCATTTCATGTGCCAGAGTAAATACGCTGTTGAGATTATTCTGGTGATTCAGCAGTACATAGGGATGGGTTCCGTAAGCACCCCAGGAATAAGCACCTGTTCTCTTTCCTTCATTTTCATAAACATCAATCCAGCGGCTTTCAAAGCCTTGCTGCAGCAGCCCCCGATATTCTTCTCCCAAAGGTGCCAGACCTTCCAGAACTATTTTCTTCGCCTGCTCATAATCAATTTTCATATCTACCCCGGACACCATTGAGACATGAAGGTCATACATGTGAAGGTCATCCAGATCCAGTAATTTCTTGCGCAGATCCACATAGCGGTACATCAGGTTCATATTCTTATGAACTGCTTCAATCAGGTTATCATATACATGGACCGGAATATTACTGTCATCCAGTGCTGCTGCCAGTGCGGAATCATAGCTTCTGGTTTTGGCAAAAAAAGCCGCCTGTCTGGCATTGGCATCGTAAGTGGCAGCCAGTGTGTTCTGGAAGCTCTTATAAGAGGCATAAATGGTCTCAAAAGCTTCTTTGCGGACTTTCCTGTCCTTACTCTCCAAAAAGGAAATATAGCGTCCCTGGGTCAGTCTGACGGTATCGCCCTTTTCATCTGTAATATCTCCAAATTTAATATCTGCATTATTAAACATGCTGAAAATATTCCCCGGTCCCTGTGCAACCTCGGAGACACCAGCCAGAAGTTCTTCCTCTTTTTCAGACAAGACATGATCCTTCTGCCTGATAATATCTGTTAAAAATTTCTGGTATCTGCCCAGACCTTTTGTTTCTGCCTTAAATTTCTCCAGTAATTCCTCCGGTATTCCCAGAATTTCCGGTACCACAAACGCAGTGGCGCTGTTTAACATGGTCATAATCACCTGAGACTCGCCCGCCATCTGCTGATACCTGCCATTACCGGTATTCTCATGTAATTTCTGGTTTGCATATACATATATTTTTTCCCCCAGCTGATTCATGTCGCTGTAAGCATCCAGCATTTCCAGAAGACGCTTCCCACTGTCCTTCAAATGTCCCCGAAAGGCTGCAAATTCACCAATCATTTTTTCCAGCTGTCTGCTGTCTTCTCCCCAGGCTTCATCGTTTTTATACAGATCTTCCATCGCCCATGTATGTTCTGTCATCTGTTGTTCTCTGGTTATAATCACGTTTCCTTCTGCCATATAAATTCCTCCATTCTTTTGGTTCCATTCTTTTGCTTCTATATTTTTTGCTTCTACTTTTGCTTCTATTATTAAAGTTAAGTATACGAGCCTTAAAAAATGCTGTCAAGGGGTGCTGTTGCTGTCTCTCATTTCTTCCGGAAAAGACGCAAACCGAAAATAAAACCAGAGCTGCAAAGAAGCTGCTCCGGTCTCTCATAAGTAAATTAAAATTCATCTTAAGTTTATAACATTTATCTTATCTGTTGTAGGGGGAAGGCTTTACTAGATGCATTTCACAATAAAAACACTGCTGCCTTCCCTGTCATTAATCACGGTTTCTTTTACCAGTTTAAAATAATTCTGTTTTCGCAGCGTTCCAAGGAGCACCTCTCTCTCGTCAGAGTACATCACAATGCATCCGTCTTCTTTAAGCAGCTCTCTGGATTTTGTCCAGAATTTCTCGTATAGTTTCTGAACGAATACCCGGTCCTTGGTTTTCGATACACCCGGCATGTTGGTTACAATCTCATCAAACAGGTATTCATGGCGGAAATCAAAATAATCACGGTTGATATAGTGAGCAATCATTCCGGCATTTTTTGTATTTTCTTCTGCTTTTACTACCGCTTCTTCCAAAATATCCAGTCCATAAATCGGGTCGGCTTTCGCTATTTTACTGCGTTCAATCAGCATTGTTCCCACGCCGCAAAATGGATCTAATACCTGTGCCCCATCCTTTAAATACTCTTTTGCAAGTTCCATAAGAAGCGCTGCATTGCAGGGAGAAATAGATGTTGGCAGTGTCTGTTTCCGATAAGAAAACCGTTTATCCTCTAACGTATAAAGCTTTAACAGCGGTATGAAATCCCCTGCTTTATTCTCAATCAGCCGCAGTTCAATTTCATATTCCGAGGAAGAATTTATCAGTTTTCTGTCCAGCTGCTTTTCCAGGGCTGCCGAAAACTTACGTATAAAAGGACCTTTTTTATCCAGCGTCATACGGCTCTTTAATTCAATGCGGTAATAAAACGGACCTTCCCCACTGTGCATCTCCTCCAGAAATGACAAGAAGCCAGAGCGTTTAAGCCGGTAAGCCATTTCTTCCGGCGTACCGCTAAGCACAGGTGCGCCTTTGACCGGGAACAGCATTTCCTGATATGTCCGAATCGGCAGAATTTCTTCCAGTGATTCGGTTGCTACCCGGAGTCCTCCTGCCAGCATTTTAATCTCACCGTCTGCAATCTGATTCTTCGTTACTTCCCTGTGGCTGCGGTTTGTAAGCAATATCACTTCCAGGGGCTTATCCAGTCCTGTGAATTTATGTTTTTGGGGCTTTTCGTATTTCAGAATCATATTCTGCAGCAGAGCAGTTTCTTCTCGTACATGCTTCACATTAGATTCCTCAACTGGATCATTTGTCAGCTTTAGAAGCCTTTCTTTTAACATCGGCAGATATTCCTGATATTCATACTGTGAAATAGCTTTCAGAAAATCTGATTTAATAAATAGTTTTTCTTCCTTTTTATAAGCTTTCACTAATACAGGCAACAGATCCTCACATTCCAGATCCCCCATAATAAGTGCTGCATTTTTCCTTACTTTAGCATCCTCATTTTTTAAAAGTGTCACAAACACATCAAACGCACCTGCCAGTTCATATGCCAGTGCACGTTTTGCATACGGCTCCTTCATTTCCTGCCTCAGTGAAATCAGATTTTTCCTAATTTCGGTGCCATCACAAATATTTTTATACAACTCTTTTATCATAAAGCTCCTTACAGGCTTATACGCCCGCTTTCTCTATTTTTCTTTCTTTTTCCATAATCTTCTTACGGCTTTCTTCCAGTACAAGATCCCTTAATTTACCGGTGACTGCAAATTCTCTGGCTTCTTCTACCCCGTAAGTCATCTGCAGATCATACTCCAGAGGAAGCCAGGTTGACAGATCTGATTCGTTGTGCTGGATAACGGCTTCCATCTTATCCAAGACATGAAATAATCTGGCTTCTTCCGTTACATTTTCATCCATCTCCCGGTGGAGGTTCAGAAATTCCTGCCTTCTGCTCCCATCCAGCATTTCAGCAATATTTCTGATCTCCGATCCTTCAACCGCCCTTGCTTCATCTGTCTTTTCAAAACAGGGAATATCACCCGTTACGGCTTCTCCCATATCATGGATCAGACACATATGCATGACCTTCTCCATATCCAGATCAGGAAAATCGTCCTTTAAAAGCCAGGCAAACAGGACCAGTCTAAAGCAGTGCTCTGCAACACTTTCTTTTCTTCCGGAAGAAGTCTCACAGTGCCTGGTATTGCACTTTAGCTGCTCTGAAAGCTTCAGGAATTTTAGTACAGATTCTTCATGCACGGATTATCCCTCCATCACTTTAACATAATAAGACCGATTGCGGGGACCGTCAAATTCGCAGAAATAAACCGCCTGCCAGGTACCCAGTATCAGTTTCCCATTCTCTAATATCAAAGTGGATGACGCCCCAACAGCTGCGGATTTCATATGTGCATGGGAATTTCCTTCAAAATGACGGTATTCTTTATCCTGGGTTGAAAATACCTTTTCATACCCGTATATAAAGTCTGTGCATACATCCGGATCACAGTTTTCATTAATCGTGATGCCTGCCGTGGTATGAGGACAATAGATCACTACAATTCCATCCGCAATCCCGCTTTTTTTCACATCTTCTTTGATGCTTCCCGTAATATCCACCAGGCGCTGGTGCTGTGATATTGTTAAATTATGCTTATAGGTATTCATTTCATATACTCCTCCATATAATTTCCTACATCTGTTTTAAACGCTTCCCATTTATCTTCATTTTCCACAAAATACTTAGGGCATATTTTCCCGGTTACATCGTAATGCCGGATAATCTGATCCGTCCCCAGCTCAAACTTTCCACAGAGGAAAGCTACCAGCTTAACCAGAGATTCATAAGTAGCATCATTATATTTCCCACTTTCATCCGGATGACAGCATTCAATGGAAACGGTATCCTGATTTCTGTCATTTGAAGCATACGCCATCTCAGATGTGGGTACACACTGAATAATTTCTCCGTCCAGGCCAACGATAAAATTACTGCTTAAATAATCATCCTGCAGATCCTTGAGGCTATCGAAATAGTCCCTGTTTTGCTGAGCCGTAGTCATGGGGTTCGCAAGATAATGTACAACAATTGCAGTGATCTTATCGGTAGGTATCCCTGGTCTGGAATATGGGTTGATATCCAGCAGCTGGACATCGATATCCGGCTGGGGTATGGGATTTGAATCTTCCGTCTCTGCAGCCGGCTGGGTTTCCGCAGTTGTTTCCGCCACACTCACCGGCTGGGTTTTATGGAATATCAGCTTATACCCAACAACAGCAAGAACGATAATAAATATCCCAACTCCTGTCACAATGGTTCTTTTCACCATTTCTGCACGCTGCTGATACTGTGTTTCTCTTCCTCCCCTGGACCTTCTTTGGGACACTCTTCTTTTATTTCTCTGACTGTTTCTGTAATATTTATTTCTCTGTCTGTTTCTCATTCGTATTCTCACTTACCGCATGCAGAACTAAAGTCTGTCTGCGATACTGTCCAATTAATCCTGTGAAAGTTCTTTCACATTTTTCCCGGTTACAATTCCGTACTGTTTAAAGTTCTTGTTCTTTATTTCAAACACGCTTTAGTATAACTTCATATTGTGAAAATTTTTACAACATTTCCTTAATATTTTCTTAACACGATATAAAAGTCCGGAATTAACATCCCTCTTTCTGAAAACTTCCCGCCCTCACCTCAAAATATGGATTTACGTAAAAATAGCGCTTCCACTTTAACAGTGCGGCGCTACTTTTATCTGCCTGATCAGGGCACATTCCAACTCTACATGAACTTTACTTTACTTGGTGCAATTCTTCTGATGTCATTCAACATCACTTCATTTGGTTCAATAAGAATTTTCTCCATTCCTTTATCAGACTGCATAATCAATGCGAAAATCTTATGATCCGGCTCACCGGAAGAAAAATCAACTACTTTAATGCTGTTATTCTGATTGTAATAATCCAGCTCATGTGAATTTACTGGTGCCATAAGTATCATTTTTTCCAGATCCAGGCTGCGGGCTCTTTTTCTTTTTGTCTTAGACATAATCTTGTCCACATCCAGTTCCCCATTTACATACAGGTACTCAAATTCCAGGTCGAATCTTGGAATCAGGAAATAATCTGCAACACCGATGGCAATCAAAGCAATTAATCCGAAGGGAGTAACAAACAGCCCTACAAATGCTATCAAAACGGTAGCAACAATTAAAAGCACTTTCTTTACCTGATCCGATGCCGGTGTCTTCCTCTTAACTATTAATTCTGTGTACAAATCACTCATGTTCTTCCTCCTAAATTAGCAATACTTGTATTCTTTTATTATAATGCCATTCGCCAAAATAATAAAGTATTTCTTCCCTTTTTCCTTAATTTGATCCAAAAAGATAATCCACATATTTTGCAGATGTTGCAGTACGTTCTGAATTCGCTGCCGGACAGAGAATAATTGGACTGTAACTTGCCATTTCAGAATCCTTAATGAGCTTGCTGTCCTCAATACGGAGTCCACACGTATATTCCGTACCGGTATCCTTATCTGTGCCGGTCATTAAATAATCCTTATACTTTTCATAATCAGCATCCGAAAGGATTCCTTTCCAGTCCTGAAATGCTCCCGCACTGGCATAATATTCAAATAAATCTTCCGGTACAATCATAAGATCCAGATCTCCCGTAGTCATAACAGCCATGACTTTCGTAATACTGCTGACAGTCATCTGGTCCTGCTGATCCAGATTAATCATTGCAGATGAGTCAAAAGTAACCTGCTCACCGGTTTCCTCAAAGCCTGCGGCCTTTATAAAACCATCTGTAAGAGGGGAGCCTTCGGTATCCATCATGTTGGTATTCAGTGCCATAACATACAAGCCGGTCTTGATCTGTTTGCCTTTGTAAATATCCACGGCGAGCCAGACGATAATAACAATGATAGCCAGAATAACCAGTACGAACTTGTAATAATCCCAGAAATACTGTAATTTCCCCTTAAATGTCAAGTCTTTTAACTTCGCTTTTTCTTCTGTTGCCTTCTCCTTAAATGACATCTTCTGATTTTGCTCCTTTTTCGTTTGTTTACCAACTAGTTTAACATAAATAAGGACGAACGTCTATCTCGTTCGTCCTCACTTTTTGTAAAATTTCTCTAAATAATATTAAACTAAAGTTACCAAATATTACATCATGCCCATTCCAGGGTTTCCTGCCGGCATAGCCGGAGCATCTTCTTTAATATTTGCAACACAAGATTCTGTTGTAAGGAATGTGCTTGCTACGCTTGTTGCGTTCTGCAGAGCGCTTCTTGTAACCTTAACCGGATCCAGGATTCCTGCTTCAACCATATCAACATAAGATTCTTTTGCTGCATCAAATCCGATACCAACTTCAGATTCTTTAATCTTGTTAATTACTACAGATCCTTCTAATCCTGCATTTGCAACGATATGGAACAGTGGAGATTCCAGCGCTTTTAAGATCACTTTTGCACCGGTTTTTACATCGCCTTCCAAAGTTGCTACTAACGTTTCCACTTCTTTTGCTGCATGGATATAAGCAGATCCGCCGCCTGCAATAATTCCTTCTTCAACTGCAGCTCTGGTTGCATTTAATGCATCTTCCATACGAAGTTTTGCTTCTTTCATTTCTGTTTCTGTAGCTGCTCCTACACGGATAACAGCAACTCCGCCTGCCAGTTTTGCAAGTCTTTCCTGTAATTTTTCTCTGTCAAAATCAGAAGTTGTCTCTTCGATCATAGCTTTGATCTGGGATACTCTGTTGTCGATTGCAGCTTTATCGCCGCATCCGTCAACGATGATTGTATTTTCTTTCTGAACTTTAACGGATTTTGCACGTCCAAGCTGTTCCATTGTAGTTTCTTTTAAGTCTAAGCCAAGTTCATCAGAAATCACCTGTCCGCCTGTTAAGATAGCGATATCTTCTAACATTGCTTTTCTTCTGTCGCCGTAACCAGGTGCTTTAACACCTACTACCTGGAAAGTTCCTCTTAATTTGTTAACGATCAGAGTGGTAAGTGCTTCCCCTTCGATGTCTTCTGCAATAATTAAAAGTTTCTTGCCGGACTGTACGATCTGCTCTAATAATGGAAGGATTTCCTGAATGTTAGAGATCTTTTTATCTGTGATTAAGATATATGGATCCTCCAGATTTGCTTCCATTTTTTCCATATCAGTTGCCATGTATGCGGAAATATATCCTCTGTCAAACTGCATACCTTCTACAAGGTCTAATTCAGTCATCATTGTTTTTGATTCTTCGATTGTGATAACTCCGTCGTTTGAAACTTTTTCCATAGCATCTGCTACCATGTTTCCAACTTCGTCATCCCCAGCGGAGATAGCTGCAACTTTAGCGATCTGTCCTTTTCCGTTTACTTTGCGGCTCATAGCTGCGATTGCATCTACTGCAGTCAAAGTTGCTTTTTTCATACCTTTTCTAAGTTCAATTGGGTTTGCTCCTGCTGCCAGGTTCTTCATTCCTTCATGAATCATTGCCTGTGCCAGTACAGTTGCTGTTGTAGTACCATCACCAGCTACATCATTTGTCTTTGTAGCAACTTCTTTTACCAGCTGTGCGCCCATGTTTTCAAATGCATCTTCTAATTCGATTTCTTTTGCAATTGTAACACCATCGTTTGTGATAAGGGGTGTACCGAACTGTTTGTCAAGTACCACGTTTCTTCCTTTTGGTCCCAATGTTACTCTTACTGTGTTTGCTAATTTGTCTACACCAGCTTCTAATGCTGTTCTTGCATCAATGCCGTATTTAATTTCCTTTGCCATGTCTAAATTCCTCCTTGAAATATCCCACGTATTATTCTACGATAGCTAAAATGTCATTCTGTTTTACAATGATAAATTCTTCGTCTTCTAATTTCACTTCATTGCCTGCATATTTGGAGTAGATAACTTTATCTCCAACTTTAACCTGCATGGTAACTTCTTTACCATCGATATTTCCGCCAGGTCCTACAGCAACTACTTCTGCTTCCTGTGGTTTTTCCTGAGTTTTGCCAGCCAGGATAATTCCTGATTTTGTTGTTTCTTCAGCTTCAAACTGTTTCAATACGACTCTGTCGCCTAATGGTACTAATTTCATTCTATATTCCTCCTTAAATAATTTAAATTTTCTTTTACTAGCACTCGCTTTGATTGAGTGCTAACCGTTAGTGATATATTAGTTAAATTACTCCATTTGTGCAACTTCCAGATTTGGCTTTATATAGTTTCAATCTTATTTATACTCTCTTATGCTCATTATATCTCTTATTTTCTTACTTTTTATGTTTTTATATTTTTTTTATAAA
>OKVW01001407.1_pt1 | contig 10044 bp, 9 predicted proteins | sample 1606991 | NCBI WGS metagenome assembly OKVW01 (sample SAMN03281021, study PRJEB24777) | human gut metagenome | isolation source: fecal sample PR177 from 1 month old male Malay infant, vaginal delivered...
CATATTATGTGAAATGCCTGTCCATCCAGGAGAAGAAAGCGGCTGCCATTACGGGTCTGGCTGCGGTACTTCTGCTTGCCATAACATGCGCCGTATACCGGCATGTACGCTCCGGGAAGAGGGGGAGGAAAAAATGAAGCGGATACTGTCTCAATCCATCTTGAACCTGCTTCTTGTGTTTTTCTCTATCGGAGTAATTATTTTCTGCGGCATGGCAGCCCGGGCTGACTGCCGGTACCGGAGCGGCAGGGAGACATATGAGAAGATCCGGCTGGCTGCGCGGGGCGGACAGCAGGCGTCCCCGGCTGCATTTACAGTGTGCTCACAGCTGAGAAATGCACCAGGCGTGCCGGATGGAGGGCAGCATCATTTCGCAGCAATTGACGAGGGAGCGCTGAAGAAACAAAATGCCGATTACCTGTTCTGGCTGTACATTCCAGGAACAGAAATTGACTACCCGGTAGTGCGGCATGAGGACAACCAATACTATTTAAACCACACCTTTTTGAGGGAGGAAAACCCATGTGGGAGTATATTTGCAGACAGCGGTACCGTGACAGGCGTGGAGGAGAACACAGTGATTAACGGCCATAACATGCGTGACGGCTCTATGCTGGGAGGTCTGAAAAAGTATGAGAAACAGCAATATTTTAAAGAACATCCGGACCTGTGGATATACTGTGGGGGAAGGTGGGTCCGCGGCCGGATATTCTCCTGCCGGATTGCCGTGGACGGGAACAGGGAGGCATACCGGACCTGTTTTGGACCTGGTGAAAAGGCAGCATATCTGGCAGCTGTTGAATCTGAGTCCCTCTATGATACAGGAATTCGGCCTGGGGAAGAGGACCGGCTGGTGACCCTTTCCACTTGCCGGGGAAGCAGGGATAAGCTGCTGGTACAGGCGGTTTTAGAAGAAATGGAGTGAGAATATGGGAAGATTAAAAGTGAAGAGATGGCTTGGAGCCAGCATACTGATGATGATAATGGTGTTCGGAACAGAATTAACTGCGTTTGGGGCGGCGCCTTCCCAGACAATCCGTGTTGTTCGCCCCCTGGAGCCGGAGGAAGCTGAAGGATTCACAGAGCCGCCGGAGGAGTATGCAGACGAAAACGGCGCAGTCTATGACCTGGCGGACTGGAACCTGGACTGGGTGCCAGGCAGCCAGGTGAGCCAGGAAATCAGCCGCCAGGTAGTGTACCGGGCGGTGGAGGCGGCGCAGTCCGTGCCGCGCGCCATTCCGGTGAGGGAGGCGCAGACGGGCGGTGTCCAGACAAGCGGCAGCAATCCAAGCAACCCCCAGGCGAACAGCATCCAAATCAGCGGCACCCTCAACGCCACGGAAACCCAGATATTGGGAGATACCTGGAGCGATGATTTCCATGTTCCCATGATATTTCACTCTTACGGGGCGCAGGTATATGAGCTGGGAAGCATCTCAATGTCCGCGGAGGACGGATTTCCTCCGCCGGAGGAATACCAGGATGAGCTGCTGCGGATTCTGGAACTGCCCCGGGACGGCTATGAGATCAATCAGCTATCCTGGAACGGGGAGCCATATACCGGCCCGGACGGGGAACTCTGCAGGGAAGCTGTGGCTTCGGGCCGGAAGCGGCTGGTGGATTATCAGGTGACCTATGAGGGCCGCGTCTCATGGCAGCTGCCGGACACCTGCCAGCTGGAGACTGTATACCGCCTGCGCCCGTCAGTGGTGGAGACGGACAGAATAGCTCCCACAGAGGCGCCGACGGCCGCCGAAACGCCGGTTCCAGAGCCTGAAAGGCCCGGTGCGCCAGGGCTGTGGTACTGGGTAAGAAGCGGTTTTGTGATCACTGTGGCAGCAGGCCTGGCAGGAATTGCAGTGGGAATACTGATTCTCCTGGCAATGTGGCTGAAACGTGAGCGAAACGTCACTGTTCACAGGTGATGTCCCGTGAAGTTACAGTTCACTCCCCTGCCAGAAAGCGGCAGTGCATTAAAACGATATTGCCAGAAAGGAACTTACACCAGATGAAACATATACAGACCATAGACTGCCTGGATTTAAAGCAGATTGCCGACTCCGGCCAGTGTTTCCGCATGAATCCCACCGGCGACGGCGGGTATACCATTGTCAGCCGCGGACATTTCCTGGAGATCAGCCAGCAGGGCTGCCGGATCACCTTTGACTGCCCGGAACAGGAGCTTACATACTGGCTTGAATATTTTGACTGTTCCACCGATTACCGCGCCATATTAAACAGCGTCAATCCCGGTGACACCTACCTGACGGAGGCCGCCGGGGCAGGCCGGGGCATCCGCATCCTGCGCCAGGACCCCTGGGAGATGATCATTACCTTTGTGATCTCCCAGCAAAAGACCATCCCCAAGATCAAGGAACTGACGGAAGCCCTGTGCCGAAACTGGGGGACGCCCCTTGGCAGCGGCGCCTTCTCCTTCCCCACCCCTAAGCAGCTGTCCGCAGCCTCCCTGGAGGAGCTTCTGGACCTGAAGCTGGGATACAGGGCCAAGTACATCCACAGGCTGTGCGCAGACGCCTGCCAGGGCCTGCTGGATATCCGGCGCCTTCAGGATATGTCCTATGAGGAGTCCATGGAGTATCTGACCGGTTTTTACGGCATCGGCAAAAAGGTGGCCAACTGCGTGTGCCTGTTCGGCCTTCACCACATCGAGGCATTTCCCGTGGACACATGGATCGAAAAAATCCTGATGCGGGAGTATTTCCGCCCAAGAAAATACCGCCGCACCCCCAAAAACAGTCTGTATGATGCCATACTGGCAGACAATTTCGGGCAGTACGGCGGCTGTGCCGGTGTGCTGCAGCAATATATATTCTACTATGAGCGGTTGAAGCAGCATAAGATATAATCCGCCGTTAAAACAGCTTCCGCTCAAAATTCCTGTACCTGGTTCCCTGGAAGGTCAGCTTGCCTTTGTCGCCCTCCGCCAGCTGCCCGTACTCACGGCCGGACACCCGCAGCTCCATCCGGTCCCCGCTTTCCACCTGAAAGGTGGCAAAGTAGCTGGTGGCGTTCATAGACGCCGCCATGGTATGGTCGGGGGCCGCTGCGCTGTGGTGCTGGGACACTCTGGAGCGTTTGGACACCACCTTGGCCTCCACGCTCAGCACCGGGGAGCGGTTGTTGGAATTCCACTCCGAAACATTCTTCACTAAAACAACTATGATGATTCCAAGCGCCAGCAGGAATATGCAGCTGAACACCAGGGGAAATATAATATCTGCCATATTGAATAAGCCATAACTTACCATCAAACCACCTGCTTTCTCTATGATCTGTGTTTATTATAAACCATCGGCAGGTATTGTTCTTTTCATTTTCCTTAACTTTTGATTGATACAATCTGTCAGTATTATAACCGGCTATATAGTATCTACAGCTCCAGAAGCTCCACCATCCTGTGGTCTGTGCTGAACTCCTCATCCAGCAGGCTTCTGTCCCCATACTCCGCCTCGCCCATCTGGTTGTCGTAGGGATCGCTGCGCAGATGGCTCATAGGCGGTTCAAAATCAGCCTGGAACTGTCTGGCGGCAGGCAGGCGGAAGGGTTCCAGGTTCCCGAAATAGAAATCCCAGCGGGACTCATAGTTCTCACGGTAAGCCGCGCCGCCGAAAGAACAGTCCGCGTAGAGCCAGCCAAAGGGGGCCACATAGAACTGGGCCCAGTCATGGCAGCCGATCTCCAGCGGCGTGGTGTAGAGGCCTGCCTGCCATCTGGCCGGAATCCCGGCTGCCCGGCACATGGTGATAAACAGCAGGGCCTGGACACCGCAGTCCCCCTTAAACCCGGTGCTCACATACTCCGGGATGTCGGTCAGCGTAAAATAGCTGCGCACATAGGAGTACATCACATGGCTGGTAATGTAGTCGTAGATCTTCCGCGCCCGCAGCAGCGGGTTTAACTCCCCTGCCGTCACTTCCTCTGTCAGAGCCTTCATATAGGGCGTAAAGCGGATGTGGGGCAGCTGCTCGCCGCTGGCCTCCCGGACCTCCCTCGGTTCGTGCTGCCAAGCCACGGCCTGACCATGGGCTGCGGTGGTCTTACCACTGGCTGTGGCGGTCTGGCCATGGGCAACGTCTGTCTGGCCATGGCCTGCGGCGGTCTGCTGCTCCACTGCCGCTGCCGCCTGTTCAAGGGCCTGGCCGTGGGACAGATCCACATAGGGCGCATGGTTTTCAAAGGAGAATTCCACCGCGTAATCCTGGCCAATATGATGGACTGTCCGGATGCACACGGTCCGCTGGGCCGCCTGGGCTGAGGCAATGGTATACTCCGCCTCCCCGGCTTCCCTGCCGCCGATATACACGCCGTGTACCTGCACATTTTCCACCTGCGCATATTCTATGGGCAGCGGCAGGTATACCCTGACCGGCTCCCCCTCCCGCTCTGCCCGGGGCGCAATGGTCATGGTGCTGCGAATCCTGAACCGGCAGCCCAGACCTCCCCGTTCCCGCATACGCCCTATGGTTTCTTCCAATAAAAGGAAATTCTGCCGTTTGCCTTCCAGCCGCTCCCCCTTGATCACCCGGCTGCCGTAGGCTGGGCGCGTCTTTAGGATATTGGCCAGGAAGCTGCTTCTGAAATGCACCTGGCCGTCTATGTAGATCCAGTCCGCCGCATCCCCCTCCCACAGCTGGGTCAGCTCCTCATCCCGGAAATCTCTGATCTCCTCCGCCAGAATCCTTCTGGCATCCTCCCAGGTGTATGGATATTGTCCGGGCAGGCGTTTCAGGATCTCCCGCTCCATCAAAAGGCGCTCCCTCATGGCCCGGGGCAGGTCTGTCTGCAGACGCATATCAATGACCCGTCCGGCCTGTTCAAGATGGCCGCTCCATTTGAGCTTGGCGATATCCTCAGGCAGCGGCGTGCTTAAGCTTAAAAAACCATCATTTTCATTCATAAATCAATCCATCCTTTTTTCACAGATAGCTCTATCATACACGAATTCCTGATAAAAGTATACAGGCGGCAGTCCTGCTGTTTTGCAGTTCTGCCGCCTGGTCCGCCGGTATTCCCGGAATATCATCTAAACTTTCATTTAAAAATCTTTTTTTTCTTGGGCTTCTCGTTCTCGGAGGATGGCTCGCCGGTCATGGTTTCATCAAACTTGCGCAGCGCATCCTTCTGGGCCTGGGTCATGCGCTCAGGCACCTGTACCACTAAGGTCACATAGTGATCCCCTCGGATGTTCTTGTTGCGCAGGGATGGAACGCCCTTGCCTCTTAAGCGCACCTTGGTATCGGTCTGGGTTCCGGATTTAACCTCGTACTCCACCTCGCCGTCCACGGTCTTAATGCGGATTGGGCCGCCCAGTGCAGCCTTGGCGAAGGAGATGGGCACTGTGGAATAGATGCTGGTATCCTGGCGCTTGAAGATCGGGTGCTGGGATACAACTGCCTCCACCAGCAGATCGCCTCTCTCACCGCCGTTGGTGCCCGGCTCGCCGCCGTTTGCCCGGCGCACGCACTGGCCGTTGTCAATGCCTGCCGGAATGCTGACCTTAAATTTCTTGCGCACGGTCTTGTAGCCCGTTCCATAACAGTCGGGACAGCGCTCCTTGATGATCGTGCCGCTGCCTCCGCAGTCTGGACAGGTAGCCACATTCTGCACCTGGCCGAAGAAGGACTGCTGGGTGTACATGATCTTGCCTTTTCCGTTACACTTGGGACAGGTCTGGGGTGACGTGCCCGCCTTGGCTCCTGAACCGTTACAGCTGGCGCAGGTCTCCTTAAAATTGATCTCAATCTCTTTTTCACATCCGAAGATAGCGTCCTCAAAGGAAATGCGGACCGAAGTCTTTACATTGGCGCCGCGCATGGGGCCATTGTTTCGTCTGCTGGAACGGCCGCCGCCAAACAGGTCGCCAAAAATATCCCCGAAGATATCTCCCATATCCCCGTTGAATTCAAAACCGCCGAAACCGCCCGGTCCGCCTCCTGCGCCTCCGTCAAATGCAGCATGGCCGAACTGGTCGTACTGCTGGCGCTTCTGCGAATCGCTGAGCACACTGTATGCTTCGGAAGCTTCTTTAAATTTGGCCTCAGCCTCTTTATCACCCGGATTTGCATCGGGATGGTATTTCTTGGCCAGAGCCCTGTATGCTTTTTTCAAAGCCTCGTCGTCCGCAGTCTTGGGAACGCCCAGAACTTCATAGTAATCTCTCTTACTCTCTGCCATGTTGTCTCTACCTCATATGGATTCTCGCACCATATGCCGGACCTAGTTTTAAAATACGTCCTGGGCCCGGCATACAGATTTTAGTTATTACGTTGTTCTATCTTACACTTCTTTGAAGTCTGCGTCAACTACATCATCATCCGGAGCCGCACCTGCCGCGCCGCCCATGTCGGGGCCGGGGCCGGCCTGGCCTGCGCCCTGGGTCTGCTCATATACCTTTGCAAACAGTTTCTGAGCGCTGTTCATCAGCTTCTCCTTACCTGCCTTGATGTCCTCAACCTGAGCGTCGGTCATATCTTCCACCGGAGCGCGGTTGATGGCTTCCTTCAGAACGTTTAAGTCAGCCTCTACCTCAGCCTTGTCGCCGGCAGCGATCTTGTCGCCAACCTCCTCCAATGCCTTCTCGGTCTGGAATACCATGGAATCGGCGTCATTTCTGGCGTCAATGGCATCCTTGCGCTTCTTGTCCTGGGCCTCGTACTCAGCGGCCTCTTTTACTGCTTTATCGATATCGTCATCGGACATGTTGGAACCGGAGGTGATGGTGATGTGCTGTTCCTTGCCGGTGCCCAGATCCTTGGCGGATACATTTACAATACCATTGGCGTCAATGTCAAAGGTAACCTCGATCTGCGGAACGCCTCTTCTCGCTGGCGGAATTCCATCCAGACGGAATTGTCCCAGAGTCTTGTTGTCTCTTGTAAACTGACGCTCACCCTGTACCACGTGGATGTCAACTGCGGTCTGGTTGTCGGCTGCAGTGGAGAATACCTGGCTCTTCTTGGTGGGGATGGTGGTGTTGCGCTCGATCAGCCTGGTGGCAATGCCGCCCATTGTCTCGATGGACAGGGACAGTGGAGTTACATCCAGCAGAAGGATATCTCCTGCGCCTGCGTCGCCGGCCAGCTTACCGCCCTGGATGGCAGCGCCGATGGCTACACACTCGTCAGGGTTTAAGGACTTGCTGGGTTCCTTGCCTGTCAGCTGTTTTACTTTCTCCTGAGCAGCGATCATACGGGTGGAGCCGCCTACCAGCAGCACCTTGCCAAGCTCGGAGGAGGTGATGCCTGCATCCTTAAGCGCATTCTGAACCGGGATGGCTGTGCGCTCGATCAGGTCATGGGTCAGCTCGTCGAATTTCGCTCTGGTCAGGTTCATATCCAGATGCTTTGGTCCCTCTGCGGTTGCAGTGATAAAGGGCAGGTTGATATTGGTGGTTGTGGCTGTGGAAACTTCTTTTTTAGCCTTCTCAGCAGCCTCTTTTAAACGCTGCATAGCCATCTTGTCGCCGGACAGGTCAACGCCCTCAGTCTTTTTGAACTCGTCAACCATCCACTGTGTCACGCGGTTGTCGAAGTCATCGCCGCCCAGACGGGTGTCGCCGTTGGTGGACAGAACCTCGATAACGCCGTCGCCGATCTCGATGATGGACACATCGAATGTACCGCCGCCCAGATCGTATACCATGATCTTCTGCTCTTTTTCATTGTCCAGGCCATAGGCCAGGGCAGCTGCTGTGGGCTCATTGATAATACGCTTAACATCCAGGCCTGCGATCTTGCCTGCGTCCTTGGTCGCCTGGCGCTGTGCGTCGTTAAAGTATGCGGGAACAGTGATAACCGCCTCGGTAACGGTCTCACCTAAGTAGCTCTCTGCGTCTGCTTTCAGCTTCTGCAGAATCATAGCGGAAATCTCCTGGGGTGTATACTTCTTGGAGTCAATGTCAACCCTGTAGTCGGTTCCCACATGGCGTTTGATGGAGGAGATGGTCTTGTCGGCGTTGGTAACTGCCTGACGTTTGGCAGGCTCGCCTACCAGCCTCTCTCCTGTTTTAGTAAATGCAACTACGGACGGTGTGGTTCTTACACCCTCTGCGTTGGCGATAACGGTTGGCTTTCCGCCTTCCATTACTGCAACACAGCTATTTGTTGTACCTAAGTCAATACCGATGATCTTGCTCATAGTTTTCTTCCTCCTGGATTGGTTTATATTTTAATTTAGATAATGTACTAATTAGCTACCTTGACCATGCTGTGCCGCACCACACTGTCGCGGTACATATAGCCCTTCAAAAGTTCCTCAGCCACGATGTTCTCACCCAGGCTCTCGTCCTCCACGTGCATCACTGCATTGTGGAAATTGGGGTCAAATTCCTGGCCTACGGCTTCAATGGGCTTCACGCCGGCTTCTTCCAGCGTTTTCTGGAACTGCTTATATATCTTCTCCATGCCGTCCGCAAAGGGGGTGGCCTTTGACTCTTCCGGAATGGAGGACAACCCTCTCTCAAAATTATCTACCACAGGGAGAATCTTCTCAACGATATCCCTGGCTCCCATCTCGTACATACTGGACTTTTCTTTGTCGGTGCGCTTACGGAAGTTCTCGAACTCAGCCATCTGGCGTTTCACCCGGTCGTTCAGTTCTTCGATCTTCTCATCTCTGGGATCTTTCTTTTTCTTAAAGAACCCCTTCTTCTCTTCCTTGGCTTCCTCCGGCTGTTCTTCGCTGCTTTCGCATTCTGCGCACACCTCTTCCGGAATGCTGTCCGCCGCAGCTTCCTGTTCCCCGGCCATTACATCCTCGGCTTCGCCGGTATTCTGTTTCATCTCATCATTCTTCATGTCTTCCATATTCACCGCTTATCACCTTTCATCCTTTTTAAACGCCACATCCAGCTGACTCATCAGATTCTGCAGCGTCCTCAGCACCTTCTCGTAATCCATCCGCTTGGGACCAATGATTCCCACTGTGCCCCGCAGGCCGCCGCCCAGATCATAGTTGGCGGTGACCACGCTGCAGTCTTTCATGGACTGTACCGGTGTCTCGTCTCCGATGTATACCTGAATTCCCGACTCGCCTTCCGTGCCGGAATTAACTTCAGCCACAAATTCCTGAAGCACCTCCTGATGTTCCAGGGTTCCGATCAGCTGGCTGGCTCTCTCGCCCTCGGTCAGCTCCGGATACTTGAAAATGTTGGTGGCGCCGCTGGTGTAGATCTGCAGATCCTCACCGCCTGCCCGGATGGCTTCCGCCACCTCGTTCAAAACCAGCTCCACTACCTGACGGTGGACGCCGGCGTCAACCTTCAGCTTACTGATCACATCCAGATTGATCTCCTCGATGGTCAGGCCGTTTAAACTGCTGTTCAGCAGAATATTCAGATTCAGCAATTCCTCATCCGTCACATTCTCGCCTATGTCAATCATGGTGTTCTTGATAATGTTGCCTTCCACCACTACCACTACCAGCAGCTTGTGTTCTTCCATCTTGGACAGCTGGATAAACTTAAGCTTTGTCTTGTGATAGCTAGGTCCGCTGATCATGGCCGCATAATTGGTGTTGGTGGCCAGCATCTGGGCCATCCGTTTTAGAACCAGCTCCAGCTTATCGACCTTCTGCACCATCATGTCCTTGAACTCCGTCACCTCGCTGTCCTTCTCCAGGACAATCTGGTCAACGTAGAAGCGGTATCCTTTATCAGAAGGAATCCTGCCCGCAGATGTATGGGGCTGCATGATGAAGCCCAGCTCCTCCAAATCAGACATCTCATTCCGGATGGTGGCTGAACTCAGCTTCAAATCCGAGAACTTGGAAATGGTTCTGGAGCCCACCGGTTCCCCGGTCTCCAGGTAGGTCTTGATGATAGCCTTCAGTATCGTAACTTTACGGTCATCCAGTTCCATAGCCATACCCCTTTGCCACCTTTCCGTTTTCGTTATTAGCACTCAACTAACAAGAGTGCTAACATCTACATTTCATAATATATTCCTTTTTATATCGTTTGTCAATATGATTTTCTAAAATTTTTAAGACCGGCAGGTAAACAGGGCCGGAGCAGATCCTGTGATC
>OKVW01001409.1_pt1 | contig 10020 bp, 15 predicted proteins | sample 1606991 | NCBI WGS metagenome assembly OKVW01 (sample SAMN03281021, study PRJEB24777) | human gut metagenome | isolation source: fecal sample PR177 from 1 month old male Malay infant, vaginal delivered...
TTTAATGATACGGCGACCACCGAGATCTACACTAGATCGCTCGTCGGCAGCGTCAGATGTGTATAAGAGACAGCTACTGTAGGTGCCGTTTGAAGGAACTCTTCTCCTGACAAATAAATGCTCATTTATGAACACCCTTCACCTGTGAAATTATCTGCATCTACTTCTCCAGCTAAGCTAATCACGATCATAATTTGTTTTTATTATTATGATAGGGGCGTCAATTGAAAAAGTCAAGTTTGCTCCATTAAACTCTTCGCCTCATCTTCCTCAATCCCGTGCCACTGCATCAACAGCGGTGCTAAGCAACCACGAACCGAAAAGTCCTCAATTTTCATTGGGGGAAGCTTGCCGAAGAGTTCTTTGAAATCCGCTTCTGCACTTTGAATTCGTCGCCCTCGCTCCTCTCCTTTAAGCTGTCCAATATCCCTCTGTACGCCCTCATAGAGGTCATATATGTCCGCCATCACGTAGAGGTCTATCTCATGGGCCCGTACATACTCTCTAATATATTTTACGGCATTCTTAAGGCTTGAAACCTTGCTCAACCTGGCCCTAATGTATGGCAGTTGGAGTACGACACTGATGCCATAGTCAGAGTAAATATAAAATTTAAACTGACGCTCCTGCTTATTCTCCCGCCCCCTGTGCTGTGTTGTGGCTATCATTACCAGTTGGTCTTCTGTAAAGCATCCAGTGCCCCTGTGAGGTCTATCTTCCAATATAAAAGCCGGATCAACCGTCTGGGCAAATTCTACTATTTGGTCTGCTGTCTCCCCTTTCGAAAGCCGGTCTCCAATCAATTTGTCTCCATCTAGGGTCCACCCCAGTGTTTCTTCACTATAACTGTATGCATACCATAGCGCCGCGTAGTGCTCGCATATTTTCATGTACTCATCAAGCCTATCCACTTTGAAGCGCCATTGCAAATTTCCATAATTGCGTATCTCCACTACGCTGTTTTTGCAGTCGTAGAGATAGGTATACGAGAGAAAAAAAGGATCCTTATTCCCCTTGGCGCGAGTGTACCACGCCGGACAGATTCCCTCGCATTCCGCACTTATTTCCGGGTCCTGATTCTTTTGAGCGATGTACTGGCCAAGCCTATCCTCCTTGATTGCTTTTAGAACCTCCAGCCCCTCACCGTCAGGATAAGCGTCACCCGGTATGTAGGTAGCTGCTGTGATTTTCTTGCCCTCAAGCAGCACCACGAATGCCCTAGTCATTTATTCACACTCCTTAACTGACCGCCGTAGGTAGGATGTCTGCCAACGGCTGTTCCCACGGCTCCCAAAATCCTCGTACTACCGTCCTCCCATTAGCGCGGTTCTTCAAGAACATGAGCAGCACATCGAACGCTTTGTCGAAGAGCGTAGTGCAGTTACTCTCGATACAGGGTGTAAAATGGATGACTCCATCCGGATAGGTCTTACCTGTACCGACCCATCCCCGTATGAAGCTATCAAACGGTTCGGTCGCTCCGCTCGCTGCGTGCTCATCCCCATGGCTTGCCGCCAGTATTCCGTCCTGGTATTGAGCCCCCAAAATCAAGGTCTTGGTCTGCGGCTGATACATAAAGCGGCGATTTTCTATGGCCTGCATATTAAAGCACTGCTGATCGGTATTGATCAGCATAACGCTATCTAAAATGTCCGTAGACAGCAGCTCCACTTCTTACCCCTCCTTAAACTATGTTATCTAACCAGTGACAACAAGGCCTATCACTTCAATGCAGAAGATTCTACCCGCTCGACCTTAGCCCCAATTTCAGGGAACTCTCGTCGCAGCTGGTTGATAACAAAGCTCGTATTGACATCATTGACTTCGTTTTCCAACAGGAACCGGTTCCCATTAGCGGTGATAATCAGCCACTTCTCCCCCAGGAAGCCCTGTGTGTAAATCTCATAGATACGGGTAACGTCACCGCTTTCCAGGAGTTCTTTCGCCTCATGGTACCAAATTGGTGTCGGTGCCTTTCTGCATCGCCCATGCCACCAGTTGTACAAATAGCGAATATCTCTTTTATTCATTTTCACTCCTCCATCAGATGACGAGCTTATACGAGGATCGTTTGGACATTGTCCGCCAGATACCTAATTCCGGCTTCCAAAGATTCCGCCGGCCTAAACTCGTCATCACACAGGATATACTTGCTGTTGCGGTCCACAGTGTTCACCGTCTCTTTCAGCGAGATACCCGTCTGGTAACTGAGGGTTCCATCGCTCTCCAAGGTAACGTTCAACCCAACGCTCGCGTCCCAATACCCACCAATGATCCAAGCTCCTCCGCTTCGCCGGTTGGAATTAAAGCGCATGGATACGGATCGGCCAAACTGCGCCTGCATAAGTTCCGCTGCTCTCCGTACTTCCTGATCCAGTGCCGCTGTCTCACCCTTATAGCCGCCGCCAATGATTTGACCTCCGACGACTCTTCCTACTTCTCTATTTATCATTTCAATCAACCTCCTAATTTTTTTATCGCCCGCAGAGCCTACCATAATGGCTGGCAGCGCAGAAAAAAGGACAGCGGAATACTCCGCTGTCCTTAAAATCTGGTATTTGATTCATTCTAGGTTGTTGGATTTATCCCATCCAAAATGCTCACGACATTTTCTTCGCTCATTTCATGTCCCAGGTGATACAACCGGAGGAACTTATTGATTGGTATCCTGGCAAGGATGGCATGGAACGTTTCCTTCCGATACCATTGGTAATAGGCCAAAATCCACCCTACCCAATACTCGGGTGACTTGTCGGCCCAAAACTCCGGTTCCTGACCGTACGCAGGAAGCTCAAGGCTCTCCATAACCGCGTTGGCCAATTCCGCGCCATTGACCCCGGCAATATACTTCGGGCAGCCCTGTTCAAAAAGCTTTCCCACTGGTGAATCCGCAAACCGTTCCGCAAATACCGCCAAGTCATCGTCACATGTATTTGCCACCCAGTCAAAACAATGTCCAAGGATGTCCTGGGAGGAGTCCAGATAAACTTCGTCGTAGCCAATTTTCAGGTCACCGGCCGAAGTCTTCATTGGTCATTCCCCTCCTCATGATGTCGAGCATATACAGCTCATTTTCCATCGGCGCCGTCCTTGCCAATTGCCGATACGCCATTCTTGCCGCCTTATCCTTATCCTGTGCCTGTACAGCATACTGCTTACCTGAGGCGGGGACAGCACCCATGAACCGGATCCCACTAAACGCCCGCTTGCTTACCAGCACCACTTGTTCTCCAAGCTTTCCGAGCCTCATGGCCTCCTGGAGCTGGCCCAACGAGATGCCGTTAGCAACAAAGTTCTTGGCAAATGTGAAATAGGAGTCGTCCGCACGGTATCCACAAACCACATCTGCACGGCTTACATCGGGCAAAAAGTGCTTCTGGAGATACGCCTTCGCCTCGTAGGACAAACTGCTTTTTTCCCAATAGGAGCGATGTTTTGCAAGGAGCGCCAGCCAGTTGAGGGTATTATAGCCAGGGCCATTCAAATCCATGACATCAAGCCCCGCCAAATCTAGCTCATACTGGTTTGCAAAGCCATCCGTTCCCCTCAGGCAGGCCCACTCCTTCGCCAATTCAATATCCTCCGTGCAGTAGAACCCACGGCCATAATCGTTGGTGGCCGAGCCTGCCCCATAAATCGGACGTTCGATTTGCTCGATAGACCCATGATAAAGGATCATGATTGGTACCCCTTTCAACGCTCACCCATGTGCATTTTCCTGTATTTTACCACCCGCTCGCCCTTTTGTCGATGAATATTAGTCTAACCAGATGTGATAGCAGATACCGTCTCTCCTATCCTCCGACACCGCGCAGGCGTGTTCTATCCCATTCCCAAAGTCAATAGCGGCCGTCATCTGGTCGGCCGGCCAGCCCGGCCGCATCACGTCCGCTTCAACCTCGCCAAAGTCCATATCTGCAGTGCCAGGCACGCTGATTGTCTCTCCGTCATTGTTGTTTCTAAGGATCACCGTGCAAGGCAAGGTCTCCATCAGCAGTTCATCTTGATTGACCGGCAAAACTATTACATTTGGGTCCACCAAGACCAGTTTACCGCCGTCATGTAATAGCTCCAGGCCTTGTCCTGCCAGAAGCTCATCATCAATGTCCATGATGAAATCGCCCCAATTATAATCGAAACAGCTTTCACTCAGGCAACCGTCCCCCCGTGCTCCGGTAAGGAGGGCCCGTGCGGTCAACCTAAGCAGTCCCTTGAGTTCCTCCGGTGCTTTCTTGTCCCCCCTATATAAAAAAGTGTCTTCCCAGGTTTCGGTTTTCAACCCATCCACCCTTATACGGCGCAAGACGACTATGCTTGTCGGCGGCTCCTCAGGGATTCTCATCAGGCCTTCCTGCACCTTAGGAATCGCAAGCTTAACGACCCGCCAGGCACGGTTTTTCTCGATTTCACACCACGCGCTGTCTCCATCGACACACCAGTCTGCGTCGCAGTCGTCGGCTGTCTCCATGTCCTTGACGGTCATCCCCCGTGCCTTAGCAAGCGCCTCAATCATGGCGTCATAAGCTTGCTCATAGGACAGAAACTCCTTGGGTTTGTTGATGATGAGCTCCTCTGTGCTCAGCAGCAGCCAAATTGTATCTTTCAATATCAATTATTCCTCCTTCGCTTAGCTCTATTACCGGGTACTTAATCGACCATCGTAGCCGCCGTCGGTATCGCGGCACCCATTATGAATTAAGGGCACTGCTCCTTCCCCGTCAGCATCTCCTCTGCCCCTTTTTTACAGATGACATACCCGACGTTATAGAGCCCGACCCCGGCGCCCTCACAGACGCGGCAACGATCTCCGACCCGGTAAACGCCGCCAAGGTCCTTGATGCAATCGACCTCCTGTGAACCGTCTAGAGCGAAGTAGCTCTTAAGTTCCTGGTAACTAAAATCACTGGGTATTCCAACTACTCGGTAGGAAAAGCACCTCCAATTGGGATAATCAGTTTTATTCAATGTCAGTCCTCCTTACTTATAGAGCGCCCACGCGTCAAGCTGACCGGAGCGGTACGTTTCAGCATAGCTTCGTAATGCTTCGTCTTCCATATCGCAGATTTGCTTCAGCCAGGTATTCGCCGCAATTGCCGAGAGGTCGAAGCCCTGGTTGTCCGCCTTTAGCCGTTCCACATCGCGTGAGAAAGCTGCATGGCCGGCACAGGCGGCCGTTTTAGACACCTGGCAATCCACACGGTCCATGAACTGTTGAAATGTCATTCCAGGCACGATTACACCTCCATAACCTGTTTCCGGGGCAGTCGCCCGTACACGCCTTTGCTCAATGCCCCATATGCGAGCCCCCACTTCTGAGGAAAGCCCGGCCACTTGGCCGGGCTTTCCTCAGTGTGATTTTCTTATCTCAGCTTCAAGCTTCCAACCATGCGCCACCGCCCACCGCCGCTAAGCAATTGGTCTGGGTTGAGGAGGAGCACTCGGGCCGCTTGTCCATCTTTTATGCGCTGTCTGCCAGCTTTACCGTAAACACTTCGTCCCGACGGCTGAAGTTAAATTCCACCGCTTTTCTAATCACCGTCAGGAGGTCCTGATAGAATTTTACGTTGTTGCTGTAATCATAATCCATTGGGAAATCCATTAGGTCCAGCAGCTCCTGTTGAAGTGTGCCCGCGCCTGATGCATGAGCGTAGCGATCACGTTCACCATCGCCAATAAACCCAAGGCACTCCGCCGGCGGTGATATCACGACCTGTACCAGCTGGCCAAACGCCAGCTCCGGGTGCAGTATATACCCCGGCAGGAGACGCAGGAACAGATAGACGCGGACGAGGTACTCTTGACGGTTTATGAACTCCCGCAGCATACGGCCAAACCGCTCCCGCTTTTTAGGCGGCAGCGTAGCATCTACCAGCGTCCCTTTCCCTTTTCTGACCCGCTCTTCCAGCAGTCCATACTCCTCCGACAAAAAGGCCACCAGGCCGGAGCAGTCAAACATTTTTCCAATCTTGTCTTCGCTCATGGCAATTCCTTTCTATTTGCTCCATTGGAAGGCTTGGCTTTGCCCTTCGGCAGGATTGGTCTTACCAGTTATTATGCCGCTACTACCTCATAGACACCCTCCTCAACGCGGCGGAAGAATCTGCTCTCCTGCACCACCTGCCGGATCTTGTCCTGCCAGTGGGGATTCTTCCGCGTCTTTTTATGGCCGTCGACGCATATGTACAGCTCAGACAGGCTCATAGGCCTGCCGTTGTGTATCATGATGCCATAGACCACGTCACGCCATGTGCTGGCGTCTGCCATATCGCGAACGTCCGCCTGGTACTCCCGCGTCAGCTTAACCGTGAAGAATAGCGGAGCGTCCTTGCGGACGATCATCAGGTACTCATGGCACAGAGGGATAAACTTACCGGAGTAAGTTCTCCCGCTTGAAACACAATTGTGTTGAGCCTTTATTACGATTTGCTCCAGCGTCCCGGGTTTCACGATGTCCACCAGCATTGAGTACAGCTTGCCCTTTTCCTTTTTATCTCCCATAAGCACGGCCATCCGGCCGCCCTTTTCTAAGGAGTTGAACTGCTTCATCATGCAAAAGTTCATCGCCTCGACAAACTTATCCCAGCCCTCGATCCGCGACAGGTCGCATTTTAAGGGATCGATTCCGTAGCGCTCCTTGACCATCTCCGCCGAGTATTGTTCTCCGGAGTAGATGATCATCTGTCCATACGGCGGGTGCCAAAAGATATTTTGGTTGCGCTCCGGGATCTCCATACTCATCAGGTCAAACCCGCGGTTCAAATCGTAAGCGTGGCATTCGATCCCCTTTGCCTTGGCCACATCCTCAGTCGTGCCGCTTCCTACCATATAATCGCTGATCTGCTTCATTTGAAACTGGTCGATTAGGTCCTCGATCAGCTTCGGCGAGCAGTTACCCCGGTAGGTATTACGTCCGCCTACACCGCGATCCGGATAAGAAACAATCGAATTCATTCTGTCTCCCCTCCTAATGCTATTTTAGAAGTCAGACGGGCCCGTTACTTTAGCAATGGCAGTCTAAAGCGACGAGGAACGTCTCATCGGACGTAGATGCAATAAAGTCTTGTAGTTCTCTGTCCCATTCTTCTGGCTTCTTATCTAATTTCTCATCACAACTGCGCCAGCCTTTATCGTTAACGAGTGCCCAGGCATCTACGGGGTAACCCACATCACTTGGAACGCCGTGCCGCCTTAAATACTCCTCCAGGCTTTCGCCCGCTCGATACAGCAGCCCAGATCCAATTCTAATGCCTTCTTCCGTCATAATAGCGCTCAGGTCATTCGGCAAAGTGGCAGATAAATAGCAGCTCTCCAGCTTGTGGAACTGCTCAGTTGCCTTATCAATACAGCACTGCCGCATGACATCCCACTCAATATCGGCTTTTCTGGCACCAGCGACCCAGCGATACCCCTTCGGCGCGTTTTTCTCCCCAAAACTATCTGAAAGGAAATCGCATACTCCCAAAATTGCAGTGGAGCACGCTTCCCTCACCAGGAATTCTTCATGCCACCCACCCCCGACCTGAAAGTAGTCAAATTCGGCATTGGGATTGCAGTAATACCCGAAAGCCTGTTCCTCTTTTTGCGTATCTTGGGCTACCCGCCAACATGACCGCTCCACGAGTTGACCAGCTCTATGGTCTGGATCGCCAATTCGCCTGTGACTGCATAATTTGCAGCTTGTCCTTTGGTGAACAAAGATACCGTGATCTCACCGGTCCCAGGCGTATTGCCAATCCACATCTCTTCGACCCGGTCAAAGCTCCACTGCCGCTTCACCGTCTGCGCGACAATGCGCATGAGCTCCTTATCATGTATTTCGCAGTGTTCAATAAGGATGTCACCTATAGGGCCATAACGAGCAGTCTCCTCGCCGATAGATAGCTTGTCCAGTTCAATATATGTCCCGAACGCTTTGAACCCTGCCGACAATACAAAGGGCCTTACTACCGATGGCTCCTGCCCTTCCATATTCTTTAAAGCGTCATGGTTCAACTGATGACGCTTCTTTCCGCAGCGAATGAATGCTATATCTTTCAGGGCCACGTTTGCAGGCAGTAGGGGCTTGCATCGTTCCGATTTATAAACTTGGAAGTACATCTGATCACCACGACTGCCCAGATGGAGAATATCGCTGGCCGTTAAGCTGTGTACATATCGGCGTGCTTCCAGCTCATAGGCAGTGCCATCCTGCGTGATAAGTTCCGCTTTTCGCTTCCCATCCAAGAAGCGGTTGAGCCGGGCCAGTTCCGTATACGCCGGTGGCGCTATCCCACGGCGGTCCATTTCCTCCACCAAAAGGATAGGTTCATCCCCGGAATACAGTACATTCAATGCCTTGAAAGTAAGCGGCGCCTGCCTTCTGCTGTCATAGATGCTAAAATACCCGGCAGCCTCGCCGGTTATGAAGTTGAAGCGGCAAATGGTGCTTCCGACCGTGTATTCAACCAAGCCGTTTACGACCTTGCTGAAATTGGCGTCTCGGAACTCATGTTCTTCTACCGGCTTTCCTGCCTTCTCCATCGCTCGCCGCCAAAAGGCGCTAAACGCTTCGCTGGAACTGACGATTTCACTTTTCTTACTGAGCTTCTTTTCTATGTAGTCTTTGCTATCCAGGGCCGCCTCTCGGAGGTAGTATTCACGGACAGCCTCCATGATTGGGGCCGCTTCGCTCCCCTCAGGCAGATCCAAACCCTCTAACAGCATAGGGGACCAATCTGTATAGAACAGGCCCGGTATCCGTTTTACCGTGAAGCCTACCAACGTGAAGGTCTTGCCTGTGTAGTCCTTCTCAACGTATAGCGTGATTTCACCATTGTTGATTTCATACAGCATATTTACACTCCTTGCCAAAAAGTCAGCCCCCGTCGGCCAAGGTGGGCCAAAGACCCGTCAACCTCCGTTTTCTGCCTCCTGGTAGTCGACTTCAACGGGGTCATCAGTCAAGATGCCTACGTATTTGCCGAATATTTGCTTGATATATTCCTCGGTAAAATCCTGCTCCTTTTCTTTTGCGTTCCACGGATATTGCGGCGCATAAAGAAGATAGCCCTTGTCGTCGGAGTCATTGCAGGCCACCATTTCAATACCCTCAGCCTCATTGATGGCCCGTCTGAGGATCGTCGCAAGGCCAAGGTAATAATCCGTATCGAAGGACATATAGTCCTCCCAACTCGGTGATTCTATTTTCTCCGTTTCAAGCCATTTGCTGATTTCGCTGTTCAGTTCCGGAGCCAGCGCCAAAAGATCCCGTAGCCTCTTGACGCTCTCTTCCTTGATCTCATCCACACAAATGCCAAACCCATAATTAACCCAGGTTTCGTAGCTCATACTTATCCCTCCATCGCTTCCATGTATTCGCTGTAACATTCGCTGCAGGCCCGATTCTCCGAAGGCCGATACCCAGTCGAGGTCAGGACGGCCGCAAATAGGCTGGCCTCCCTTTGGGTCGCGAATGGAACTACGTCCATGTCGCAGCCGCCCAGGTAACAGCGGGCGGTAACGACCTCCCAGCGGCCTGTCGGCTGATCATCCTCCCCGTACTCTTTCCGAACGCTAAAGGCCCCGTCTTTTAAAAAGGACTCCAAGGTTCCATCCGAAGCACAGAATATATTCCAGACTGCATTGCTCAGGTTATTTAACCTGCGCGACAGTGTCTCCGTTTTGCACTCTGCGTCCGCCTTTTGCCTGCGCGCCTCCCCCGTAAAATACTGAGCCTGCTCCACTTCTCCTTTCATCTGCGCAATTGCCGCGCCGCGCCTGTTCCAGGCTTCCCGAAGGACATTTTTGAGTTTTTCCATGATGCTCTCCTCCTCTTAAAATTAGGCTTCTTCATCACCGAAATCACAGTTATCCTCGTCAAGTTGATCACTGTCAGGCACATACCCCATCGGGCCAAGCGGTATTTCCCCGATGTGCTCTTTGGCGTATCGGATGGCCTCCTTAAGGTCCATGCCGTCCGGTACAGCGATACTACTGTTATACACAGCCAGACACTGCACCGTGCACTGCAAGATTTTCATA
>OKVW01001415.1_pt1 | contig 9993 bp, 1 predicted proteins | sample 1606991 | NCBI WGS metagenome assembly OKVW01 (sample SAMN03281021, study PRJEB24777) | human gut metagenome | isolation source: fecal sample PR177 from 1 month old male Malay infant, vaginal delivered...
GCTTTACATAGAGAAAGGCGTTGACTACGGAACCACTGGTGCCATTCGCACCCCTTCCCCCTATACCACCGGAACCGCCTTTTGCAATCAATTTCTTAAGTTTTCCCAGCACAATTACAGTTCCACAGTCATCGCCGACCTCCCCTTTTTTTCCAATGGAGTCCGGATCGCCTCCATAGCCTCCCCTTCCTCCGATACCTGCTCCTGCACCGCCGCCTCCACTGCCGCCTTTGGTTCCCGATCCTGACTCTCCATTGTTGGCATTTCCGCCATAGGCTTCCAGACTGCCCGTTCCTCTCAGGATCAGGGTGGATCCCAGCGGAACATGGATTCCCGGATATGCCCCCTGGCGTATGGTGCTACCCACTCCGCCGGACCCGCCTCTGCAGACGACGTTCCCATCAATATAGAGGGTAACTTCCCCAGAGATAGTAATCGCTGCATTATCCCCTGATTCTATGTCACAGTCCCTGAGATGGTAGACTCCTGTGTTTAAGAACAAGGTCCCCGTTCCAGATGTTGTACCCTCGTAACATTGGTTTCCATCTTTATCCGTAAAGGGATTGAGATTAAGTTCTTCAATCCTGGGAGTCGCCCGGTAAGTAGCAATCTGGGGCTGTTCCTCAGGGGCCAGGCCCTCAGACTGCTCCTTTTCAGCAAGGCCATAGATCTGCTCCATCAGCTTTTTCTCCACCGGCAGGGCGATAGGAACTACCTCCTCCACCTCATCACTGTCCGCCGACTGCAGGGCGAGGAATGCCGTATCTATGGAATCCATCAGGTCATCCCACAGCTCCTTTAGTGACTTGGATGTCTCTGCCTGACTGTCAGATGCCAGGTGCTCTGTGGCCCCCAGCGTTTCCGCCGGGACCTGGAACGCCAGTACGGCACATAGCAGCAGTGCGCTGTATCTCACCCATCGGTTTCTCATTATCTCATCTCCTGTCCGCCTTGCTCGGCTTCTTGTTTCATGTGTTCTTCTATTTTTTTGCGCTCCTGTTCCATACGGTACCTCCTGAAGGCCAGGCACAGGGCAATTACTGCGGCCAATATCAGAATGATCCACAACAGAATGCACTCCATGCCGCCTCTGTTCTCCGCCGGTCCTGCTGCCGGAGTATCCGTGCTCTCTGCTTCAGACGGTGTTCCCTTCTGTGCGGGCAGCAGCCGGGTGATGATGATCTCATACTGTTCCCCAATCTTTTCGGAAGCTCCCTCCAGAGACTCATTGCTGTACAGCACCGCATACTCTGAGAAGCGGTCCGTGGACACAGTCAGCCTGGTTCCTGAGGCGCTGATCTCCGGTTGAATCAGGGTTGCTTCTCCATCATGCATGCGCAGCACCTTGCAGTACCTGTAGTCATACTCCCTGTCCAGCTCCACATGAATTTCCTGGGTCAGACTGTGGATCTGTTCCTGGTGGACGCCCCCAAACCGTTCCTTTTCCTTGATCAAGGAGATATCCAGGGGCTGCACCAGGGTATCCTCCGGCAGATATGGCGTAATCTGCTCCTGCGCGCTGCTACTGAGCTGTCCGGTCCTGTTTACCCGGATCTTGATGTTAAATGGCTGGGTTCCGCTCTGGTTCACTTCCCCCACCAGGTTCAGGCTTCCCAGTACCTCTTCTCTCCATATCTGCGGGTTTAAGTCCCCCTCCGCCTGCACATCCGCAGGCGTCAGGCAGACGGTCAGCTCAACTGCTGTACTCCCTGATGCCAGGGTCAGAACGCAGCAGGTCTCCTCCTCGGGAATCCACGCTTCAAAACTGCCGTCTGGCAGGTTTTCAATCCGCACGCTTCCTGCATCTGCATTCAGCTGCGCTTCATCTGTCCCGGACGTTCCACGGTGCTGTGGAATAATATGAAGTCTTGAATACCTCTCCCCGTCCGGTGATGTGTAGGCGGCCAGTGTAACCAGCGTGTACCGGCTGTCTGATCCGGCATCCCGGGCAGGCGTCACTCCCACAGCCCTGGTGCCGTCTCCAACCCCTGATATGACCTCCGTCTTAAATTTAAGGCTGGCATTTTTCTGAGTCTCTCCTCCTGTGGTAAAGCTCCACTTTCCAAGCCCGCTGATCTCCTCGCTCTCATTTCCCGCATAGTCACCGACAAAACCTCTGCCGGCCTCCACATAATACTCCGTATCCGGCTTCAGTTCCACCGGCAGCGTCACATGCACGATTTTGTCCTCATCGGACAGCCATACGGACTCATCACCCGGGCTTACACTGGCATACAGACTGCCTGTATCCGCCTCATATACGGAAATGCTTCCTTCTGCAAATTCCAGATCCAGCCCATGGTCTGCCTTCAGCACCAGCTCCGTGGATACCGGTACGTTCACGGACCGGTGGCCAGGTACGATTGGTGTAAGAACCGGCCCCTCTGTATCTCTGAGCACTTCCAGATATTCACTGACAGACACATTACCTGCCAGGTCTTTCACCCGGAAACAGGATTTCTGCGACGGTTTTCTGTCACTGTCCAGGGTGAAGGTATTCTCCTTCTCCCAGCTGAGCCACTGGCTCCAGGTGTCTTGGTTGTCCGTAGAATAACTCCATTCCACCAGCTCAGTGCCATGTGCCTGGGCATCCACAGTCACAACCGGATTTTCATTTGTCCAGAATTCCCTATCACTTTCAATGGTCAGGGATCTAGGCGCCTGCGTATCCACATAGAGCACGCCGCTGTAACATTCCGTTACCACATCCAGCGCTGTTGTCCACACGTGCAGGTGCCAGATTCCCTCCTCATCTATCACAGGATATGTTTCTTCCATGCCGGAGAGATACCGGATTGCCTCCAGATCTTTTGGCGGCCCGATTATGGGCTGTCCCTGTACATAGTTTTCTTTCCACAGGGTATAGTAAGTGCCCACCTCCAGAACTCCCTCGTGGGCGTCCTGGGTGATGTGAATCTCCGGCCTGGTGTTATACCACCCGTTTTCCCCATCGGGGCTGGCCGGCACAATCTCCACCTTGGCCTCCTCCACTTGGCCGGTATCTATCATTTCTACCGTCACGGTGGTGATCTGAGAAGGATTGCCGGCCACATCCCATACCTGGAAGGTATAGGTTCCGTTCTCCTCCATGGTGATTACTCCCTTATAGTTTCTCGTTCCCGCCAGAGGTATCATTGTCACCGGCACAGATTTATTACCATTTCTCATTACCCGTACGCTTGATGCATCAATACCGCTGAGACTGTCTTCCATAGTAAATGTCACTGTCTGCACCTGGTTCACGAAATGTTCAGGCACGCCTTGCAGATCCTTGATCACAGGCTTTGTCTTGTCCAGGCTGTAGGTCTGTGTACGGGTTATCTCATTTTTGGCGTTGTCCACTGCCAGGTAATGATATTTCATGTTCTCACCCTCAATGGACAGGGTATCCTGCCAATGATGAGAGTCCGCCCTTGGCTGTGAAGGCACGGCGATGAAGTTGGACCGCACCAGGCTTCCGGCTGCATCTGCTCCGGTATGGGCTCCGTCCAGAGAGGTATCCAGACCTCCACCGGTTGTCATCCATCCCACGGACTTAGCAAGTCCGCTGCCCGCATCCTCTGCGTCGGCCTGTATCGTCACATTCTCCCTGTACCATCCGGCCGCATTGGGCTGCCTGTCCGGCTGCGGGCCATCCACCAGAGGCGGTTCATTTTCTATCCGCCAGAAGTTGTTGTCCCCGCTTCCCTCCAGCGCCATCACCGGAGTCTTGTTTCCTGCGTTATCCACAGCATAAATATAAATCCTGGCCATTATCCCCAATGGCAGGGTAAAACTCTTGGTATCCTGGGATATCTCCACAGGAGCAGTGGCATTTCCGGCCTGGTCCTCCATGGTGTACGCCAGAGACCGTATGCCGCTGGCCGCCTCGCGCCCTGTATCCGGGTCTGCAGCTGTGTCTGTGATAAACAGATTCACCTTCACAGCCTCCTGGAAGTAATTTCCGAAGGTCAGGTAATTGCCCACCTGGGACAGAACACCGTCATTGACTGTGCCATAGGTAACAGGCACTGAGCCGTAAGCAGGCGCGGTATTGTCATACCGGATAGTCCTATAAACAGTATCCGTGCGGTTCCCCGCCTCATCCATGGTATAATAGCCCAGCAGCCATATTCCTTCTCTGGGGATCACCGGCGTGCCGTCCTGGTTCCAGTCGTTCTCCGCCGTCTCAGGCACGCCTTCAGGCCTCAGGCTCCAATATACGTGGTTCACCGCCGCATAAGGTCCGCCGTCCACTACAGTCAGGCTGATGGCCGGAGCCACAGGCCCGTTGTACCAGCCGCTCTCTGTCTCAGGCGCGTCCTTGCTGGAAGTGATCACCAGATCTGCGGGAGCAGGCGCTACGGTATCCCGGCGCACCCGTAAAAGCTCACTTCCCTCTGCCTGGGTTTCATGTACATTGCCCGCGTAGTCCCAAAGCTGCAGCAGAATGATTCCATTGTTCTGTCCTGCCGCTGCCTCGGTTCCACTTCCATACAGACCGTCCTGCTGGATAGTAAATGTATTCTCCTCCGGCTGATCCAGATTCCATGTATAGTCCCCCGACCAGACAGAACCTCCGTCCAGCGAGAAGCGGTAACCTGCAATCATACTGACCGCAGCGGCCGGATCAGACTGCGGGTCCTTTGCGGATATTCTGATCTCCACATCCTGGCTGACGAAGTCTTTTGCCCCAAGGCCTGACGGCAGATTCACCGCAGTCATGGACAACAGTTCCGGCTCCGTCTTATCCAGCCAGAATTCTCCTGTCTCAGTGCTCTCATTTCCCGCACGGTCGGTGACGGTGAGGGATACCTGATTCTTCCCTTCCTTATTAAGTACCTCGCTCCAGGTATAATCCCTGGTATGTACAGCCTCCCACCGCTGGGTATCCGGCGCAACCTCATCCGTCCTGTCATAGGTTCTCACCACTTTTCCGTCAATGGCATACACCGCTTGTCCAAGGCCGCTGTCTTCATCGCGTATCTGGGCTGTCAGCGGGATATCCCGGTTGTACCATTCCTTATTCCCCAACCCTGTTGCCGGTGTAATATTCCCAATATATGGGAATCCATCTTCCACCACCCATTCGTATCCGTTCTGGCTTCCCAGCACCTGGATTGAGGTCTGGTTACCCATCCGGTCAGTAACGCGTATAAACAGCTGTCCTGTGGTTCCCACCGGCAGCTTCAGGGAGTAGAGCAGGTTCTGGGTCTCACAGGCCGCAGTATTCCACTCCAGCTGATTCAGGGAGTATTCCACCCCATCCGCCGCAATCTGGCTCTGCCCGTCGGACACATGGATATTCACCTTCACCGCTTCCTTGAAGTAGTTTCCGGCAGTAATAAAGTTGCCTGCCTGAGATAAAATCCCGTCTCCCACTGTCTGGAAGGTATAGGGCGTCCCGGCGAAGTCCGGGATCTGCGAATCATATCGCAGCTCCCTGGTCTGGATCCCGCTCTCATTGCCCGCCTCATCCCCGGTATACCACGCAATCACGTGGGCGCCCTGTCCCAGAGGCGGCAGCGTCACATCAAAACGGTTGGTTCCCTGGCAGACTTTCGTCCATTTTGCGGTTTCTTCCCTGCCGGGTGCAGCTGCCCCCTCGCTATAGCAGGTGTAATACACCCACTGGGCGGAGCATTTGTTTAAATCATCTGCCGGGCCATAGAATCCAGCCACAGGCTCAGATCCTCCGTACCACCCGTATTGTTCAGAATATGTTCCATAATCCTTGATGGTTATATCCGTCAGCAGCGGCTCTGACGTGTCCTGCTTCACCATCTGTGCCAGACTGGCCACCTGAACGGTTCCCGCCATATCATAGATTGTAAACTCAATGCTGTCCATTGGATAAATCCCATCTTCCAGCGCCAGATCAAAGTCAATTGTCCCCGGCCTGTCCTCATAGACCTGCTCCCTGACAGTATTCCCGCCGTCAGTGGTGTAGGTAATTCTGGAAATGCCGCTCTGTTGGTCTTTCGCCCGGAGCGTCACCGTCACCGGCGCTTTGGACCAGCTGCCGTACACATACCCAGCCGGAGCCGTCACTTCCAGAGTTGTAACTTCCGCCTTCGTTGTATCCAGAATCCACTCAAAGGAACGGCTGAAGATATTCCCCGCGTTGTCCTCCGCTTCAATGGTCAGTCTGCTGGCTCCCTGCTTTGTCAGGCTGAAGGCCAGTTCCTTCTGCTTCAGGGGGCCGCCGCCGGCAGACAGGTTCTTGTATTCCTTCACTTGTTCCGCCGTACCCGGCTCTGCCAGGCGGCAGGTAATCCGCTTTAAGCCGCTGTCCCAGTCAGTTACAGGGATAGACACATCCACCTGGCGCGGATAAACGCCGGTATCCCCGGCCTCAGTTCCATTGGTTACAGTAAAATTCCCTACTGTGGGCGGCGTGTTCTCCAGCAGCCACTGGCTGCCTCCGTTCTGGTCAACTACCAGCGCCTTGTCCGATATATTGCCCGCCCCGTCCACTGCGGTGACTGTGATGGCGCCTGAAGTTCCCACAGGAATCCAGAAGGAGCAGGAATCCACCGCCGCCTCCACCGTCTCACCGCCGTTCAGCTGATAGCTGAGACGCTCAAGCCCACTGCCGTTTTCCTCCACCGTCACTTCCACTTTTACCTGGTCCTTGTGGAAGATCTGGTTGTAAGCGCCGGTCAGCAGGTTGGAAGATCCGCCGGTCAGAAGCCTGAAGCCCGTGATTCTGGGGGCAGTCTGATCCCACCGGATCATGCTGGTCCCCTGAGTCGACCGGTTTCCTGCCTCATCCTGGGCATAGTAATCCAAGGCCCAGACACCTTCCTGCTGAATCCTTGGAAGGGTTCCGGCCACAAATGTTCCTGTTTCACCGTCTTTGTGCAGGCTGTACCAGGTAGTCACCGGTGCCTGATTCTCCGTATAGTCCGGCGTGGACAGGGAAATCGAGGGGCTTTCATTCTTATACCACAATACCCCCTTGGCCTCCGACTGCCCGTAAGGCTGGATCGTGCTGACAGGCTGTTCCGGGGCTGTGCGGTCCAGCCGGACCACAATATCTCCTTCTTTTGTCCTGGTCTCATTCCCAGCCGCGTCGCTGACAGCCACCAGGATCTTGTCCTCATAAGACCCCTCAACCCGTACCTTAAAGGACAGGGACCTGGTCTGGCCGCTGCCTTCTGCCGGAATATCAGAGGACCATACTGCGCCTCCGTCAACCGAATATTTCCAGTGATCCAGCTGGCTTAGGCTGTCCGTAACCGTCAGACGTACCTCCACCTCCTCCGAGTTCTGCCAGCCGGTTCCCCCTGCTATCTGTATGGATTCCACCTTGGGGGCCGCCCGGTCCAGCTTGACGCTGATGTTCCGGGTTTCCGTATGGGTATCCACCAGATTCCCGGCATTGTCCGAGGCTGCCAGGGTCACCGTGTAATCTCCGTCCGCCAGCTCCCGGATTTCAAAGTTTCCGTCTGCATCCGGACTGATGATCTGCTGCTGTCCGGTGGCGGAGTTGATCCAGGTCAGGTACCTGGCTTTAACGCCGGACAGGCTGTCCGACACATTTCCCTTGATAATAGGAGTTCCGTTTGTCCACACTCCGTCTGCGCTGGTAATCCCGTCATCTTGCAGATACCGGGCGGTCAGTGTGGGCTTATCCGGGTCAATCACCAGACCTCCTGTGCTGATATAACTCTCATTTCCTGCATAATCCTCAAGGCGCATGTATATCACGCTTTTGGCAGAATCCAGCCGGAATTTGTGAGATGTGACCCGCTCTCCCAGCCGGTTCCAGTCGGAACGCGCCGCCAGCTGAGCAGGCGTCAGCACAGTTTCGCTGCCGCTCTCATCAATAAGATAAGATATATTCCTGATACCGCTGGTATAATCAATTCCGGTCAGATACACATCCTTGGCCTCCTGGAAATACGTTCCGAAGGTGATGGTGCTGAGTACGCCGTACCAGACATTTCCGTCGATCAGAATGTTGCCTGAAGGGGGGGTAATATCCTGTTTGAAGGGGTGGCTGCCGTTTCCGCTGCCATTTAAAGACATAGGAACGGTGATTGCTTTAGACGGATCCTGATCTGCCTTTCTTCTCAAAAAATATGTGATGGGGTTCACCGTATAATCACCGTCGGAGTACGTGACGTACTCGGCCCATCCATCTGGAGAGACGCCATTGGTGGCGCTGATCTGCCATCCGTCAGGCGCAATGACCTTCACCGGCATTTTCCAGTACCACTGGGTGGCAGGATTCCAGGTTCCTTCTGTGCGTGCTACAACCCCCGCTGGGGCGCTGTATGACTGAATCAGGAAATATTTCCCTGCTTTCAGCACCAGCTGATAGTTCAGGCTGTCATGGCTGCTGTCCAGAGACAGTGTGCCGAGGGTATAATCATGGTTTCCATATACCTCCCCTGCCTTTCTGCCGATGGCACCGCTGACCACCGGATTATCCCCGGATACAATGTTTTCCAACAGGTAGTCATAGACAGCAGGATCGTCCTGTCCATAATATTTCCAGTTGTCCGCGCTGACAATCAGATCCCTCTTTTTTATTTTAAAACTGGTGGTTGGGGTCCCGGTAAAGTTGCCGATGCCTTTGACCGTAACTACGCAGTTTTCCGTATAATCTGTTACATTGGCCTGGTATTCCAGCGTGTAGTCCCTATTCTCTGTCAGAGTTTCCTGCACACTGTTTCCATTTTTGTAAGCCACAACCGGCTTAGGTTTCTTCGCCGTCTTGTCATATACCTGATCGGCCGGCGGAGTCAGGCAGCCCGCAGTCAGGGGGTAAGGCTTAATCTTGAAGACCAGTTTCCTGGTTCCGGTGTAGTTGCCGTGCCCGTAGAGAGAGACATAAGGCGCTGTGTCGGAAGCATACAGGTTGTCTTTGTAGTCGTATGTGAAATCCTTCTGATTTCCCGCTGTTCCGGCCTGCAGGGTCTCCCCGTTGAACGTCACGGGCTTGATTGGCGGCTCCTGATAACAGCTGTTGTATATCACCTGATCCGGCGGGCCGGTCAGCACCTTGGCGCTGTCAGAGATATCCTTTGGCTTGATTGTAAATTTACCGCTGTAGGTGGATGTGGCGTGTATACCGGTGCCGTCCACACCCTGAACGGTAATGGTTGCGCTGTTGCCGGCGTTCCTGTTGTTGCCCCAGCTGATCACATTGTAACTGACTCCCTCTGTCTGTTTTATGCCCTTCACCTTGACGATGACATCGGTTCCCTTTGGCTCTATATTTCCTGCTGTATACGTCTGGTCAGTCACCTCAATGGTCGTATTGCCTGATGACATGTTAATAGGTGTTATAGTAATCTCTCCACTGGTAAATGTCTTGCCGTTATAGTTGTCGCCCGCAGCCACCTCCACTGTAAGTTTCGTCTTGTGGCTGGTATTGGAGTCGCTGGGCTGGAAAGTAACCTGGTCCACCCCCACCGTACTGCCGGATGTGAACAATCCCGCTCCGCCGGTCCAGCTGCTGCCGCTGCCGCTGAAAATCTCCCATTTAGTGACAGTTCCGGGCTTCGTCAGAGTAGATCTGCCCACTAGGGTTGCTGTGGTGGAATCACCATATTCAAGGGTTGTCTTGCCCAGTGTTATCTTCATATCAGCCGGAAGATCTGCCTTGGCGATGCTGAAATTCGTCCGTTTTGAGCCGATCAGCAGGTCATCGCTGCCCTTGGATTCTATATCCAGATAGGCAGTATTGGTGCCTGCATTTTTGTTATTCCCATAAGAATACTTAAATACATGCAAGCCCGAGTCCGGTGAATCATAGGTTCCATCTACAATATTTGTCCCAGAAATCTTGTACTGCGGCGTCTGGTATGTATTCTCAATAAAGGTACAATTCTGCGTAAAGGCAACTGTGGCATAATACAGGTCCTTGATATCTGTATCAATGGACGCACCATTACTTCTGACAGATCCGTTGCCGTTGATCCGGGACAGTGTCATATCGGCTGTCCGGTGAGAAGTATAGGATACTGACGGTGCTCCTGCTGAATACTGGGAGCCTCCTCC
>OKVW01001416.1_pt1 | contig 9991 bp, 1 predicted proteins | sample 1606991 | NCBI WGS metagenome assembly OKVW01 (sample SAMN03281021, study PRJEB24777) | human gut metagenome | isolation source: fecal sample PR177 from 1 month old male Malay infant, vaginal delivered...
CTTTTATACGGTATTAATATTGATACTCTGCATAATTATAGGACACTTTTCAAAATTAAGCAACATAATAGTATTTTGTTATTTCATTTCCAGATTTTATCTATAGTGTTTGCACCTTCAGGGGAGCATAAAAACAAAATGTTCTATGGAAAATACCAACCAGGCATTCCCATAGAACACTTCATAGAACAACTCAATTAATATGTTAGCTTTTCATACTCCTCCCGTTTCATAGGACGATAGAAATGGAATCCCTGGGCTAAGCGGCACCCCATCTTTTGTAATATCTCTGACTGCTCCTGATCCTCTACGCCCTCACAAATAACTGTCATGCCCAATTCACCTGCCATATGGATGACATTTCTCACAACAATCTGTTCCCAATTTCCGGAAACGCCATGGCATACAAATCCACGGTCCAGCTTCAATACATCCGCAGGCAGCTGATGGAGCTGCCCTAAAGATGAATAGCCAGAACCAAAGTCATCAATCGCAATCTGAAATCCAAGTTCCTTAAGACGGAGCAGCATAATCTCAATAATCTCTGATTCATCAATTAGCGCGCTCTCTGTAATCTCAATCTCCAGAAGATGATGAGGTATATTCCACCGGTCTGCAACCTCACTGACCCGTTCAGGAAAGTCCTTCTGTTTAAAATGCAGCCTGGAGAAATTACAGGATACCGGCAGCAGCTTTCTGCCCTCAACATCCCACTGATGCATGGTACGGCACACGTCCTCAAAAAGCCAGAAATCCACCTTAATGATCATCCCGTTTTTTTCAAAAACAGGTATGAAAGCCCCAGGCATTAAAAATCCATTTTCAGGATGATTCCAACGGATTAATGCCTCACTGCCCACTATCTGCCCGTGGTCCATTGAGACTTTTGGCTGATAATAAACCTCAAACTCATTCTGGGACAGCGCTGACTCAAGCCCGCCCTCCAGTTGCCGGACCATGACCGCCTGATCACGCATCTGCTGGTCATACAACATGGCAAATCTACCTGGGACATCTTTAACATAACGTCTTGCATAATTTGCGAAATCCATCATCTGATTAATATCCGTATCGTCTGTCTGGTCAATCAGATATACACCAAAAACAAGTTCTATGGCATATGGAAGATCAGTGTTCTGCTCTCTCCATTGATTAAGCATTTCCACACTGGCTTTAAGGCGCTCGATCAGAGACTCCCAGGTATCATACTCCATTAGCAGCACAAAATTATCCGCAGAAACACGGGTACAAGTTTCCTCACCTTTAAGCCCCTGCTTTAATGCCTGGCCGCAGGCGCACAACACCTTATCACCTATGGCAAAGCCAAAATTATCATTGATCAGCCTAAACTGACGGATATCCCCATAGAGCAATGCCAGCTCCTTACGTTTGTCGCTGGAGATAATATTGTCCCATTTCCGGTAAAAGCCGTTTATACTGTCCATTCCCGTAAGGTCATCCTTATAAAGCAGACTCTGAATCCGCCGGTTACTGTGTAGTGCATTTTTCAGATTGTAGCTGATCAGCAGGATGATGATACCAAGTATGGAACACACGCCTCCTACCACCAGCCATGTATGCTGCCCTATAAATTCTGCAATGCTTATCTCCTTTGCACCAGAATTGGACACCAAAAACGCGTCGACCTGTTCCACCGGAAGGTACTGGACGCACTTGTTCATAATGGAAAATAACCTGGGGTCCGTTTCCTTGGACACGCCTATGCGCATCTTATTGCTATACTGACCCAAGGTGGTCTCATGGAGTCCTCTGAAGTGAGATCTGCTCATAAAGGAACCGGCAACCTGGGTATTGATATAGGTCACATCTGCCTCTCCCCTCAGCACCGCCTCAAAGCAGGCCTCCTCTGAGGGATAGTAACGGCATATACTGTCAGGATTATCTTTTTCAATCATCTCTGAGAGATGATATCCCTGAGGCAATGCCATGACTTCCATTTTTTCGGAACCGTTTCTTGTAATTCTGGAAGTAGGTGTTCTTAGGTAGTATAGCGTTGAATCAATCTTATGATGCCCATCCCAGAGGTAGTCTCCGTCTGATACGCTCACCACGTCAATCATTCCCTGTTTCAGCAGTTCCATGGATTCCGACTGCGGATGCGGCTCAAACTGAAATACGAGCCCGCTGTTTTCTGCAATGTATTGGAAGATATCGGCTGTTACGCCTTTAAACTCCCCTGTCTTTTTATCCTGGTATGCCAAAGGGGCAAAAGTTGGAACATAAGATACCACCACAGGCTGTTTCATCTGTATATACTCCTGCTCTTCTTTTGTAAATACAGGTTTTTGGTTAAAACCAGGAGCAAGATATTTATCATAAAGATCAGTGGCATAACTGGGATTACTGAGTACAATATTATCCATTGCCCTGTTTAATTCCGACAGAAGGTCTGGTTTTTTAACTGAAACAGCCATATACATTGGGTTGGGCGCGAATTGTGCCACGCTGCGAAACGAACTGTTTTTACCAAGATGAGTGATAGCCACCCCATCCAGAATACCATCATCCAGAGCCTTGATTAGGGTTCCGGTTTCATCATACTCTCTGATATCAACAGTAACATCATGCTCCTGGCAGAACTCCTTAAATCTTTCCCCGTCCACACCATCGCGTATAATACCTACTTTCATACCTTCAAAGGCTTCATATTCCTCATAATCAAAGCGCACATCATCCATCCGCACATTAAGCGTTGTATAGATGGTACACATTGGCTGCGTCATAAACAATATCTCTTTTGCCCGTTCTTCTGTAAAATACACAGACGGAAGGAGATCAATCTCCCCGTTTACAAGCATATCATATGCCGCATTCCAGCTCACAGCGTCAACAACCTCAAACTTCAATCCCGACTGCTTGGCCAGCTCCTGAATAAATTCAATATTATAGCCTATGTACTCTCCCTGTTGATTCAGGGACATATAGTCACCGTCTTCATAATACCCCATCTTAAGGACTTCTTCTCTTTCCGCTTTGGCAAAGGCAGTCAGCGGGACACAGAATAAGGACAACAATAATGTCATAATTAATATTGTAGCCCGTCTAACTATATAGTACATGGCAGACCTCACATTCTCTTATTACCTGCTGGTTTTTAAATACTCTGAATAATTATAACAAAAACACACACAAATAACAATATCCCGAGAAATCCTTAATTTACAATCACATTGTAAAATACCACCTGATCGCCCAGTGTGAAAATAAGGCGGTAGGTACCAGCGGCTGTGCCTTCAGGTACAATTACTGTGATGGTCTGCGTTCCTGTTCCCGGTGAAGGATTAAGCTTAGTATTTCCGCTGACATTCCATGGTTCATCACTGCTGCTATATCCATTCTCACCCTTCTTTCTTATTTTGACTCCTATGATCAGATTTTCCGCTTCAGCATGTTCAAGTGAGTATGATGCTGTAAAGTCAGCGCCCGTTCCCGCTGTAATCTGGCGCCCGCCCGCAGATTCCACCTTCAGTCCATATCTCGGGTCGGGCTTGACGTTAAATGCCGCCTTTGCGTCATTGCCCATAACTGTGTTACCCGCATTCAGGCCAACCGAATATATCTTGGCCGTCAGAATATGTTCACCGGATTCCAAACCGGCTGGAGACTGGGTTGTATTCATTGTAACGGCGCAGGTCTTATTAGTCCTGTTCAGCTCTCCAAGCGGAATATATACCCGTTTGTCAATCGGTATATATATGTGTCCATCATAAGTAAAGTAGGTTCCCTCCGGAAAAGGCTTCTCGTCATCCAGATAGAATACTGCCGCTGCCCCCTGGGATAAACGTGAGTCGTTCTGAGGAGTTATCCCCAGGGTGAGGGCGTACTCTGCCTGCGGCCTCTGCAAACTGTCATTACCTGACAGTGATACCGCCACCTGGGAATTATTTACCGTGAAATCTGCGCCGGCTGTATCGGCGCTTGTATCATTCCGCAGATGAAGGCTGTACAATGCAGGTTTCAGTTTGCCCGTGCTGCTGAACTCCATTATCACCGTCAGCTTTTCCGACTGATTAACCGTATCGGAAAATGCCGATTCGGTCCACATCTGCTTAAACGCCGACAGCGGAATCTTTTGTTCAGCTTCATCTCCGGTTACTTCATAGAAATAGAAACCGCTGCCTTCCGATCTCAGCAATGTCAATTTAGTGCCCCGCAAAAGTGAAGCCTGTGTGCCATCCGAATTCTGAAGCTCCAGCCACAGATCCGACGGGTTGCTGCTCTTGCTGATTGTAAATACAGATGTGGCTGAGCTTTCCTCCGATATCGTCACTTCCGGCACATTGGCAACCCCGTCATAATACTTGCCCGGCGCCACCTCTGCGAAGCTTACGATTGAATCCTCCCAATGGATCTTTAATGTAATGGCAACAGTGCTGTCTGCCCCTGAATCAGTGTCCGCTTTAAATGTCAGGACTATCTCATCCGCTGTTTTTGTAGTAAAGCCGCCTGCGTTATACATCGTGAATTTAACAGGAGCTTCATACCGGTTGTCTGTTGACCCCAGCTGAACTGCTTTGGTAAAGGATGCTATATCATACGGTACCGATATATCATTTGTTTTCCAGCCAGTCCCTTTCTCCGGCTGCATGGTAACTGCAAACATATTATCTTTAAGAGCTGCTGATGCCGCTACAAGTTCTGAAGCCCCTTTGGAAACAGCTGCCAGCTTCAGTGTTCTGTCGGCGCCCGCGGGTATAATCCATTTACCGGTATAGCTTCCGCTCTGGGTGGCGTATAGATCGATTGTCTGGGGAGACAGTTCACTGGCCTTGGTGACAAGATCTACCTTCATTATGATCTTATCTTCCTGACTGCCGGCACTTTTCCTGACCGCTTCAATTACAACAGTCCCCAGTTCCTGGCTGGCTGTAATACCGTCGTTAAAATAAGTGAGGTAAAACTCCACTTGTGGTGTTGCGTTGGTAATACTTACAGGATTTTCTGCCATTTGCTTAACTATAATATCCTTAGTGTTTTGAGAAAGCACCATTTTCGCCTGCCGGGCCTCCTGATCAAAGCCTTTTCCCGGATAGATAAAAAATCCGAAGGTTTTTAACGGATCATTTTCAATATCCGCTTTTGCTGCCCCCTTTTCTTCCTCTGTGGCAGAGGATGGGTATACCCAGCTGCCGTCCTGATCCTTCGCCGCATCTACGAATTTCACACCGCTGATCAATGTAATGTTCGTGATTTTGTAGGTGCTGCCGCTGTCCGCGGGGGGCAGTTCTATTGTTCCTTTTGCCACCGAATATTGATCCTTATCAGGGTTGGGGACTTCTGGTGTATCGGACACTTTTAATTTCTGCGCAGTCAGTACGGTCTGACGTTCAGAAACGGACTCTTTTCCGGATAATTTCCAGTAGCGGTAATCTTCTTTTTCTACTGCAACCGGGTCTAACAGTTTTTGCTTATCATTTCCATCTGTTTCCCCGTAAATCGCGAACCCGCCGTCCACAGGACTCACAGCAGACGGTTCCAGCCGCGCATAGATGTAGGCTTCCGCCTGATCTGCAACAGACATGTAGGAGTATCCTGATACAGAACCATACGCTTTTTCCTTTGCACCAGGGGCTGCCGCCGAGACATGAAGTGTGGTTCCCGCAGCAAAAAGGATGGTATTTTCAACCGGAAGTTTTTCCGCGCCCGCGCTAACCGGCGTATCATCATCACCCACACTTTTATAGTTAGCTACCTCAATAGCGGCCGAATCTAATACCAATGTGCTGCCGCCCTTTAAAACAAGGCTGTTTTTCAGGGAATCCAATTTTTCTAAATTCTCCTGTTTTGTTGAATCTCCGATTCGGTTTAATGAATAAAGTGCGGTCTGGTTTTCGTTGGCAATATCTGACTGGCCTTTCAGGCGGACGTGGGAATTAACCAGACGGACCTGATCCGCCCTTTGGATTGAGGTGAACTGTCCATAAGTATCTGTCACCTTTCCGTCTGCGTCCCTGATTTTTTCTCCATAATGATCCAGCGTAACCAGACGGACGGAACCGGCATCACAGGAAGCTCCGCTTCCAAATACTCCACCTGATATTCTGATTCCTTTTCTGGCTGTGCCATCTTCCCGGAACCGGTAACCCTCGCCGTCTATGTAAACGTGGGAATACCCTTCTACAGTTATTTTATCGTAATTATGGCCATCTCCATAGTCCCCTCCCGCATAGACAGAACCGCCCACGATCAGGTCAGCCTTGGGAGATAGAAAAGCGGCCGCTGGCTTTTCACCTGTGTATACCGGATTTTGATAATGCTTGCATTTATCAATTGCACCTGTTCCAATATGTAAATGTGTTGAACCGTTGACAATGCCTTCATTTCCGCCTCCAAATACCTTACCGTCCACCGTGCCGCCCACTAAGTTGACAAATACAAGGCCGCTATAGTTCTTCTTATACTCTTCCTCATTTTCCGTAAGCGCTTTTATCCCGGTATTGCTCAGATTACTGCCGCCGTAGAGGTTGCCGCGTATCCATCCGCCCCTCATATTAACCGTGGAACCGCCGTAGACATAGATTGCATCGCGTTTGCCCAATGCGCCGCCGTAAACATTTTTGTTGATTGTCCCATCTTCGATTTCCACGGACGTGGAACTGTATACCCGGGCAAGCTCGCCTCCTCCGTAGACATTGCCCTCCACGGTTCCGCCTCTGAGCTTTATTGAAACTTTTGAGTCTTTCGTGACCCTGGCGCAATCATCATATCCGGCCTTATCAATGCCTTTCCCACCGCCAAATATATTTCCCTTCACAGTTCCGCCCTGTATGTCAATGGTGCAGGTTCCATCTAAGTACGCATTTTTCTTGCCATATTCCAGCTTATGTGAATCTTCTGTGCCGTCATACCCCATGCCGCTTGCGTAAATGTTACCCGTTATGACCGCAGCGTCACTGACCGTAATAACTGCGTCACCGGTTAAACTGCCGCAATTTGCCGCTCTATCTTCATCAAGTATTTCCGTCGGAGTAAGATCAGGGTATTTGCCGACAGCGCCGGCGCCGCCGATTCCGGCCGCATATATATTGCCAACCGTTCCGCCTGAAACTGTCATGGCCACTTTTGAACGTAAAGCAGATGTGGATTTTACAAATGCGGCAGATCCTGAGCCATAAATATTATTGACCGTACCGCTTGTCACATTGATATCCAGATTCCCATTATAGGTAGGAATACTGACATTCCGGCCGGAACCGGCTGCGTATATGTTCGACGTAGTTCCTCCGCTGACATTAATTGTGGTATTGCCGATAAAATCAGCTGTAACATCGTTAAAGCCCTGATTTCCTCCCACAATTGTTGTAACTTTACCGTTCTCCTTAACAGTTATGTTTACCTCGGCATTCGTTGTCGATCCGCTGGCGCTTCCGGCCAGAATGGTTATGACGTTTGCATTTCCCGACACAGTTATATCGGCTTTGTTCCTGTCTCCGCCCACCTTTGTCAAGTCAATGTTTCCAGATCTGATATAGCCGGCGATCCTGACAAAACTTCCTCCTGCAACATGTATTCTCCCCACCCCGTTTTCTACACTCGTTCTTCCCGCTCCGTATAGATAAACCGAGGTGGGTTCCCCCGCTTTAACGGTATCTGTAACTGTTATATCATGCCCGTTTCCATAGATATGCCCCACAGAGCCTAATGTCAGATTGTCAAAGGTCAGAGCAGCATTCAGAGGCAGACTGCACTCCCGTTTGCCTCCAGCGCCGTTGGATTCGCTGTCAAAGGTTGAAAACACGACCTTGGCGTCTGCCTCGGACCCTTTTATTGTAACAGGCACACTATTGGCCGCGGGAAAGTCAAGGGTGCTGTTAGTATAGGAGTCTTTGTATTCTATCTTATAATCACCAATTAGGATAATCTGGTTATCCGCAGTGCTGTCTGTGGATTTGCCGCCAAGTGATTTTATTTGCTCCATTGCTTTTTCAAGGGTCTTATATGGCCTGTCTGCCGTACCGTCTGCCGAGTCGTCTCCGCCCACGCCCTTCACATATACCATTCTGGATTCTGACGGCGAAGGTGCTGTCGCCGGCTCTGAATATAGTACCACATCTTTCCCGGCGGCTCTGGACCGCAGCAGGCTGACAGCAGTTACCATACAGCGGAATTGTGCCGGGCTATTGCCCTCTGCTGCGGGCTGCCGGTATACAGGCTCATCCGCTCCTTCAATATCAGTCCAGTCATCTGCTTTGCTCTCAGGATTATACGCCTCAGAGGCTGTGGCTTTGGCTGATAAATCAGACGTCTGCCACTGATACAGGAAGGCAAAGCCGGCAGGGACTTCCGGCGCTTCTGAGGTGTCAGAATCAATCAGCGTGAACACCGCCGCGCCGTCTGTCAGTCGTGCATCAACGCTCAAAGGCTGCTTACCCGACATTTTCCAGGCGGAATAAAGGGATATATCACTTTCATCCTGAATATCCAGATACGCACCGGCCGCCCATATCTCGTCTTCTTCATCCTCTTCTTCTGTCCATCCTGCGAATTCAGGAATAAAGAACTGATCCTCACTGTAAGAACCGGTGATTTCGCCGGGACATTCAGGAAGCAGAACCTGGCCGTCTAATACCGGCAGATCCATTTCTACCGTACCATTGTCTATTGATGCGGTCACAATCCGGTCTGCCAGCTGATAACCGGCGTACTCAGCCGCTTCAATGAAGGTAATGTTATCCTGGGAACACACAAACAGGCCGGTCTGCCCTTCATAAAAAAGACGTTCCGGATGTTCAATCAGCTGTTCTGTAATATTGTATACATCATATTCTGTTTCGTCCTCCGGCTCCGATTCCTTTGGAATCGCCACCGTTTCTTTTGGAGTATGGGCGGAACTCTCACCGGTCAATGTCTCATCTTCGCTTTTAGTTGTATCTTCGGTTGCTGTGGAGCTGTCTGGATTTATATTGCCTGAGGTTTCATCGTCCGCAGAGGTGGTCTCATTGCCCCCAGTTGTGCCTTCTGTGCCATCCGGCTGGACTGCGTCTTTTGAGTCCTCTGCTGCGTCTGGATTCTCTTTGTCCTTGGAAATGTCTTGATCGGAGGATGTGTCCTTATCGGGTGAGGTGTCCTGGCCGGATGAGGTGTCATGACCGCCTGAGGTGCCCTGGCCGGATGAGCTATCCTGGCCGCCTGAGGTGTCATGACCGCCTGAGCTGTCCTGACCAGATGAGCTATCCTGGCCACCTGAGCTGTCATGACCACCTGAGCTGTCCTGGCCACCTGAGCTGTCATGGCCGCCTGAGCCATCCTGGCCGACTGAGGTGTCATGACCACCTGAGCTATCCTGGCCGCCTGAGCTGTCATGGCCGCCTGAGCTATCCTGGCCGCCTGAGCCATCCTGACCGCCTGAGCTGTCATAGCCGCCTGAGCTGTCATGACCGCCTGAGCTATCCTGACCAGATGAGGTATCCTGGCCGCCTGAGCTATCCTGGCTGTCTGAACTGTCCTGAGCCGAGGTGGTATCACCATTGTCGGAACTGTTTTTTTCTTCAGAGACATTGCCCTCCGCTGCCCCTACACGTGGAACAATATGTGTGGAAACTTCGGCCGCTTCCTCCGCCTTTTTGCGGGCGTTGGAAGATGTCGCCTCCTCATCATCACGTTCCATAATCTCACAGTCCATAAACTCGTTGCGGATTATGGTGAACTGGGGTGCACTCTCTTCGTCTTCTCCGGAAAATGCATAATCTCCAAACCCAACAATACTGCCCGGCAATACCAATTCACCGCGCAGTCCGCCAAGTCCGTAAAACAAATAGGAACCAATATAAGTGATTCCATCCTCAATTACCAGTGTATGTATCTCATCCGCATATTCTAAAAACGGGGCGGTATCTTCCATAAAATCATCTGTATCACCATAACCCGTGAGTGTCAGCACCCCGTCTGCCAGTTCCGCCGTCACATCAGCGCCGATATTGATCACTTCCGGTTGATCCTCAGTAGCGTAGCTCATGATGGATCCAAAACT
>OKVW01001417.1_pt1 | contig 9986 bp, 8 predicted proteins | sample 1606991 | NCBI WGS metagenome assembly OKVW01 (sample SAMN03281021, study PRJEB24777) | human gut metagenome | isolation source: fecal sample PR177 from 1 month old male Malay infant, vaginal delivered...
CTTGTTTTACCAAAATTTCCCATTTGGTGCAGCCCATGGGTTAAAATCATGGGTACAAACAGAAAGTGAAGACTTGGTTCATTTCAAAGAAACTGGTGTAACGCTTCTTCCAGACACAGATCTGGATAGCCACGGAGCTTATTCCGGATCAGCCATGCAGTTTGGTGACAAACTATTCCTATTCTACACTGGTAATGTTCGGGATGCAGAATGGGTTCGTCATCCATACCAAGTCGGTGCTTTGATGGACAAAGACGGCAAGATTGAAAAAATTGACAAAATCTTGATTGATCAACCGGCTGACTCTACGGATCACTTCCGTGACCCACAGATTTTTAATTTCAAGGGTCAATACTACGCTATCGTTGGTGGTCAAGACCTTGAGAAGAAAGGATTCATCCGTCTCTATAAGGCTGTAGATAACGACTATACCAACTGGGTTGCAGTCGGTGACTTGGATTTTGCAAACGATCGGACAGCTTATATGATGGAATGTCCCAACCTCGTCTTTGTTGGAGACCAACCCGTTCTCCTCTACTGCCCTCAAGGCTTAGATAAATCCGTTCTCGATTATGACAATATCTATCCAAATATGTACAAAATCGCTGCAAGCTTTGACCCAGAAAAGGCCAAAATGGTTGATGTATCTGAATTGCATAATCTCGACTATGGTTTTGAAGCCTATGCGACTCAAGGATTTAATGCACCCGATGGACGTGCCTATGCTGTCAGCTGGCTAGGTCTTCCAGACGTTTCTTATCCAACAGATTCCTATGACTACCAAGGAGCTCTCTCACTGGTCAAAGAATTAACCATCAAAGATGGCAAACTCTACCAATACCCAGTTGAAGCGATCAAGGACTTGCGCGCTGAGAGTGAGGCATTTGCCAACAAGGCACAAACCAAGAACTGCTATGAATTGGAATTGCAGTTTGAAAAAGATAGCCAGAATGAAATCGTCCTCTTTGCAGATGCAGAAGGAAAGGGCTTAGTTCTCACATTTGATCTAGCTAAAGGATTGGTCACAGTGGATCGTAGCCAGGCTGGTGAGCAATATGCCCAAGAATTCGGTACGAGCCGTAGCTGCCCAATCGCTAACCAAACGACAACCGCTAATATTTTCATTGACAATTCGATATTTGAAATCTTTATCAATAAAGGAGAAAAAGTATTTTCTGGTCGGGTCTACCCACATGCGGATCAAAATGGAATATTGATCAAGTCTGGAAACCCTACTGGAACTTACTACGAACTTGATTATGGTCGCAAAGCTAACTGATGTCGCCAAACTCGCCGGTGTCAGCCCTACTACTGTCTCACGGGTCATCAATAAAAAAGGATACCTGTCTGAAAAAACGATCCAAAAAGTCCAAGAAGCCATGCGAGAATTGGGCTATAAACCTAACAATGTTGCTCGTAGCCTCCAAGGAAAATCAGCCAAGTTAGTCGGCTTGATCTTTCCCAACATCAGCAATGTTTTCTATGCTGAGTTAATCGACAAACTAGAGCACCAACTCTTCAAACACGGCTATAAAACCATTATCTGCAATAGTGAACACGACTCCGAGAAAGAGCGCGAATATATTGAGATGTTGGAGGCTAACCAGGTAGATGGCATCATTTCAGGAAGTCATAATTTGGGCATTGAAGATTACAACCGGGTAACTGCTCCTATCATTGCTTTTGACCGCAACCTCTCCCCAGAAATTCCGGTTGTCTCTTCAGACAACTACGCTGGCGGGGTGCTTGCAGCAGAAACTTTAGTAAAAACCGGAGCCCGAAATATTATCATGATCACAGGTAATGACAACTCCAACTCCCCAACAGGCTTGCGTCATGCGGGGTTTGCATCGGTTCTACCTGAGTCCATGATCATTAATGTTTCCAGTGATTTCTCCCCTATTCGCAAAGAAATGGAAATCAAACAGATTTTAACCCACCACAAACCAGATGCCATTTTCGCCTCCGATGATTTGACGGCGATCTTGATCATGAAAGTCGCTAGAGAATTAGATATTCAGATTCCCCAGGATTTGAAAGTGATTGGTTATGATGGAACCCAGTTCATTGAGACCTATACACCTGAACTGACAACCATCCAACAACCCCTCGAAGACATTGCTATCCTCATGGTGGATCTTTTACTCCAAAAGATCGAAGGAAAAAAAGTAGCGACTACCGGTTATTTCTTGCCCGTTAGTCTCCACTCTGGAAAAAGTGTCTAAAAGCAGTATCCCCTCAGTAGAAACTGTGGGGATATTTTTCACAAAAAAAGAGCCATCGGCTCTTTTTTAATTATTCTTCTGTCACAAATTGACTGAGGACACCGTTGACAAATCGTGAAGAGGTTTCATCTGAAAAGGCCTTGGCCAATTCCACCGCTTCATTGACTGCGACGATCTGTGGTGTATCAAACTCTGTCATTTCGTAAATTCCCAGACGAAGGATGTTTTTCTCTACCAAGGTCAAGCGCTCAACAGTCCAGCCGGTTTTCAAATGTTGACCGATTTGCTGGTCCAGTTGATCTTTGGATTGGTAGACACCCGTCACGAGATTCATGAGAAAGGCAGGAAGATCGACTTCTTTGTCTTCTGCTAGGTCCTTATCATGTAGATAAGCAAAACGACAAGCTTCAACAATGTCTCCATCGTATTCCAAGGCCATCAAGGCTTGGAAGGCGCGCTCACGCAAATCTCGACGTGATTCTAATAAAATTTCATCAGTCATTGAGGAAGTCCTCATTAAACAAATCTTTCAAGTCTGGTTTTGGAGATTTTTCCGTTGCGATACCAACAACGTGAATGTTGACAGCATCCAAGGTTACATCTGCCATATCATAAACTGCAGACTTAACCGCTTTTTGAATGGCTACAGCGACAGATGGTACAGCCACTCCATATTCTAAATAGAGATAGATGTCCACTGAAACTTGACCATCTTCTTCTGTATGAAGGTAGACGCCACGTCCAAGGGAGCGTTTGGATAAGCTATCTGAAACACTCTTGTTTTCAAGCGAATAGACACCCTCTACTTTTGCTGTTGCAATCGCAATAATTTTTTCTAATACACGTGGTGCAATAACGATGTCACCAAATTGTTCAGTTGCCATAGAAGTTCCTTTCTATTTGACACCCTGAGATGTCTCTTATGCACGAGAAACGTAAGTTCCTTCAGTAGTGTTAATGACCAATTTTTGTCCAGCTTCGATGAAGTCAGGAACGTTTACGACCAAACCAGTTTCCATTGTAGCAGGTTTACCAGAACCAGTCACTGTAGCACCTTTGATAGATGGTTGAGTTTCTGCAACAGTTAATTCAACAGTTGTAGGAACTGTTACACCGATGACTTCGCTTCCGTAGAATTGAATTTTTACTTCTGAGTTTTCAAGGATGTAAAGCAATTCTTGTTCTACGTTCACAACTGGAATTTCATATTGGTCATATGTTTCCGTGTTCATGAAGTAGGCTGTATCATCCATTTTGTACAAGTATTGAGCTGGAACAGTTTCGATAATCGCTTGTTCAAATTTTTCTTCTGGACGGTAGCTTGTATCAAATGTTGAACCAGTACGGACATCACGCAATTTCATACGCATGATAGTGTTTCCTTTACCTGGTTTGTGGTGGCTAGCTTCCAAAACGCGGATCAATTTTCCGTCAGCTGTTTCAAAAGTCATACCAGCTTTCAATTTACTTGCTTCGATCATGTTTTATTACCTCTTTTTTAAAAATAGATTACTCTTTATTGTAACACACTATTTGATTTTTCTCAAACAGCAATTTTCTCTTTTTAGGAAGGCTAGAAGGCGGAGAGAGATTGCCGGAACGAGTCCTTAGAATCTCTATATCTCCAACTCCATCTTCACTATTCCTTATTGGTCCACAGGCACAATATTGCCATCGGCATCTTTGGTGACATGGACATATTTTCCATCTACTTCAATGTAGAAGGTATGAGGCTTGTCTTGCGCTGGAGAGGCTTGTTTTTGAAGGTCATTGCCAAGGGCTTGACCCAAGTTCATCCCCATAATCATGTTCATGCCATTGCCACCTTCATTTTTAGCAGCTGCGACCAAGGCTTCATTGCGAGCACGACGCTCTTCGATTTCAATGGTATTGTACTTCATCGCTGCCAATTCACTGTCCAGTTTATTGACCTTGGCCATACTGTCTGCATCGTAGCTCAAATCTTCGATGAGGACATTGGTTAATTCGATACCATATAATTCTGTCCACGTTTTGTTGACTTCGCGTTTTGCAACTTCATTGAAGACATCTTGGTCCGCATTGATATTGTAGATGTCTGCCTTATTTTCAGCCGTATATTTTGAAATGGCCACTGCAATTTTTGGTGCCAGATTTTGGCGCAAGGTGCCCTGAGCCACATCTTCCAAGGTAAACGGCTTATCTGCAGTGATTTGACGACTGACTGCACTGATGTAAAAGAGTACAGGATCTGCCACTTTAACATCATAAAGACCATAAAAACGAATACTGAGAAGCTGTTGGTAACGGTCGCTAAAGTACTCGACTGGATTTTGAGTGCCAAATTTATTTCCTGTAAAAGGTTGCATCCGCACAAAAATAATTTCTTGTTGGGTGACCACTTGGCCTCCAAACGAGAAGCGGTTCTTGAACTGATCCCACGTTCCTTTCACACCACCTTTTTCAAACAACCAGGCATTTTCACCGGCTTGCCATTCGTGGCTCCCTGCTTCTAGAAGGTCTCCTAGAAACGTTCCATTATTGACCAAGAGAGCAACATAGCCTTGGGGAACGATGACGACAGAACCATCTGTCAATAGGCCCGTATTTTGGTTACTCTGACGAGAGCGCCCATCTGGATCTTTGGTTAAGAGCTGTCCCTTAATGGCCAAAGCTGTTGCTGGAACAGCTTCTGGCAAGGTAATGGCTTCCTTAAATTTACTATCTTGAAAACTTGAAATGCCCGCTGAAAGGGCTGCTTTAATAAATCCCATACATTCTCCTATCTGTAGAATTCAATTTCATCCACAACTTCGTAGACATCCAAGACCCAATCTTTTGGATTGTGCTTCAAGGATGCTTGGCAATATTCACACTTGTCGATTGAATCGATCGTCAATGGCGCACCACAGTTCGGACAGTGATCACTAACGACTTCTGAATTCTTAATGATCTCTGTCTGAGCTCCATGTTCACGGAGGAAGACCATGCGGTAAACGGTAAAGAGATCTTTGGTTGGATCCCCTTCGATCACACGACCCGTTTCATCACTTCGGATGTAATCTCTCATCGTCGAAGACAGAATGACTTCAATGCGGTCATTGCCTTCTGGATTTTCGATAAAGTCTTTGATCTTCGAATCTTCCACACATACGCGCTCCAGAACATTGGTTGTTTTGGCACGAATATGCTCTTGTAACTGCGTCAAGTGTTGCTCATAAAGACTCGTACTTTCTAAGTTCCGTACGGAATTCCAATCTTTTTCTGTCCAAGCAGACTGCAATTGAAGATAAACCAGCTTGACTTGCGATAAGAAGCGGTCTTCATCAAACATTGGATCCAGTTTTCGGATGCGGCGAATCGCTTCATAGTTGTTTTCAATTGGTCGACCCGCCCGTTCTTCGGTTGTCCGTTTTGGACCACTATTTGAATAGGACGAATCATCACTCTCATTAGCCTCTTTTGCAATATTATAGACAAATCCAATCAATCCAATGATGGCGACAACTGCTACCGCCCCACCAGAGTCTGATCCAGAACTAGAACTGTAGCTACTGGATCCACCAGACCAGCTGCTGCCACCAGACCAACTGCTTCCGCCACCAGACCAGCTGCTACCACCACCAGAATGAATAGTGCTACTGCCACCACTATGCGTATTGCCGACACCAGCATGAGCAGAAGGAGCAAATGCAAATAGAAGGGCTACTAGAAGAATTCCCAATACTAAAATTCGTTTTTTCATAGGCCTCATTTCTTATCTTTGTTTGTTACACAGGGGTTAAGAAAATACTGTCTATTTTATAGGACAATCAATTCTTTAGGAGCAAGGGTCAAGACTTCACAGCCAGTTTCTGTAATCAAGAGGTCATCTTCGATCCGCACACCAGAGAGTCCTTCGATATAAATACCTGGCTCATCTGTTAAGACCATCCCTGCTTGAATCGCTTCTTTAGACGTTTGGCTGAAGTATGGTTCTTCGTGGATATCTAGCCCAATTCCATGACCGATTCCATGCGTGAAGTATTGACCATAGCCGGCTGCCTCGATCACATCACGTGGGATTTTATCAAAATCACGGAAGCCAAGTCCATCTTTAGCCGCAGCAATCAAGGCTTGATTGGCTTTCAAAACGGTTTCGTAAATTTCTCTTTCCTTGTCGCTGACATGTCCTGCATAGATAGTCCGTGTCATATCGCTGACATAGTGGTTATACAAGCAACCAAAATCAAGGGTCAAGGCATCTCCCGCTGAAATGACCCGATCACTTGGAGTCGCATGAGGCATGGCAGAGCGTTCACCAGCTGCTGAAATAATATCAAAAGATACACCAGAAGCTCCCAACTCCCGCATTCTAAAATCGAGGAAAGTTGCTGCTTCCAACTCTGTCGTTTTCCCTACCTTGATATAATCCAAAATATCATGGAAAGCTTGGTCAGAGATGCTACAAGCTTTTTTAATGGCCGCAATCTCAGTTTCATCCTTAATCAAGCGCAATTCCATGACAAAGTTCGCTAGGGATTGAAGGCTGATGCCACTGAAAACAGAAGCCATATGGGCATGGTAGGCTACCGTCACTTCGTCCTCAAAACCAAGTTCTTTGATGCCAAGGTCCTTAACGATCTCTGCAGCTGCAGTCAACTCATCGCGAGTTTCCACAATCTCTACAAAGGGGAAACAAGTCGCATGAGCATGGATGGTGTAGCGCGAATCTGTAAAGAGGACCACACGTTCTTCTGTCACCAAAGCAGTCCCGTTTGAACCCCAGAAATTGGTCAAATAATAAACATTTTTCAAATTGTTAATCAATACCGCTTTGAGGTTTTGGGCTTTCATTTTGTTTCTTAAGTTGCTGATCCGTTGATTCATTGTAATTTTCCTTTCAAATATTGTCCTGTGTAGCTAGCAGGATTTGCTGCTATTTCTTCTGGTGTCCCGGTCGCAATAATGGTTCCGCCACCGACACCGCCTTCGGGCCCTAAATCGATGATATGATCTGCTGTCTTAATAACATCCAAATTGTGCTCAATCACAAGGACCGTATTGCCATCATCCACAAACCGCTCTAAGACTTTGATCAAGCGAGAAATATCTTCGGTATGGAGTCCAGTCGTTGGTTCATCCAAGATATAGAAGGATTTTCCTGTAGAGCGCTTGTGCAATTCAGAAGCCAACTTCATCCGCTGCGCTTCCCCACCTGAAAGGGTGGTTGCTGGTTGCCCCAGCGTTACATAGCCCAAGCCCACATCTTGGATGGTCTTGAGTTTGCGTTCAATTTTTGGAATGTGCTTGAAGAATTCAACTGCCTTATTGACCGTCATATCCAGCACTTCTGCAATATTTTTTTCCTTGTAGTGGACTTCGAGGGTCTCACTATTGTAACGACGTCCGTGGCAGACTTCACAAGGGACGAAGACATCCGGCAAGAAGTGCATTTCAATCTTGATGATCCCATCTCCTGAGCAGGCTTCACAACGCCCACCCTTGACATTGAAACTAAAGCGGCCTTTTTTATAGCCCCGAACTTTGGCTTCATTGGTCTGAGCAAAGAGATCGCGAATGTCATCGAAGACGCCTGTATAAGTCGCAGGATTGGAACGAGGAGTCCGACCAATCGGGCTTTGATCAATGTCGATCAAGCGATCGATATGCTCAATCCCCTGAATCGTCTTGTATTTCCCTGGTTTTTCCGAATTGCGGTTGAGCTTTTGAGCGATGGCTTTTTTCAAGATGCCATTGATCAAGGTCGATTTTCCAGAACCGGAAACTCCAGTGACTGCGATGAATTTTCCTAGAGGAAAGCGCGCTGTGATGTCTTGTAAGTTATTCTCACTGGCTCCAGTAATTTCAATAGAGCGACCATTTCCTGAACGGCGCTCTGTTGGAACCGGAATCTTGCGCTTGCCGGACAAGTACTGTCCAGTGATGGATTTGCTGTTGCGAGCCACCTGTTTTGGAGTTCCTGCTGCAACGATCTCTCCCCCAAAGACACCGGCACCTGGGCCGACGTCGATCAGGTAGTCTGCCTCTCTCATGGTATCTTCATCATGTTCGACGACGATCAAGGTGTTGCCTAAATCGCGCATCTTCTTGAGGCTGGCAATCAGGCGGTCATTGTCCCTTTGATGGAGGCCGATAGACGGCTCATCCAAAATATAAAGGACACCAGAGAGGTTGGAACCGATCTGGGTTGCCAAACGAATGCGCTGGCTTTCTCCACCCGATAAGGTCCCGGCTGATCGTGACAGGGTCAAGTAATTGAGCCCCACATTGTTTAAGAAGGTCAAGCGATCCTTAATCTCTTTTAGGATCGGTCTTGCAATCGTAGCTTCATTGTCCGTTAAGACCAGCTGATCCACGGCTTTTAAGTGGTCCGCAATTGATAGATCTGACACTTCCCCGATATGCATCCCCTTTTCTCCTCCGACACGAACAGAGAGAGCTTGGTCATTGAGACGGTAGCCATGGCAGGTCGCACAGGTCAATTCGTTCATATAAGAGCGCATTTGGTTGCGGGTGAAATCACTATTGGTCTCACGGAAACGACGGTGAATGTTGTTTACGACCCCTTCAAAAGGAATCTCGATATCCCGAACTCCACCAAATTCATTTTCATAGTGGAAGTGGAATTCCTTGCCATTTGACCCATAGAGGACCAAGTCCTTTTCTTCTTGAGAAAGATCAGAAAACGGCTGGTCCATATCAACGCCAAAATGGATCATGGCCTGCTCCAACATCTGTGGATAATAGTTGGAAGAGATCGGATTCCAAGGCGCTAGTGCTCCTTCCCGAAGGGTTAAGCGATCATCTGGCACCACCAAATCTAAATCCACCTCTAGCTTAATACCCAGCCCATCACAATCTGGACAAGATCCAAAAGGCGCATTGAAAGAAAAGAGGCGGGGTTCCAACTCAGGTACCGTAAAGCCGCAGACTGGACAAGCATAATGCTCGGAAAAGAGTAATTCCTTGTCATCCCTCGTGTCAATCACCACATAACCGTCTGCAATTCTTAAGGCTGCTTCAATCGAATCAAAGAGCCGCGAGCGAATGCCCTCTTTGATCACGATTCGGTCCACAACCACTTCAATCGTGTGCTGCTTGCTTTTAGATAGTTCTGGAACCTCTGTCACATCATAGATCTCACCATCGACCCTCACCCGGACATAGCCGTCTTTTTGCACCTTTTCAATGATATTCTTGTGCTGGCCTTTTTTCTTGCGGATAATGGGAGCTAGAATTTGCAGGCGTTGGCGCTCTGGTAATTCTAAGACTTGATCGACAATTTGCTCAACCGAAGAAGCTGTAATCGCTCCATGCCCATTGATACAGTAAGGAGTTCCCACACGTGCATAAAGCAAACGAAGGTAATCATTGATTTCCGTAGCTGTTCCAACCGTTGACCGCGGATTCTTGCTGGTCGTTTTTTGATCAATAGAAATGGCTGGACTAAGTCCGTCAATTGAATCCACGTCTGGTTTTTCCATATTGCCCAAAAATTGGCGAGCATAAGCAGACAAACTTTCTACATAGCGACGTTGCCCCTCTGCATAGAGAGTGTCAAAAGCTAAGCTAGATTTGCCTGAACCAGACAAACCAGTCACGACAACCAGCTTGTCTCGCGGAATTGTGACATCAATATTTTTTAAATTATGAGCTCGCGCTCCATGAATGATAATTTTATCCTGCATCCTTACCACACTTTATTTTAAACTTCTTTTTATTATAACAAAATTTTCTGCAATCTTTTACCCAAAAACTCGGAATTTTGTAGTATAATAA
>OKVW01001418.1_pt1 | contig 9986 bp, 3 predicted proteins | sample 1606991 | NCBI WGS metagenome assembly OKVW01 (sample SAMN03281021, study PRJEB24777) | human gut metagenome | isolation source: fecal sample PR177 from 1 month old male Malay infant, vaginal delivered...
AGATTATCCAGCCCCGCCTGGTACTGGGCCGGACCTATCTCCTGGAGCACCCTGCCCATGGCGTCATATCGTATCCGCTCTACCGTCGCCTGGGAACGGTCAGCGGGAGAGACCGTTTTCCGCAGCAGTTCTCCCGAGGCATTATAAGCATATTCCGTGCGCACTCCATCGGGGGCTTCCTCAGAAAGCAGAAGGCCCCGTGGATCGTATTCGTAGTTGGTTTCATAGCCCACACCGTCTATGTAAACCGTTTGGCTCGTGATTCGGCCCTTCGCGTCGTAGAGGAATGCCGTGTAATTTTCATCGTCGCCGTTCGGTCCGACAACCGTCTTGACGAGGCCGTGAATACCGCAGCCGTCTTCACCCACCGCATAATAGGTGTACTCCGTTATGGCAAATTGCTCTTGATCTGCGGATTCGGAGTATACCGCCGTTCCATTGAGAGGCTGAACCATTTTAAGCAGATTTTGCCCTTGGTCATCGTATATAAAGAAGGTAGCTGCGCCAGCCCGGTCTACCGACTTGGTGATATTATTGTAACTGTCGTAAGTATAGCGCTCAGTTCCACCATCGGGATAAGTGATCTGAGTCACGTTTCCTTTCGCATCCCTATCGTAGGTCGTCACGTTGCTGTAGGCATCTTGGACCCGCTGAGGCTCGCCATAGCGGTTTACCCCATCCGTCAGCACATAAGTCACCCGTTCGCTCAAATGGAGGGCGTTGTCCACGGAGGTCACGTTCCGGGTGTTGTCATAGCTCTGATATTCTATCCGGCCGCTGGAGTCGGTTATGACAGCCTCTTGGGAATCTTCATGGTATTCGTAAGACTTTATGTTCCCTGACGCATCCTTAAGTGTATGAACCTTATTTACGCTTTCCCCTATATCTATGTACGTGATTTCTTGGGCTATGACCCCGTCGTTGGCTACTACCCGGCTCAACAGTCCGCTTGCACCGTTATATTCATACCGGGTGATCCTGCCCCCTGCGTCAGTCGCTTCGATCAAGTTGGCTCCTGAGTATGTATAGTGGACGCTTTCGCCCGTAACATTATTGATAATTTGAACGATCTTTCCATTCGAATAAAGGAAGGTGACGGATGCTCCGCTCACATCGTAGATTTCAGTAATATTGCCACTCTCACTCGTGTGAAAGCTCAGTCTATTGCCCTTACCATCCTCCATATACTCGATATTACCATTGGCCTGAAAACTGTAAATCTTTTTGTCCAGTGTCTTTAGGATGTATCCTTCTCCATCCTTGGTCAATACTCCACGTGAGTCCAATGCCTTAAAACTTCCTTTACCTGTATCTCGGAAGGCCCAACGCATACCGGTAGGCAATATGACTGTTTTAATTGACGAATCGTACTCAGCGGTCGTGATTTTCATATTATGGCTGAACGTGAACCCTTTTCCTACCACAGAACTGCCGACGGAATCCAGGGAATTGTACGTGCGGGCCAGCTCCATCGTTCCGAGGACGGTCTCAATATGCATATCGCTGTCGGTTCGGGAGTAGTTTCCCGTTGGAGCATAAACTCCAGGCCGTCCTAACTGCCGCTGGCTGATTTGTGCCGCAACCCCTGAGGTTTCGACCGCCTCATAAAGATTTTGCCAGCATGGAACCATGGAAAAGGTATAGCTGTCCATTCCCTTATTGATTCCAAGATTGGTGAAGCGGACATTTGCTGAATAGGTAACGTTTGGCTCTTTACCAAGTACAGTTACCGGGAACTCAATGATTTGCGGGCCTGCACCAGTGAATTGAACCAAAGCATTTGCGCCCGAAGTAAATGTGGAGGAATCTGTTTTGACAAAGTCTCCTTTGATGTCCAGAATGCCGTTATTAATTGTAGTTAAATATTTATACTCTGCATAGAAATTCCCACTGACAAGGAGCAGATCCGAACTTTTATTCATGTTGATCGAACCTTGTTGATGCAAGTCTCCCTTAACGCTTGCCGCACCGCCACCCGGGTCCAGCGTACCTGTTATGGTTAGGTTCCCGTCGCAGGTCAATATTCCTCCTGAAAGACTCACCGTGCCTATGGCTGCGTTATTCCGAAACCGGATTGCGTTGCCGCCGGCATAAAGCTGGCCGACTTGAGCGCCGCCCTTAAATACCAACTCACCGCCCGCAGATATATAGCTGACCGGCGTATCCAGTACAATACTTGCATCCCGCCGGAGCTGCGTCACGTTTTTTAAGCTTGCATTCACGGAATTGTTATCGAAGGAAACATGCTGTTCACCATTTCCGGCGAATACAAGTTTTCCGTTGTTCCCGCCAGAACAGAAGTATGTATCTCCTACCTGAAAAAGATTGCCGTATAGCTCCAGGGAAGCCCCCGCCGCTATGGATGGGGTTCTCGAAGAAATGCTCTGAGAGTATGTGTTCCCTTTTATGAGCATTTTGGAAAAGTCGTTCAGCAACAGGGCACCCGATGTTGCCGCATATGTGCCGTCGCCAGCGCGCTTCTGGATCCGGAGATCCCCATTCACCGTGACGACTACGTTTTTATTGAAGTACGCCCCGGTCTCCACAACGAGGTCTCCGCTCACCTGGACGTCGTCATAGAAGTTGCCCGTCGCTATAAGGTCCCCGTCTATCGTGTACCGGAACCCGCTCTCTTGGGGGCTGATAAGCTCCACCCGCTCTCCCGTCAGCGTGGTGTCCGCCAGCAGATGCATCCCATATATAGACGTGTCCGCGTACAGCTTCCCACCGGCCTTGGTCACCTGTACGCTGCCTAAATAGGAGCGGTTGTCCCACCGATCGAATGATATATGCTGGTCTTCCTCCCCGGAGAAGATTATTTTTCCAACGCCGGGAAGAAAGTACGTGTTTGTACCCACCTGGTGGAAGTCCCCATGAAGCTCAAGGCTTGCCTCGGGTTTCATAATGCTTACATCGTTTATACTTTGGTAGTAAACATCGCCCGTCACTGTTATTTTTGAACTGCCATACTGGACAAGCGAGCTGGCTGTCTCCCCATACGTCCCATCCTCAGTCCGTTTTTGGACCCGGAAATCTCCATTTACGTTAATCATTGCACTTCCGTTTAGACGCAAATCTGAGTCTTCAACGATTAAATCACCCATGACCGTGACGGTACCGTCGATCGTTACATTAGCCGCAAGAATCAGTTTCCCCTCATAAAGCACAATATCATTAATCGTCGTTGAATTCGTAATTACCGTGTCTTCGAATATTACCCTAGCATCTAACTTATTGGCTGGCGTCGGTTCAGGTGTCGCCGTTGGCTCGGGCATCGGCGTCGGCTCGGACATCGGCGTCGGCTCGGACGTCGGTGCAGGTTCAGGTATCGGTGCCGTCCCCAATGATACATGTATAATCTCCTGCTCACTATCATCCTCAATCGAATAGGCAGTCGCCGAACTGACAGGGGCATAAGCGCCAATAATCAGGGACACAACTAGCATATAAGATATCATGCGTCGGACTAATTGCTGTCTCATTTCTATTTCCCCACATTCTATTTCTGATAATTTTCAGCCAATATATAAAGGCCTGAACGGCTAAATATCAGCGGTAGGCGCTCCACGGATATTAGCGTATCGACCCAAAACCGCTTTAATCGTATGGACAAAGGACGGCTACCAGAGAACATGAGTGCAGCGGCAATTAACAAAAATAGTTCCCCCGTATCCAGGCTGGTTGCTATTACCGTTATCTTACATTCAAAGTAAATATTTTAAACCCTATCATAACACTATAATATGTTATTGCAAGCAACGAGCAGCATAAAGTAAGCATAATCAAATATTGTTAAAATACACCTAGAATTTGGTGAAAAATCTCAGCGACCCAGCCCTAGACACATAGTGCAGAAAATACTGATTACCTTATCGGGTTTCTCAGTATCTAAACTGAGTTTGCAGACGGCCTTGGAGGTGACCCGGGGAGGTCAAAATATACGAGATTGCTTTGCTATATCACAATATCACGATCTCCCTTATCAGCACCTTCATTTTGTGGTTTGTCACAGAATCCAGGTGAACTGAAAAGAGGAAGCACCATATCGGTGCTCCCTAAGTTAATGGTATCTTGTACTGGAAGCTGTTGACACTCCTCCAGCAAGTTTGGGCAATTCCTGGCGCTACCACCACATGGAATGTCTTACATAACAAGAGACGAGCGGGTTATCCGCTCGTCTCTTGTTATGTAAAAGGTCCCTTCCCCTCTTCCCTAACCTACGCGCTGGCGGCACCGACTGCGCACATATCTAGCGCGACTGGGATACTCCCTTGGGCAACCACTGCGAGGTTGCAGGTGCTAATGCACGAACGCCGATACCTTCTGAATCAGTTGGGGATGGGCGGTAGCCGCAGCTCCCTGATATACTAACACTATTCGACAAAAGGAAGTGTCAGTTATGGAAATCGGCTTACCAATCCAGGAGTATCTTGACTACTGCAAATATCAGAAAAATCTGTCCGATGATACGCTCAAAGCCTATCGGATCGACCTTAGGCAGTTTGCGGCGTTTTGGGCAGGGACGGACAGGACATTTACCCGCACTAATGTATCAAGCTATATCGTGCATCTCCAAAAAACGTTTCAGCCCCGCACAGCAAAACGCAAAGCGGCCAGTCTTAAGGCCTTCTGCTTTTGGCTGGAGTATATGGATCTGCTGGAACGGAGTCCCTTCGCGTCCCTTCGGGTGAAGTTTAATGAGCCGCTGATACTGCCACGGACCATCCCTTTGGACTGCGTAGCCGCCATTCTTTCCGCCGCACACCAGGCCGTATGTGATGGGCACCCCGGAGCACTGCGCGATGCGGCTGTTCTGGAGCTCCTATTTGCAACCGGGATAAGGGTATCCGAACTATGCTCCCTTCCACCGCAGTCAGTCGATCTTGCTGCGGGTACAGTTCTTATTATGGGGAAGGGGGCTAGGGAGCGGGTCATACAGGTTGAGAATCAGGATGTACTCTCTGCATTGAGAGACTATTATTTCGCCCATCAGGATACCATCCTCGCCGCCGGACATTTCTTTGTCAACCGGTGTGGACGGGGATATTCCGACCAGTCAGTTCGAGCCATGATCCGCAAGTACCTTGCAACGGCTCATTTGGGTATCCATGTCACGCCACATATGTTTCGTCACACCTGTGCCACAGAACTTCTGGAGGCCGATGTCGACCTACGCTACATTCAAGTGCTCCTCGGGCACAGCAGCATTTCAACTACCCAGATATACACCCACGTCACAGGGAGCAAACAACGCCGTATTCTCGCGGCAAAGCACCCTCGAAACCGACTGGAACTTAACTACGGATAATATACAATTATCGTTTATGCAAAGCAGGAGGTGCGGGGATGAATGCAGTTATTTTGGCTGCGGGAAAGAGTTCACGTATGCGAAGCGACGGGTATGATACGCCCAAACCGCTGCTTCCTATTTTAGATGTTCCCAATATAGAGCGCACAGTGTGGATGCTTCATGATTTTGGGATTGATGATATTACAATTCTTTGTAGCAGTGACAGCCTAGGACTGTATCTATTCTTGGAGGAGCGATATCACTGTCAGCTCCTGCACAGTCCAATCCATCGCAATACATTATTTACCGTAAATCAGGTGATCAATAAATTAAATGATACCTTCATCATTGAGGGTGATCTTGTTCTCGCCCGAAACATCTTCTCCTGTAGGGATAGCAGTTATTATTATGTAATGCGCTATCCTGAATGTGAAGCAGATGCCTGGTGCCCCGTGCTAGAGGGGCAGCGCATATCCTCGTTTAAAATCGGTCGTTTTTTAGAACCATGCATTGTGGGAGTTTCTTTTTGGGCCCAAAGAGATTGCGTTGCCCTAAAATCCATATTAAAAGATTATTTTACGAAAGAGAACTTTCGGGATAACACACTTTTTTGGGACAACTGTATTGCAAATGCTTTGGACCGGCTCTGGATCGGTATACATGAAATCAGCCCAACTGACGCCTGTGAAATGAACACGGGCGTCGAATATGAATATGCTCAAAAAATATGTTCCCGGTATTACCAAAGCTGTCAGGACTTCATTCTGGACTATGGTAGGGAAAAAACGTTACGGCCAAGGCGGATGGCTTTTGAAGAAAATATGGCGGCCTGTCAACAGTGGCAGCAATTACTATTGGCCTATTCGGATGGTGAATACCCCGAGCGGGGCCAGGCCCGCAATCCGACCATATTCACGCAAGGCGAATACCCTTTTATGGCCAAGGACACTCAAGCGGGGACATATATCGCATATTTTGATATAGCCGAGGCACCGGATTATATATTGCTTCGCCGACTTTTCGTAAACCAGGCGGTCCGTGGGCAAGGGATTGGAAAAACGATAGTGACCTATATCAGGCTCTATTCAAAGCTGTCAAATAAGGAACTCCGCGTCAACGTGTACGAACCGAACGCAGAAAAATTTTATCTAAAACTTGGAATGAAGCCCTACTTTAAGACGCTCCGATTCCCCATGGAGGATTTACTATGAAAGGTAATCAAATAATCCGCGAAATACTAGAACAGTATAAAAGTGAAGACATCTGTTTTAATGTTTACATCGTTGCAGACGCGCAAAAGCAGACTGCACGTGAAAGCGATCCTCGTATTTCTCACGCCGATGAAAGCGAATTCTTTTCCCGTATGGAATTTGCCGAGATTGCTTCCGCGTTATTTAATGTATTTGGATTTGCAAGGGTGTTTTATAGTGAAATATCATTTATCGAATATTTGATTCACAATAAAATAGACCCTATGGAGTGTGTTGTTTATAACCTTTCCCGCGACGGTATTAAATCAGGTAAGAAATCGTTGATCCCAGCATTTTGCGATCTATACAATATCAAATATACCGGTAGCGATGCATTCGTAATTTCGCTTCTTAGAAACAAACGGATATATAGCGACGTTCTCTCCCAAAACGGGATCCTGGTTCCTACTACCCGCAAGTTCGTTCCCGGCCACACTGCTCAGGAGGATATTCTCAACCCGTTTGAGGGCAAGGACATCTTGATAAAAAACATTGACGAATCCGCTAGCATCGGACTGAAGCCTAACTGTAGGATGAAACTGAGCCGCAAAGAATACCAGCTTTTTTGCAATACTGCCACGGAAATGAATTCTAAACCCGTACTTGTGCAGGAATTTATCGCTGGGAAGGAGTGCGAGGTACTGGTTATTGAATATCAGGGGAGGTATTATGCCCTTGACCCTATTGAGATTGTATTCTCAGATGGGCAGTCGTTCATGGACTCTGAAACCTCAAACGATTATCGCTATACCTTTAAACTGCTTGCTGAGGTGGAAGCCAATTCGGTACGGCAGGCGGCGGTGAAGGCCGCCGAGCTGCTCGGAGTCAAGGACTACGCCCGATTTGATTTTAGGGTACGAAATGCAAAACCCTATTTATTTGACATCGCTGGAACCCCTTATACAATCCGCCACAGCTCTGTCGCCTATCTGTTTGACAAGTACGGATTAAAATACGAGGATATTTATAAGGTGATTGTGACCTGTATGCTTTCCAACTACCGAGTCATCTAATTGTAAGAGGTGTACTGCAAATCAGACAGCATCAGTCCACGGAAAAAGAATTGTGACAAAGTATTCTCTCGACGATTAAGATGCACCAATTTATTGCAAAAATCGTAAGGGCTTGGCGAGGTCTGGCTCCTAACTAAATCCGCTAGTGCCTGTTCCTTCATTTCCCAAAATATCTCCTGCTTTTGAAAGAGGGCGGGGACAAAGCCCCGAATGCTTTGGTACCGTTGCTCGGCCATGTCCCATTTTCCATCCCGAAGCATACGGAAAGCTTCAAACCATGCGAAATAGTACCGGTAGAAATCATCTATTTCCTCATCCGTTGTATTGGAAACATCAGAGCAGGCCATCAGACGCTGTAGAATGGCCTTGTGTCTTAAATATCCTTTGTCGTCGCCGCAGTAAAGGCACAGAGAGCATATGTTGGTAAGAATTACATACTCTGTTGCGCACTGATCCTTATTAAGCTGTTTTTTCAACTGCGAAATGGTCTGTTTGGCCTTGGCCAAGCGGACCTTTTCGCTTTTTATCTGCTCCTCTGCATCCAAAAACGCTGCAATCAATAAATTGTTCTGTAATTTCGCAGGCTGTGGGAGTGCGATCCCATAGTGGTCGGCTATCTCAAGAGCTTTCTTACAGCAGTATTGTGCCTCATCATATTTCTGAATCACAATGTCTGTGCCGGCTTGGCAGACCAAGGTAAGGCACATCTCGTCCCAGATTTGGTTCCTTGAAAAGTAGTTTTTCGCACTTTCGTAATAGGGACCGCATTGTGTTTGATTGATAAAAAGGAAGGCCTTCCGGTTAAATACATTTTCGATATACTGCGCAAGCCCCTTGGCGCTCTTAGACCGGCAGGACTTAGACATCCCCCGGCTCAGCTGATATAGTCTCGTAAAGTTTTGAACGTCATTCCGGACATCCAAAAGATACGGTGCGACACTATAGATGACATTGAGTCGGACAATGGTCTCATCTCCCGGCTTTAATCCAATGGGGTTCTGAAAATCATTTAATGCCACCTCCTGCTCCGCAAAGGCCAGGCATTCGTTATAGAGAAGATGGAGGGTCTTATCTACCGGAGAGTGCGTTCGATACAAATAGTGAAAATATGCACGGGCAAGCTCACATCGTAGCGGGGCTTCAAAGTCAGCTCTGTTTAAATCCTGATAGAAGGCCTGTAACGCTTTGGAATCTGAGCCTTTCACTGATAAAAATTCTTTATAGAAGCTTTTGATATTTTCGTATTGCTTTAACTGCTCTGTGCTTCCGTACTTTTGCAGGATCATATCTATTTTTATAAGTAGGTCCGAATCCGCTCTTGAAAGCCCGCTCGCAAAGGCAAGCCCCAACAGCGCAAACGCCTGGGGTGTGATGGCTCCGAAATACTTTGCCAAATAAAATGCCCGGATATAATATTCGTCCTGTTCATTTTCGGTATAGTATTTATAGTAATAGAGAAGTCGCTCCTTCCGCTTTTTAATGCTTTGTTCCTCTAACGCGGATTTGATCTCAGGGCAGCAGAAATCATAATAACAGTCAGAGGCTTTGTCGATGAGGGCTTCTTTCCTTGCCATGTCTAGACTGTTTGCTACGGCATTATCCGTTCTTTGCGTTACGCTTGATATCTCAGCCGTTGTGAACCTCTGCAGGGAAAGCGCCGACGACAAAATGATATCTTCCATTTCAGTTTCGGAAATTTCCTTCCGTTGCCCCTCCTCCTTTAGATGGAAGAGACGACATCGAATGACCTGCTCCAACGCCTTGAAGTAATTGCTGTCCTGAGCTGTGATATCTACAAACAAAAAGTTGGCAAGGGATAGATTTCCGTTACTGATCTTCTGTATTTCATTAATGTTTTGTCTAATCTTTTCGGTGATTGTTAGCTCTAAATGCCGGCTTTTCAAGTATTCTAGAATATCATCTGCTCCATATGGTTCTAATTCAATATGTGCAAGTGACTCCAAACTGAGGACGGAACTCATACACGAGTCTAGGCCGGCATCAGTAAACAGGAAATAGATGCGAATGGACAGCTTTTTCTCCAGGTCCTCACAATGAGATAGCAATATTTTTGTCATTGATTTCAAGTCGCTATGAGCGGTCAATAGGTCGTCAAGACAAATCAGGACATCGGTATTCGCAGGCTTGCCGAGCAGGGCCTTCAGATGGTTATATTGAGTTTCCTCTCTCTGCCCCCCGGCGCCAATACCGATAGACATAACCGGTGTTCCGACTGACAGAGATAGGCTGTTTAATTTTGATGGACCGCCCACACATGAAGGGGAGGCAAAGCTGTCCCCGCGATCGATATAAGAACGCATCCGCGGAAGCTTATTAACCTCCGCCGCAACCTTATTTACAACAAAGCTTTTTCCACAGCCCGAAGATCCCGTCAACAGGATTACCTGAGCTGCCGACCCGTCCCTATAATGC
>OKVW01001420.1_pt1 | contig 9980 bp, 7 predicted proteins | sample 1606991 | NCBI WGS metagenome assembly OKVW01 (sample SAMN03281021, study PRJEB24777) | human gut metagenome | isolation source: fecal sample PR177 from 1 month old male Malay infant, vaginal delivered...
AGAAAGCGTGCGTATTGCCTGAAAATCCAGCCAGCTACAGGGTCGTTCGCACGAAATCTTATTTATTCAACAAAGCCGGCATCCGGCGCAAGCAAAGTAAGACAGAGTGACAACCAGCAGTAAACGCCAAAAGGTTTTACAGGATAATGAGCGAGTATATACATGACAAGCCAGAGCGACCGAAGCGTAGACATAAGGCCAAAATCATGGTGCCAGAAAGCAATATGCGCTGGTGTTCAGACGGCTTCGAGTTCGGCTGCGACAACGGTGAAAAACTGCGGGTCACGTTCGCGCTGGACTTCTGCGACCGTGGGGGCATAGACTGGGCAGCAATCACGGGAGGTTATGACAGTTCGACGGTGCGGGATGTGATTCTGAAAGCGCATCGGCGACATGTTGCCGGACACACCAGTGCAGTGGCTGACGGACAACGGTTCAGCGTATACTACGTATGAAACGCGGAGGTTCGTGAAAACGATGAAAGAAGTCTATATAGCGTTCATGCCAAAACAGGATTGAGAACAGCACTGTGAAACCTTGCAGCAGCATTCAAGCATAACAATGAAAACCACCCGCACAGCGCGCTGGGATATCACTCTCAAAGGGAACAACTGTAGCAGTGCACATCGTTAATTTAAGATACAAAAGCTGTCCAGAAACGGCGGGTCAAGGTCAGGACGAGTAGGAGTACGCCTTCGCGGAATAGCGTACGATGTCTGGTCTTATGCAACGGTAGGACGCGGCGCTGAGCGAGCGCATCACGGCCTTTAGAACGCAGATGCAGAGTTTGAGCGAGCAGCGCAGCATCATAAAGCGCTAAAGCTGAAACGATCGCAGTGGTAGCAGACGTACAATGGACCGACGCTGTGACAAACCGGTTAAAACAGGGCTTTCAGCTAAGTTGCGTCGAAAACCAGTGCCATTCACACGACTGCATGCTATGCAGTCGTGCTGAACACGTCCGGAGCGGTGTAGCTAAGGGCTGCTATGGTAAATGCGGCATTTTTTAATTATATGGAGTGTATTTTTATGAGAATTAAAAAGCCTCATCTTCGTCCGATAGTCATAACCTTGTCCGTTGGTGGTATTTTTTTGACTTCTATTTTTATGATAGTTGTCATTATGTTTTATCAACATGAAAATATAGAAAAAGATTTGCTTGATGCTAATTCATCGTACGCTATGAAAATGTCGGATGTAATGAGCAGTTATATTGAAATGGCTCAGGGCGAACTAGCATATGGCGCTAAGAAAATTGAATCAACGACTGATGTTGAATATCTTAAAAATGAGGCTGATAGGCTAAGATTGCAGTCCGGCATGTTTAATTCAGTTATTGTTGTTAGTAATGGCGCTGTTGTTCTGGCAACTTCTCCAGAATCACTTGATTTAGTTGGTGTTCACTTGAACTCAAGTGTCAGTAAATTGGCTATTGAGGGCAAAAAGGCATTTATATCGCAACCATACAAATCAGTTGCTGGGAATTTGATTGTTTTGTTGTCACATCCTATTTATGATAAGAGTGGTAATTACATAGGGTATATCGGCGGGTCTATATATCTAAAAAAACAGAGTTTATTTAGCGATGTTTTGAGTCGGCATTTTTTTAATGGCGACACTGAAATTACCATCGTTAGTGATGATGGTAATGTGATCTTTAATAAAGATAACAGTGTTGTTGGTCGACCGATGGTTATGCCTGATGATTTGAATTCAAAGTTAGCTTCGTCTGAAAGAGGCGATGGTACCTTTTTTTCTTCGGGGCATAAGTATCTTCTTGGTTATGCTCATATGAAAAATACTGACTGGAATGTGTTTGTTTATAGTCATGCTGACAACGTGACCACTATTCTTATTAATTATGCTAAAAATGTGCTTGTGCTGCTAGTTGTAATAATAGTTGTGTTTTCAGTTGTTTCATATTTCATTGCATCCCAAATCTCAATTCCTTTAGAAAATCTTGCTATATCTACCAATGCTAAAGATATAGAGTCCTCGCTGACTTATATTAAAGGTATCAATGCTTGGTATGCCGAAGCTGACCGCCTTAAAAAGGCACTTTTAACGAATGTAAAGGTAATGATGAAAAGGGTTAACACTCTAAATGAAGTGGCAGTAAAAGATCCCCTAACCGGTGTAAATAATAGATTGGGGTTTTCGAATAAAACAAAGGATTACACGCAAGGCTCAGGGGCTTCAGTTATTGCTATTGATGTTGACTTTTTTAAAAAGATAAATGATTTCTTCGGGCATGGGGTCGGAGATGAGGTGCTTATTTCTTTGGCTCATGTTATTAATTCTTGCTGCCGTAGTGAAGATATTGTTTGCCGGTTTGGTGGTGAAGAGTTTGTTATTTTTCTGCCGAATACTTCAGTGGTAACAGCAGAGCGTATTGCGGAGCGTATCAGAAGTGTTATTGAAAGTACTGTTTTTACTAATGACTTGCGTGTCACCATATCTGCTGGTGTAGCAACGCAAACTGATCCCCTTAGTGGGATCGACTTTTTGCTGAAAAATGCTGATGATGCTCTTTATCAAGCAAAGGGAGAGGGGCGTAATAAAGTGATTGTATATAGTGCTATTTGAGTTTTGGGTAATGCTCCCAACTTACTGATTTAGTGTACGATGGTGCTTTTGAGGTTCTCACGTGGCTTACTTTTGAATCGCCACGGATAATCTAAACACTTCCGAGGCATTGATAATACTGGTTTTCATATCCTGTCGGTGACATCTGATTGCTCGACCCATGTCGACGCTTACTGTTATAAAAAATTTCGATGTAATCAAAAATTTCGCTGCGGGCTTCTCCCGCCTTCCGTAGATCTTTTCTTTATGCGCTCTCGGTTCAGTAACTGAAAAAGCTTTCTGCAACCGCGTTATCGTGACAGTTACCGCGACGGCTCATATACCCTTCCATGATTGCCGTGGTTCCGCGTCGTCTGGCCTGCAAAGATGATTATCTGGTGATTGTGGATATGCCACTGGAAGTACCATGCTTTACGAAAAGCATGGCCTGGAATCGCGATCCGGCGCATCAATGGATCCGGGCGTTGTGCGTTGAGGTCAGTCAGGATGATCCATTTTGACGGTATCAGAATACAGGGCGACTGTCGGTAAGATATAAAATTACTTATTTTCCTGATGCCGGATAGATGTAAGCAACACCCCAAACCAGATTCATTACTTGCAAAACGGAGGTAGTCCATAGATGTAAAAAGTGGGCTCAGAAATGCCCATATTTCGGCAGACTTCCCCGACGCGAGTGCCGGTTTCGGCCTTTTTCAGCGCAAACGCAATCTGTTCTTCAGTATAGCTTGTCTTTTTCATGGCGAAATACGTGAAATCGATATTTAGCTATTTTTTATGAAGAATGATGATCCGAGATACTTGAAAACCGTTGTTGCCCTGTGAAAGCATCCCACTTTGAAAAAATCTTGAATTCAAAATGTTGAAGACAAAATCGGATGGAAAAAGTTAACTTATCTGGTATTGTCAGTAAAACCGGCAAAGGATTCAACTTACCAGGGGTGGTTTGTTGAATATGGAGCAGTAGCAGCCCCTTTGCCGGTTTGTCATCCTATCATGCTTGCATCACTTGCCTTCCTGCACCTAAAGACATCCACATACGATCTGCAAATAAGAAGCTCAGGTTTCATTATGGGAGTGAACTTCTTTTAACGATAAATGGGTCTCGCCAGATGCATGAAATGTGACACTGTCACATTTAGATGAATATGGTTTAATTCCATTGGTTATAGTTACTATGATAAATATCAATAGCGATAAAATAACATCAATTAATTATAAAATTGATACATAATAAATAAAACGAGGTTTCAGTATTTGCTATAAAAACAATAAAAATGTATGGATTCAGGAATAATGAGAAATATGCTCATTTTTCCATCGCTTCAAGAGGTATGCAACATCCTATTTACAGTTAGAATAATAACGATTATTCCATTTGTTATCATATTGTTAAAAATAGTAGGGCGGTATCTTTTCCTAGTTCGTGCTTAAAAAAGTAACTTTTTCGCGCCTCTCTACTGAGATAACGCTACGTGAAATCTGGAGAAATTTAAGGGGGTGAGTACGCCAGATTTTGCGTAGCGCACGGTTGTCAAAGTACAAAATTTGTCTGATTTATGCCCGGATCGTGGTTGAAATGAAAACGAAGTATGAAGGGCTGGCGAAGTGAAGCTTTTTACGCAATGAAAATACTTTTGTGCTTTGAGGAGGGAGTGGAACAGCTTATAGACCACATCGAGCCTTGTGTAACAGTGTGTGGGTCATCCTCTTGGTTGACCTGCTCCCCGTTGATTAACACACCGCGATGAGAGCTTCGTGAAAAACGATAAAGCGTGACTACATAAGTATCATGCCCAAACCAGACGGGTTAACGGCAGCAAAGAACCTTGCAGAGGCGTTCGAGCATTATAACGAATGGCATCCGCATAGTGCGCTGGGTTATCGCTCGCCACGGGAATATCTGCGGCAGCGGGCCAGTAATGGGTTAAGTGATAACAGGTGTCTGGAAATATAGGGGCAAATCCACTTTTCCTTTCGTTGTCCATGAGAGGTGGAAGTGTGGGTTATGTGGTTTCCGGTCTGTTGTCGTTCTCCGCATGTGAAGTAATGGCGTTCCCTGCTTATCAGGAATTTGCGTTATCGTTCGAGGTAAGAGTGGGTAAACGATATGGCGCCGGGGACTGTTCTGGTCTGGTCTTGTCTGGAGTTTCTTCCCGGGTATTCTCTTCCGTGTATTGGGGAATGGCATTCAGAGAAATTGCCTTTGTCTCGTCGCTTTTTGGTGGTGGTCGAGATTTGCTTCATGGGGTCGGTAGCCTGGGGCAATGAGGTTGGTCTTTTCGGTAGCCTGGCAGGAATAGGTGGGTATTGTCTGGGTGTGGGGTAACGGCAGTTCCTTTTCTTCGTTATCTTGTTTTGTTGTTTTCTTATTGCCTAAAACAATTTGTTTATATGCTCATTAAACGCAACGAGAGCCATTCTGAGCGTGTCTGAGGGAGTCGTTTTTGGCGTTTTCGTCGCAGGGTGTTGGTCCCTGGTACGCTGCTTAACGGATATAAGAAGTGGCATGGCAAAACGTCAAGTTTTGAGACCAAATCAGGGTAAAGCGTTGACTTTTCATTGATGTGTTATTTATTTGTTTTCTTGTGGGTGTTAAGTGCGTAAAAGCCTTGCCACGCCTGGAGTGTATGAGGTTGGTGGGTAGGGAAGAGGGGCGATCAACGAGTTCTTATAGAAATCCTCAATTAGTGACCGCCAATGTCAACGCGTTGATTAGTCCGTCTCCTGGGAGTCTGTACGCGTAGCCACGCTTCATTCCCCCCAAATCACGCGTCACAAAGCTGCCAGCGTAACGTTTGGTAATGACCTGGCAGACATAACAGATGGCGAGAAGATAAAGCATGGACTTCTTGTTAACCTTGGTAAAAACATAGCAAGACAGGTTTCATCAGGCTTTTCCTCCCGACAACACAGACCATTCCGTGGCAAAGCAAAAGTTCAGAATCACCAACTGGTCCACCTACAACAAAGCTCTCATCAACCGTGGCTCCCTCACTTTCTGGCTGGATGATGAGGCGATTCAGGCCTGGTATGAGTCGGCAACGCCTTCATCACGAGGAAGGCCCCAGCGCTATTCTGATCTCGCCATCACCACCGTTCTGGTGATTAAACGCGTATTCCGGCTGACCCTGCGGGCTGCGCAGGGTTTTATTGATTCCATTTTTGCCCTGATGAACGTTCCGTTGCGCTGCCCGGATTACACCAGTGTCAGTAAGCGGGCAAAGTCGGTTAATGTCAGTTTCAAAACGTTCACCCGGGGTGAAATCGCGCATCTGGTGATTGATTCCACCGGGCTGAAGGTCTTTGGTGAAGGCGAATGGAAAGTCAGAAAGCACGGCAAAGAGCGCCGTCGTATCTGGCGAAAGTTGCATCTTGCTGTTGACAGCAACACACATGAAGTTGTCTGTGCAGACCTGTCGCTGAATAACGTCACGGACTCAGAAGCCTTCCCGGGCCTTATCCGGCAGACTCACAGAAAAATCAGGGCAGCCGCGGCAGACGGGGCTTACGATACCCGGCTCTGTCACGATGAACTGCGCCGCAAAAAAATCAGCGCGCTTATTCCTCCCCGAAAAGGAGCAGGTTACTGGCCCGGTGAGTACGCAGACCGCAACCGTGCCGTTGCTAATCAGCGGCTGAGCGGAAGCAATGCACGGTGGAAATGGACAACGGAATATAACCGTCGCTCGATAGCGGAAACGGCAATGTACAGAATGAAGCAGTTGTTGGGAGATTCACTGACGCTGCGTGACTACGATGGTCAGGTAGCGGAAGCTATGGCCATGGTGCGTGCGTTGAACAGGATGACAAAGGGTGGGATGCCAGAAAGCGTGCGTATTGCCTGAAAATCCAGCCAGCTACAGGGTCGTTCGCAAGAAATCTTATTTATTCAACAAAGCCCACCTGAGCGCATGAAGGGGGATCTTGCTCACATTTGTAAATATAAGACTTAACAATCATTTCTAATGGATAATCATTTACTTGTAAGTATGGTTTGTACACATGTTATGATTAAAAGCTCATATGAGGTCAATACTTGATAAGGAACTGTCGTGAACCTTGCTGATGCATTAATACACGTTCCCCAAGACGAACGTGGGGGAGAAATTGCGATTCGAGGATTTGAGTATCAACGATGCTGGGCAATAGATGAATTGTTGAATCGTCATAAAAAAAACGAATCATACGTATTTATACCTGAGTATCATGATGATGTTTTAATTCTTAATTCCTCTGAATCGCCCACTATGGCAACGTTTGCACAAGTCAAAACAAGAGATACACACTGGACAATCACTCCGTTAATAAAGTCTGATGGTGAAGGTAAGTTATCTTTCATAAGTAAGTTGTTTAAACATAAATACGATTTTTCTTCTTATAAAACTGATTTAACATTCATTACTAATGCTGTGTTTAAGTTTTTTGATAAGTATGAATTTAATGCAGATGAGCTAAAGGTGTCAGAAAAAGATAAAATATTAGATGCTGTGAAAACCCAGTTGCCGGGATTTGGTTCTCCAGATTTATCATCTCTCAAATTCAAAACATCTAATCTCAGTCTTTTGGACTACGACGCACACCTTTTAGGCAAAACAGTCGAATATTTAGAAGATACAAAATCTTCTGAAGTAATTAATGCAATGGCGTTCAAAAGAACCCTCGTTGACCTTTTTGAAAAGAAGACAAGAGTTTCATCCAGAGAAATTAAATCATTTAAAGAATTAATAGATAAAAAAGGAATAAGTAATGAGCTTATAGCTAAGTTGATCTCAGAAATAAAATCTCTTAAGACAAGTTTCCCTGACTGGGAGAAAATTAGTATTCTGCTATCAGTGCTGCACAAAGATGAATTTGAAACGCTGATGCTTAAAATTAAGTACGAATTGTTCTTGGTAAATGTTAAGGATATAAATTCAATTGAGTATGATTTTTATCGATTATTAAAGCAAAAAAGAATTAATGAAAAATTTAATGCCGAAAATATACCTATTCATATTGAAGAAATGATCTCTTATGCATTAGAAGAAAGTGATGAGTTCAGACAATTGATTGATGATGATTATAAATATATAATGGCATGTTGTGCGGTTATTGAGAAGATGTCAGGCAATGAGGCGAAAAAATGAATCAGGTAATATTTAAGAGAGTCGCCATATTGTCGCTTTCAGAGAAAAAAGCTTTTACTTTTAATTTCTCAGAAGGTTTGAACTTCATTCATGGTACGAATGATACTGGAAAGTCAAGTCTAATCAAGAGCCTGTACTTTTGCCTTGGTGGGGATTTAAGGCTTGATGACAGTTGGAAGAAGCAAGAGATAATTACTAAGCTAACATTAGCTTATCAAGATGAAATTATAAACTTTATCAGGAAATCATCCTATTTCGTAGTTACTGTGCATAAGAATGGAGTGAAAAAATCAGAAAAGATTTTTAGCAAAGTATCTGAGTTAACAAGTGAAATTCAAAATTTATTTGGATTTAATCTTCTGTTAGCTCTTAAGAAGAATAAAGAAACAATAATTGCAAATCCGGCTTCTTATTACTTCCCATTTTATATTGATCAGGATGATGGTTGGAGTAATGTACTTGATTCATTTAACGGCCTAAAGATGTATGTGGATTGGCAAAAAAATGCTCTGCAATATCACTCAGGTATCAAGCCAAAAGAGTATTATGCTCTCAATGGGGAGCAAAAAATATTAGCATTAAAAATTTCAGAGCTTGAGCAAGAAGCGGAACTTATACGAAAAACAAAGCTTAGGTTTGAAAAGTATTTCGAAAACATTAGTTTTGATATTGATGTGAATTTTTATCTTAATAAAATTGATTATTTTATAAAACAGTGTGAGGAATTGGAGCAGCAAGAAAGAGCATATAGATTAAAAGCAATGAATCTATACTCGAGGAGAAATATATTATCTGATCTCATTTTCAGTATTGAAAACGAGAGGGCTGATTCCTCTGGCAATACAAGTGAAGAGGATGATATTTCTTTTGCGTTAAAAAAATATGATATTAACAAAAATAAAGTTGCCTTATTCAGCCAAAAAGCAAGTTTATATGATGAAAAGAGTAAGGTTGATGAGCAACTTATGACTATCAGAAGTAAATTATTAGAGCATGCTGAAATGAGTGATCATATTAAGTCTATGCTTAATAATGTACATGATAATTTCTCGATTAAAGAAATTATTGACTCTGAGGCTTATAAAAGTGCAGCCTTAGCATTTGAAGAACAATTATCGGAGATCCGAGAAAAGATAAATGCATTAGCCTTAGAAAAGGCAGTCCTTGATACTAAAATAAAAACCTTTAACAATGTGAAAAGAACTAGAATAATTAACGATTATTTTCTTTCTATGCTCAATAGGGCGCAAGTAAAACTGCACTTACCAATCACTGAAAAAGGTGGTGTTATAAATTATAAAGCTTTAACTACAGGTAAAACGGGTAGTCGGAGTCCAAGAGCAATATTTGCATATCATTACGCTTTGTTAATGACAATTAAAAAATACTCTACACTACCGATTTTACCAATTGTTATCGATTCACCAAAGCAACAAGACCTGGATGATGAATTAACAGAGCAACTAATTCAGTTTTGTTTGGATGATCTTGCTGAGGTATCTCAAGTAATAATTGGCGCAGTCAAGCCAGAAAAAAATATGGTCGGTTATCATTCTATTAATTTAGTTAAGAAGTTTAGTCTACTTCAACCTGAGGCTTTTAGTGAGGTTTATCAAGAGGTTGTGCCGCAATTTAATGCTATGTTCAGACATTTGAACTAATTAACTATTTTTTTGCCCCTGAAATTATCAGGGGCACTTAGAGAAAGTTTATTTTTTAGATACAAAATCACCCCACCAAACTGCTAGTTGTTTTCTCTGCTCTAAGTAAGTTGACCGATTATAGGCCCTACGAACCTCGTTTTTATCATTATGTGATAGTGCTGCTTCAATAACATCTGGATTAAAGCCTTCCTCATTCATTGCTGTGCTAGCAATCGAACGAAGCCCATGTGCTACTAGCTTGCCAGCATAGCCGATTCGCTTTAACGCTGCATTTGCTGTTTGGCTGTTCATAGGTTTATTGTGGTCATTCCTGCTAGGGAAAATAAATTTGCGGTGTGCACTAATTGGTTTCATTATCTCCAAAATCTCTATCGCTTGAGGAGATAAGGGGACTATATGCTCGCGCTTAGCCTTCATCCGTTCTGCTGGGATTGTCCATAGCTTTGCATTGAGATCGTGACCTGCCCCCAGAGTTAGATACAACCGTCAGTTAGTAAGGTCGGTTTGTTTACCTTCACATTTTCCATTTCGCCACCGTGCTGCAAACTCTGATGGCGTCTGATAATTCAGTGCTGAATGTGGACGACACTCGTTATAATCC
>OKVW01001421.1_pt1 | contig 9971 bp, 21 predicted proteins | sample 1606991 | NCBI WGS metagenome assembly OKVW01 (sample SAMN03281021, study PRJEB24777) | human gut metagenome | isolation source: fecal sample PR177 from 1 month old male Malay infant, vaginal delivered...
GGGCCAGGGCGGCTACGGCCAGCGTCCCCAGGGCCAGGGCTTCGGCGGCCAGCGTCCCGCCGGTCAGGGCGGCTACGGCCAGCGTCCCGCCGGCCAGGGTGGGCCCCGTCCCGCCGGCACGGGCTTCCGTCCCAACACCAACCAGCGGCCGGCCGCTCCCGCCGCTCCCACTACCCCGAAGGAAGGAGGCGCCAACTAATGCTGCTGCCTAAGAGAGTCAAATACCGCCGCGTCCACCGCGGCCGGATGAAGGGCAAGGCCACCCGCGGCAACACCGTGACCTACGGTGAGTGGGGCCTTCAGGCCGTCGATCCCGCTTGGATCACCTCCAACCAGATCGAGGCCGCCCGTATCGCCATGACCCGTTACACCAAGCGTGGCGGTAAGGTCTGGATCAAGATCTTCCCCGACAAGCCCGTCACCGAGAAGCCGGCCGAGACCCGCATGGGTTCCGGTAAGGGCTCCCCCGAGTACTGGGTGGCCGTGGTCAAGCCCGGCCGTGTTATGTTCGAGATCGCGGGCGTCCCCGAAGAGACCGCCCGTGAGGCCCTGCGTCTCGCTTCCCACAAGCTGCCCGTCAAGTGCAAGATCGTGGCGAAAGAGACCGCCGAGACCGAGAATGGTGGTGAATCATGATGAAGGCAACTGAGGTACGCAAGATGTCCGCCGAGGAGCTGGACGCCAAGCTGCTGGATCTGAAGAAGGACCTGTTCCAGCTTCGGCTCCAGCACGCCACCAATCAGCTCGACAACCCCATCCGCATCGCGGAGGTCAAGAAAGACATTGCCCGAGTCAAGACCATTATCCGTGAGCAGCAGCTCGCAGGCCGATAAGAAGGAGGAAATAGAAGATGGAAAACAGAACTTCTTCCCGCAAGACCAGAGTCGGCCTGGTTGTCTCCGATAAGATGGACAAGACCATTGTCGTGGCCATTGCCGACCGTGTGGCCCACCCCTTGTATAAGAAGATCGTCAAAAGGACCTATAAGCTGAAAGCCCACGATGAGCGCAACGAGTGCGGCGTGGGCGACCGCGTGAAGGTCATGGAGACCCGCCCCCTGTCCAAGGACAAGCGCTGGCGCGTGGTCGAAATCATCGAAAAAGCGAAGTAAGGAGGTGCCGTTATGATCCAACAGGAAAGCTATCTGAAGGTGGCCGATAATACCGGCGCCAAGGAGATCAAGACCATCCGTGTGCTGGGCGGTTCCAAGCGCAAGTTCGGCAACATCGGCGACGTGGTCGTGGCCTCCGTCCGCAAGGCCCAGCCCGGCGGCACCGTGAAGAAGGGCGAGGTCGTCAAGGCCGTCATCGTCCGCTCTGCCCGGGGCGTCCGCCGTGCCGACGGCAGCTATGTCCGTTTCGACGACAACGCCGCCGTCCTCATCAAGGACGACAAGAACCCCAGAGGGACCCGTATCTTTGGGCCCGTGGCCCGCGAGCTGCGCGACAAGGATTACATGAAGATCCTGTCCCTGGCTCCCGAAGTGCTGTAAGGGGGTAGGAGAGAACATGAACAAGATGAGCATTCGTAAGGACGACACCGTGGTCGTCCTGTCCGGCAAGGACAAGGGCAAGCAGGGCAAGGTCCTGAAGGTCCTCCCCAAGGACGGCAAGGTCGTGGTGGAGAAGGTCAACATCGTCTCCCGCCACACCAAGCCCCGCAAGCAGGGCGACCAGGGCGGCATCATCAAGAAGGAAGCCCCCATCTACGCCTGCAAGGTGCAGCGCGTGTGCCCCAAGTGCAACAAGCCCACCCGTCCCGGCCACAAGCTGCTGGCCGACGGCAAGAAGGTCCGCGTCTGCAAGAAGTGCGGCGCCGAGATCTGAGAGAGGAGGAGTGATTAGAAATGGCAGAAGATAAGAAGATGCCGAACCTGAAGTCCAAGTACCAGAAGGAAGTCGCTCCTGCTCTGATGCAGAAGTTCGGCTACAAGAGCACCATGCAGATCCCCCGCCTGGACAAGATCGTGGTCAACTGCGGCTGCGGCGAGGCCCGGGACAACGCCAAGGTGCTGGAGGCCGTCGTCACCGACATGACCGCCATCACCGGCCAGAAGGCCATCATCACCAAGGCCAAGAAGTCCGTGGCCAACTTCAAGCTCCGTGAGGGCATGCCCATCGGAGCCAAGGTCACCCTGCGGGGCGACCGCATGTGGGAGTTCCTGGACCGCCTGTTCAACGTGGCCCTGCCCCGTGTCCGCGACTTCCGCGGCATCAACCCCAACGCCTTCGACGGCCGCGGCAACTACGCCCTGGGCCTGAAGGAGCAGCTGATCTTCCCCGAGATCGAGTACGATAAGATCGACAAGATCCGCGGGCTCGACGTGGTCATCTGCACCACCGCCCAGACCGACGAAGAGGCAAAGGAACTGCTGAGCTTGATCGGCGCTCCCTTTGCCGGCAAGTAAGGGAGGAGAATGAAACATGGCTAAGAAATCTATGATCCTCAAGCAGCAGGCCGAGCCCAAGTTCTCCACCCGGCGCTACAACCGGTGCAAGATCTGCGGCCGTCCCCACGCTTATCTGCGTGACTACGGCATCTGCCGTATCTGCTTCCGCGAGCTGGCTTACAAGGGTCAGATCCCTGGCGTGAAGAAGGCATCTTGGTAAAAACCCTACCCCATCGTCGTCTCCGACCAAACCAAGGCCCAGCATAGCGGTCTTGGTTTGGGGAGGAGGAGCAAGGAAGCGGAACGGATGCCCGGCAAACAGCCGGGCGGAGTGGAGCGGACCTTGCGACGACGAGGCCGGCGGTCAACAGGTCGGAGTTTCCTAGCTCCGATACCTTCCGCTGAAACAGGCGCGAGCCTGTAACTCTAATAGGAGGTAACACACATGCATATCACGGATCCCGTTGCGGATATGCTCACCCGTATCCGCAACGCCAACAGCGCCAAGCATGACACCGTGGACGTCCCCGCGTCCAACATGAAGAAGTCCATCGCTCAGATCCTGCTGGATGAAGGCTATATCAAGAACTTCCAGCTCATCGACGACGGTACTCAGGGTGTCATCCGCATCACCCTGAAGTACCTGCCCGGCAAGGAGAAGGTCATCACCGGCCTTCGCCGTGTCTCCAAGCCCGGCCTGCGCGTCTACGCAGGCGCCGACGAGCTCCCCCGGGTGCTCCGCGGCCTGGGCATCGCTATCGTGTCCACGTCCAAGGGCGTCATGACCGACAAGGCTGCCCGTGCGGCCCACGTCGGCGGTGAAGTCCTGGCCTTCGTGTGGTAAGGGAGGGAGAGAGAAATGTCTAGAATCGGAAGAATGCCCATCTCTGTCCCCGCCGGCGTGGACATCACCATCGGCGAGAACAACCTGGTCACCGTGAAGGGGCCCAAGGGCACCCTCACTCAGCAGCTCGCCCCCGCCATGACCATCGCCAAGGAGGGCGCGGAGCTGCTCGTCACCCGTCCCAACGACGCCAAGGAGAACCGCTCCCTCCACGGCCTGACCCGCACCCTGCTCAATAACATGGTGGTGGGCGTGACCGAGGGCTTTAAGAAGGAGCTGGACGTGAACGGCGTGGGTTACCGTGTCGCCATGGAGGGCACGAAGCTGGTCATGAACCTCGGCTTCTCCCACCAGGTCATCATGGAGAGCCCCGAGGGCATCACCATCGAGGTGCCCAACCCGAACAAGATCGTCATCTCCGGCTCCGACAAGCAGCGGGTGGGCCAGTTCGCCGCTGAGGTCAGAGAGAAAAGACCGCCTGAGCCGTACAAGGGCAAGGGCATCAAATATACTGACGAGGTCATCCGCCGCAAGGAAGGCAAGACCGGCGTCAAGAAGAAATAAGGAGGTGTGCCACAATGATCAACAGACCCGATACCAACGCTCAGCGGCTTAAGCGCCACAAGAGAGTCCGCGGGAAAATCTCCGGCACGCCCGAGAGGCCCCGCCTGAACGTGTTCCGCAGTGAGACCAACATCTACGCCCAGGTCATCGACGACGTGAGCGGCAAGACCCTGGTCTCCGCTTCTTCCCTGGAGAAGGACTTCACCTGCGACGGCGCCAAGACCGACGCCGCCAAGAAGGTGGGCCAGATGGTGGCCGAGCGCGCGAAGGCCGCCGGCATCAGCGTCGTGGTGTTCGACCGCGGCGGCTACGTCTATCACGGCCGTGTCCAGGCTCTGGCCGAGGGCGCCCGCGAGGGCGGCCTGGAATTTTAAGGGGAGGAGAGAACGAACATGGCTAGATTTGAAAGAGAGCCCAGCGAGTTCACCGAGAAGCTCGTTTCTCTGAACCGCGTTTCCAAGACCGTCAAGGGCGGCCGTATCTTCAAGTTCGCCGCGCTCATGGTGGTCGGCGACGAGAAGGGCCGCGTGGGCTTCGGCCTGGGCAAGGCCTCCGAGGTGCCCGAGGCGATCCGCAAGGGCATCGAGGATGCCAAGAAGAACATGTACAACATCACCCTGTCCGGCACCACCATCCCTCACGAGATCATCGGTGAGTTCGGCGCCGGCCGCGTGCTCCTGAAGCCGGCTCCTCAGGGTACCGGCGTCATCGCCGGCGGCCCTGTCCGCGCCGTGCTGGAGACCGTGGGTATCCGTGATATCTATACCAAGTGCCTGCGCTCCAACAATCCGCAGAACGTGGTCGCCGCTACCATGGAGGGCCTGAAGGCCCTGCGTGGTCCCGAGCAGATCGCCCGGATCCGTGGCAAGAGCGTGGAAGAAATCGTAGGTTAAGGAGGGCTAAAACAATGGCTAAGCTGAACATCAAGCTGGTCAAGAGCCTGAACGGCCGGATCGCCAAGCACAAGGCGACCGCCGAGGCCCTGGGCCTGCGCAAGATCGGCGACACCACCGTGCAGCCCGACAACGAGGCCACGCGCGGCAAGATCGCCCACATCGGTTACCTGCTCCAGGTCACCGAGGAAAAGTGAGGAGGTGCGAACCATGAATCTGCATGATCTTTCTCCGGCTCCCGGTTCCAACCGGAGCAATTACCGCAAGGGCCGCGGCCATGGCTCCGGCAACGGTAAGACCGCCGGCCGCGGTCATAAGGGCCAGTGGGCCCGCTCCGGCGGCGGTGTCCGCGCCGGCTTCGAAGGCGGCCAGATGCCTCTGGCCCGCCGCATCCCGAAGCGCGGCTTCAACAACATCTTCGCCAAGCCCCTGGAGATCGTCAACGTCTCCGCTCTGAACAAATTTGAGGACGGCGCTACCGTCAACGTCTGCGACCTGCTGGAAATGGGCATCCTTTCCAAGTGCGAGTATGGCGTGAAGATCCTCGGTAACGGCAGCATCGAGAAGAAATTGACTGTCCGCGCCACCGCTTTCTCCGCCTCTGCCAAGGAGAAGATCGAGGCTGCTGGCGGAAAGGCGGAGGTGGTCTGACGTGATCCAGACCATCCGTAACGCCTGGAAGATCCCCGAGCTGAAGAAGAAGATCCTCTTCACCGTCTTCGCTCTGCTCATCTTCCGGCTGGGTTCCGCAGTCCCCGTGCCCTTCGTCAACACCGCCGCCCTGGGCCAGTATCTGACCAGCATGAGCGGCACCATCTTCGGCATGATGAACGCCATGAGCGGCGGCGCCTTCGCCCAAGCCACGGTCTTCGCCCTGAGCGTGCAGCCCTATATCAACAGCTCGATCATCATCCAGCTGCTGACCGTCGCCATCCCCGCCCTGGAGCGGATGCAGAAGGAGGGCGGCGAAGAGGGCAAGAAGAAGATCGCCGCCATCACCCGTTACACCACCGTGGCCATCGCCCTGCTGCAGGGCTTCGGCTACTACACCCTGATCCGCACCGCCAACAACGGCGCCCTGCTGGCGCTGGACGGCGTGAACGGCATCTGGGCCGGCATCGTCATCGTGCTGAGCTTCGTGGCCGGCTCCGCCTTCATCATGTGGCTGGGCGAGCAGATCACCGAGTTCGGCATCGGCAACGGTATCTCCATCATCCTGTTCGCCGGTATCGTGGCCCGCGGCCCCGCCATGGTCCAGACCATGTGGTTCGGCGTGAAGAACTGGTTCGACGGCGTCACCACCGAGGGCGTGTTCACTCTGCCCCCCTGGGGCGTGCCCCTCATCGTGCTGGGCATGCTGCTGCTGGTGGTCTTCATCGTGTTCATCAACAACGCCGAGCGCCGCCTGCCCGTCCAGTACGCCAAGCGCGTGGTGGGCCGGAAGATGTACGGCGGCCAGTCCAGCCACATCCCCATGAAGGTGAACATGTCCGGCGTCATGCCCATCATCTTTGCCCAGTCCATCGCCTCTCTGCCCGCCACCATCGCGGCCTTCGTGCCCGGCGCCACGCAGAAGACCGAGGGCTTCTGGGCCACCTTCCTGAAGGTGTTCGACACCACCAGCATCACCTATGTGGTGATCTATTTCCTGCTGATCCTGGGTTTCAGCTACTTCTATTCCACCATGCAGTTCAACCCCATCGAGGTAGCCAACAACCTGAAGAAGAACGGCGGCTTCATCCCCGGCTTCCGTCCGGGCAAGCCCACCGCCGACTTCATCCACAAGGTGCTCAATAAGATCACCCTGTTCGGCGCCATCTACCTGTCTGTCATCGCCATCGCGCCTATCGTCACCGGCAACGTCATCGGTGTGCGGTCCCTGGCCATTGGCGGCACGTCCGTGATCATCGTCGTCAGCGTTGCGCTGGAGACGGTGAAGGCGATGGAAGCCCAAATGCTCATGCGGCATTACAAAGGCTTCCTTGAGTAAGAAGGAGGTCGGGGCATGAAGCTGATCCTGTTAGGCCCTCCGGGCGCCGGCAAGGGCACCCAGGCCGAGATCCTGGCTCGGGAGCTTGGCATCCCTACCATCTCCACCGGCAACATCCTGCGCGCCGCCGTCAAGGAGGGCACGCCCATCGGCCTGAAGGCCAAGAGCTATATGGACGCCGGCAAGCTGGTGCCCGATGAGGTCATCATCGGCATCATCGAGGAGCGCCTGGCCCTGGACGACTGCGTGGGCGGCTTCATCCTGGACGGGGTGCCCCGCACCATCGCTCAGGCGGACGCCCTGGAGGCCCATGGCATCGTCTTCGATCACGTGCTCTCCATGGAGATCGCCGACGACGCCATCGTCAAGCGGATGGACGGACGCAGGGTGTGCGTCAAGTGCGGCACCCCCTTCCACCTGGAGACCAAGCCTCCCAAGCAGAGCGGCGTCTGCGACGTCTGCGGCGGCGAGCTCATCGAGCGCGACGACGACAGGCCCGAGACCGTCCGCGCCCGGCTGCAGGTCTACCACGAGGAGACCGAGCCGCTGAAGCACTTCTATGAGAAGCGGGGCCGTCTGCGCAGTGTGCCCGCCGATGCGGGCACCATCGAAGAGATCACGCAGGTCATCAAGAAGACCTTGGAGGCGTCCCGTTGAACATGATCTCCATCAAATCTCCCCGTGAGATCGAGCTGATGCGCCGGGCCGGGGCACTCACGGCCCAGGCCCGGGCGCTGGCCGGTTCCATGGTGAAGCCCGGCGTCTCCACCCTGGAGATCGACCACGCGGTGCGGGATTTCATCCGCACCCATGGCGCCGAGCCGTCCTTCCTGGGATACGGCGGCTTCCCCGGCTCCGCCTGCATCTCCATCAACGACGTGGTCATCCACGGCATCCCGGACCATCGGAAGCTGGCCGAGGGCGACATCGTCAGCGTGGATGTGGGCGCCTACCTGGAGGGGTTCCACGGCGACTGCTGTGCCACCTTCCCCTGCGGCGCCATCACGGACGAGGCCCGGAAGCTCATCGACGTGACCCGCCAGAGCTTCTTCGAGGGCATCAAGATGGCGGTGCCCGGGAACCGGGTCTCCGACATCTCCCACGCCGTCCAGCAGTACGTGGAGGCCAACGGCTACTCCGTGGTGCGGGACTTCGTGGGCCACGGCGTGGGCGCCAAGCTCCACGAGGCGCCGGAAGTCCCCAACTTCGGCCCCGCCGGCCACGGCGCCCGGCTCCTGCCGGGCATGGTCCTGGCGGTGGAGCCCATGGTCAACGCCGGGAGCTGGGAGGTCCGTGTCCTGAAGGACAAGTGGACCACTGTCACCGTGGACGGCTCGCTGGCCGCCCACTACGAGAATACCATCCTCATCACCGACGCAGAGCCCGAGATCCTCACCCCCTTGGGCGGAGACCAGTGACCATGTACGACTACACGGGCTGGATCGTCCGCTCCACCGCGGGGCATGACAAGGGCGCGCTGCTGTGCGTCACCGGCGTGGACCAGCAGGCCTGCCGCCTGCTGGTGTGCGACGGGAAGCGGCGCAGGACTGCGCGGCCCAAGGCGAAGAAGTTGGGCCACCTGGAGATGGTGTGCCGGGGCACGTTCGAGCATCCGGCCATCCGGAAGCTGGAGAACGGGCTCACGGTGTCCGACAGGGAACTCCGGAGGGCGCTGGCCGCCTTCCGCGACACAGACCAAGGAGGGAACTAGGCTTGGCAAAAAGCGACATGATCGAGCTGGAAGGGATCGTCACCGAATCCCTGCCGAATACCACCTTCCATGTGGACATCGGGAATGGGCACATCATCCTGGCCCATATCTCGGGGAAGCTCCGCATGAATTTCATCCGTATCCTGCCGGGAGACAAGGTGACCATCCAGATGTCGCCGTACGACCTCACCCGGGGCCGTATCACCTGGCGGAGCAAGTAAGTATCAACGACCGAGCCGTCAAAGCCTGCATCCCTCCCCCAGGGGCCTTGCCCCCGGCGGGGGTCCCCCGTTACCCAAATCGGAGCCCAGCGCAGCACCCGCAAGGAGTACGCCACATCCGTAAGGCGGCAAAGCCGCCAACGGCTGTGCAGCGGGTCCGATTTGGAGAGGAGGAGCAAGGGAGCGAAGCGCAGTTTTTCGCTTTAGCGGGAAACGGAGTGCAGCGGACTTTGCGACGACGAGGGGCCATCAAGGCATTCATAGGAGGTAAGACCATGAAAGTTAGACCGTCCGTGAAGCCCATGTGCGAGAAGTGCAAGATCATCAAGCGCAAGGGCAAGGTCATGGTAATTTGCGAGAACCCGAAGCATAAGCAGAGACAAGGTTAAAGGAGGCGCTGAAGAGATATGGCAAGAATTGCCGGCATTGACCTGCCGAAGGATAAGAGAGTCGAGATCGGCCTCACTTACATTTTCGGCATTGGGCGCACCAGCGCCAACAAGATCCTTAAGGAGGCCGGGATCAGCCCCGACGTCCGTGTGAAGGACCTCACCGAGGACGACGAGGCCAAGCTGCGCGAGGTCATCGCCAACGGTTACACCGTGGAAGGCGACCTGCGCCGCGACGTGGCGATGGACATCAAGCGGCTGACCGAGATCGGCTGCTACCGCGGTATGCGCCACCGCAAGGGCCTGCCGGTCCGCGGCCAGCGCAGCAAGACCAACGCCCGTACCCGCAAGGGCCCGAAGCGTACCGTCGCCAACAAGAAGAAGTAAGGGAGGGATATCAATGGCTGCTAACACGAAAGGCAAGAAAGTGGTGCGCAAGCGCCGCGAAAAGAAGAACATTGAAAAGGGAGCCGTGCATATCCGCTCCTCCTTCAATAACACCATGGTCACTGTGACCGACACCCAGGGCAACGCGCTCTCTTGGGCCTCCTCCGGCGGCCTGGGCTTCCGCGGATCCCGGAAATCCACCCCCTTCGCCGCTCAGACCGCCGCCGAGACGGCCGCCAAGGCCGCCATGGAGCATGGCCTGAAGAGCGTGGAGGTGTATGTGAAGGGCCCCGGCTCCGGCCGTGAGGCCGCCATCCGCGCCCTGCAGGCCGTGGGCCTGGAAGTCACCCTGATCAAGGACGTGACCCCCGTGCCCCACAACGGCTGCCGTCCGCCGAAGCGCCGCCGCGTCTAAGAGAAGGAGGAACTAGAATATGGCAAGATATACCGGTGCGGTCTGCCGCATGTGCCGCCGGGAGGGCCAGAAGCTCTTCCTGAAGGGCGATCGCTGCTATACCGACAAGTGCGCCGTGGACCGCCGTCCCTTCGCGCCCGGCCAGCACGGCAACGCCCGCAATAAGAA
>OKVW01001423.1_pt1 | contig 9968 bp, 7 predicted proteins | sample 1606991 | NCBI WGS metagenome assembly OKVW01 (sample SAMN03281021, study PRJEB24777) | human gut metagenome | isolation source: fecal sample PR177 from 1 month old male Malay infant, vaginal delivered...
AAAAAAGATTTGTATCTTTAGGCGCAGCGGTTTGCCTGACAGCCGGATTGCTGGCAGGCTGCGGTTTCACAGGCGGTGGCACTGCCCAGACATCTGCAGCTCCTGCCGGGACAAGCGCAGCTTCAGGACAAGAGTCAATAGGAGGAGGGGGAGATAATGAAGCTCCATCCGCGTCAACGGACAGCAGGGTGCTGAGCATCTATGCCAGCGCGGAGATTAAAACCCTGGTACAGTGGGCGGCTTCCGACAGCCAGTCCTCCATGGTTAACAATAACGCCTATGAGGGACTTCTGCGTCTTGACCAGAATCATGAAGCCCAGCCGGCTCTGGCGGAGAGCTACGATGTATCTGATGATAAGCTGACCTATACCTTCCATTTAAGGGATGGCCTGCAGTGGAGCAACGGCACACCTCTGACAGCCAGTGATTTTGTATATTCCTGGCTGCGCCAGATGAGCGCAGAGGCTACCAACGGCTACAGCTTTATCATGACTGACTATATTACGAACGGAGCCGAATACAATGAAGGCTCAGCCAAGGCGGAGGATGTTGGAATCAAGGCACTGGATGATAAGACATTCCAGGTGACACTGAAGGCGCCGACGCCCTACTTTGCCCGTCTGACCGTTTTATGCCAGTTTTTCCCTCTGAATGAGGAGTTCGTAACTGCTCAGGGCGATCAGTACGGCCTCAGCGCAGACAAAATGATTTACTGCGGCCCATACATAATCACCAGCTATGATCCGGCTGTGGGAGCTACCCTGAAGAAAAATGACAAGTATTGGGACGCAGCCAATGTGAAGGTGGAGAATGCCCAGGTCCGCGTGATGAAGGACGCCTCCGCTGCCCTGAATGCCTATCTGGCGGGTGAGCTGAGCCAGGTGAAGCTGGATTCCTCCAATGTGGCAGCATACCAGAATGATCCTGAATTCTCCACTGAAAGTGAGTTCAGAACAGAATATCTCCAGTTCTCCCTGAGCAATCCGGTGATGGCCAATGAAAACATCCGCCGCGCCGTGTCCATGGCCATTGACCGCGATACGCTGGCTAAGGCGATTCTGGCAGACGGATCTGCCCCCAGCGTGGGACTGATCGCAGAGGGAATGTACGGCAACGGTGAAAAGACATTCCGTGAACTGAACGGCAATGTTTGCCCATTTGACCCCGAGCAGGCGAAGAAATATTGGGAAGAGGGCTGTAAAGAGCTGGGCGAGACCCCGACTCTGACACTGCTGGTGAGGGATGACTCCGTAACCAAAGCCACTGCTACCTATATCCAGAGTGAACTGAATAAGAATTTAGGAATTGACCTCATCATTGACACCAAGACCCTTCAGGCCAGAAATGATCTGATGGACAACGATAACTATATGTTCGCATCCACTGCATGGGGCGCTGATTACGATGACGCCATGACTTACCTGGACCTGTGGACGAATGGAACCCCCTACAGAGGCTCCTGGAATAACGAAGAGTACAATAAGCTGATCAACGATGCCAGAACAGAGACAGATGAAGGGAAACGCCTGGATATGCTTCTGAAGGCAGAGAAAATCATGGTGGAGGACGATGTAATCACAGCGCCACTGTACCACAGAGGATCTGCAACATTAACCAAGTCCGATGTCAAGGGGATTGTAAACCATCCCTTCGGACCAGATGTTGAGTTCAAATATGCTTATTTTGAATAAACACCAATAATCATATCACAGGATCAGTCAGGGCCGGCATTCTCCTTTTTTAGAAGGCGGAGACCGGCCTGTACTGCAGGAACTGGAAGTCAGCAAGAAAGTCTCACGGCGCAGGTACGCCGCTGTATAGCATCTGCTATCTACGCCGGGAGACACTAGAGGAGGATGCGGCATGATAAAATACGTCTGTAAGAGACTGGTTTATCTGGTGCTTACGCTTTGGGTTATTGTAACGGTCACCTTCTTTTTGATGAAGAAGCTGCCCGGGACCCCCTTTGACGCGGAGCGCTTTAATATGATGTCACCCCAGCAGCAGGAGGTCATTCTGGAACAGTACGGCCTTAATGATACCCTGCCTAATCAGTATTTAAAGTACATGAACAATATTCTGCATGGAAACTTCGGAACCTCTTTTACCTATATGGGGCAGAAGGTGACCACAGTGATCAGCGGCCGCCTGGGGCCGTCTACCTTGATTGGCCTCCAGGCGGTGCTGCTGGGGCTGGCGTTAGGTCTTACACTGGGAATTATTGCGGCCTGGAGGCATAACAGCGGAATTGATTATTTTACCATGATTGTGGCGGTACTGGGAGTCTCGGTTCCCAATTTCGTGGCCGCCGCCCTGCTTCAGTATTATGTGGCCCTGAAATGGGGCGTGCTGCCGGTGGGATTCTGGACGGACTGGAAATGTTCCGTGCTGCCGTCCATTGCCCTGTCATTTTCAGCAACCGCCATGGTGGCCCGATTTATCCGCACGGAGATGCTGGAGGTGCTGGAGCAGGACTATATTATTACCGCCAAGGCCAAGGGCTTAAGCGCCATGAAGGTGCTCATGCGCCACGCAGTTAGGAACTCAATCATTCCGGTGGTAACCATTCTCGGCCCCATTGTGGTGAATCTGCTCACCGGCTCTCTGGCTGTGGAAAATATCTACACCATCCCGGGGATCGGCAGCCTGTTCGTGGACAGTATTAAAGCTAACGACTATTCTACGATCATGGGAATCACCATTTTTTACAGTGCATTTTATATATTTGTGGTGCTGGTTGTAGACGTGGCCTATTCCCTGATCGATCCCAGAATCCGCCTGGCGGCCAATAAGGAGGGTTAAATATGGATGAATTATTTGTAAAGGTTCATGTAAATGAATCGGAAAAAGAACATATTGCCCGCCCTAACCTGACTGCCCTTCAGGACGGGTGGCTGAGGCTCAAGAAGAACAAGGCGGCGGTTGTCTGCTTGTTTACTCTGATTATAATCGGCCTTCTGGCACTGCTGGCGCCGATATTCAGTCAGTATTCTTTCAAAGAAACGAACTATGATATCATTTACCAGACGCCGTCCCTGGCCCATCTCTTTGGTACTGACCAGTTTGGCAGGGACCTGTGGGTGAGGACCTGGATGGGGACCAGAATTTCCCTGTTGATCGCTTTTGTGGCAGCTCTTCTGGATCTGACCGTGGGCGTGGCCTATGGTGCTGTGTCCGCACTGTCCGGTGGCAAGGTGGACGCGGTGATGCAGCGTATCATTGAGGTCCTGGTGGGCATTCCCCATCTGATCATTGTGATCCTGCTGATGATGGTACTGCCGGCAGGAATCTGGACCATCGTGGTGGCGCTCTCCATCACCGGCTGGGTAAACATGGCCCGTTTGGTGAGGGCTGAGATCCTGAAGCTGAAGAACCAGGAGTTTGTAATGGCGGCCCAGGTTCTGGGAACCAGGACCCCACAGGTCATCTTAAAGCATCTGATCCCCAATACTGTGGGCGTTATTGTGATCAACGCCATGTTTACCATTCCGTCCGCTATCTTTACCGAAGCGTTTTTGAGCTTTATCGGAATCGGTATGCAGGAGCCGGCGGCTTCCCTGGGCGTGCTGATCAACAACGGGTACCAGGTACTCAGAAATTTCCCCCATGTGCTGATCTACCCGGCCATCATCATTGTGCTGATCATGGTCTGCTTCAGTACCCTTGGCGACGGCCTGCGCGATGCGCTGGACCCCAGAATGAGAAAGTAGGTGAAGAGTGATGAGCAGATTATTAGAAGTTAACAATTTGCATGTACAGATCCAGACCCAGCACGGAGTGGTACATGCCGTGCGCGGCATCAGCTTCCATCTGAATCAGCAGGAGACCCTGGCAATAGTGGGGGAATCCGGGTCAGGGAAATCCATTTCAGTTAAAAGCATAATGGGTCTGCTTCCCAAAAACGGGAAGGTGACTGAGGGCAGTGTCCTTCTGGAAGGAAAGGAACTGACAAAATTCAGTGAGCGGCAGATGCAGGCAGTGCGCGGCTCCGATATTTCCATGATCTTTCAGGACCCGATGACCTCTTTGAACCCTACCATGACTGTGGGCAAGCAGATCGTGGAGGTCCTGAAGGAGCACAGAAAGGATATGTCCAGGGCTCAGATGAAGGCCCGTGCTGTGGAGCTGATCTCATTGGTGGGAATCTCCAATCCGGAAGCCAGATTCGGCCAGTATCCCCATCAACTGTCCGGCGGCATGAGGCAGAGAATTGTAATAGCCATTGCACTGGCCTGTGATCCCAAGATTCTGATTGCCGATGAGCCAACCACAGCGCTGGATGTAACGATCCAGGCCCAGATTCTGGATCTGATGAGGGATCTGCAGAAAAAGATTAAAACTTCTATCATTATCATTACCCATAATCTGGGAGTTGTTGCCAATATCGCCGACCGGGTTGCTGTTATGTACGGCGGCAGGCTGGTGGAGACCGGGGATGTGAGAGAGCTGTTCTATGAGACGAAGCATCCTTATACTCAGGGGCTTTTGGCTTCCATTCCCAAGACGTCAGATAAGGGGAATACCCTGACTGCTATTCCGGGGACACCTCCGGATCTGATGGAGCCGCCCATGGGCTGCCCCTTTGCGGCCAGATGCACTAAAACGATGCTGGTATGCCAGCAGTATCCGCCAGAGGATACAAAGTGCAGCGAAACCCATCACGCGCACTGCTGGCTCCTGGATGAGCGGGCGAAGGCTCTGAGAGACTAGAGGAGGATATTATGGCAGCAGAGATGAAACCGTTGTTAGAGGTAAAGCATTTAAAGAAATATTTCCAGGTAGGCAAAAATCAGACCTTAAAGGCAGTGGATGATATTACATTAAACATTTATAAGGGCGAGACGCTGGGGCTGGTTGGAGAGAGCGGCTGCGGTAAGTCCACCTTCGGGCGCACTGTCATCCACCTGTATGAGCCGACAGAAGGTCAGGTGGTATACAACGGCAGGGCCATTGACAAGACCATGTCCCAGTCGGAGCGCCATTCCTACACAAGAAAGATGCAGATGATTTTCCAGGACCCGTACGCATCGCTGAACCCGCGTATGAAGGTGATGGACATTGTGGCGGAGGGCATTGATGCCCATGGTCTGCTGTCCGGGAAGGAACGCGCCGCCAAGGTAATTGAGCTGCTGGAGACTGTGGGCCTGTCGGAGGATCATGCCAACCGGTTCCCCCATGAATTCTCAGGCGGGCAGCGCCAGAGGGTGGGAATCGCCAGAGCATTGGCGGTAGATCCGGAATTCATCATCTGTGATGAGCCGATCTCCGCACTGGATGTATCAATCCAGGCCCAGGTGATCAACCTTTTAAAGCAGCTGCAGCAGGAGCGGGGGCTGACGTACCTGTTCATCGCCCATGATCTGTCCATGGTAAAGCACATCAGCGACCGCATCGGTGTGATGTATCTGGGTGTGCTGGCTGAGCTGACAGACAGCGGGACATTGTTCGAAGAACCGCTGCATCCCTATACCCAGGCGCTGCTGTCCGCCATTCCGCTGCCAGACCCGGACGTGGAGAGATCGCGGCACAGGATTCTTCTGGAGGGAAGCCTTCCCAATCCCATCAATCTGAAGGCAGGCTGCAGATTTGTGTCCCGCTGCCCCCACGCCACGGAGGAATGCAGAACCCAAACTCCGCAGATGCGGGAAATTAAACCAGGGCATTTTGTATCCTGCCATATGGTGTAGACATAAAATCAATGACAACATTGTCAATAACCAGGAGAAAGTGATGAAAACGTTTATTTTAGAGGCATGTGTGGATTCTGTGGAGTCCGCAAAAGCTGCCGTGCGCGGAGGCGCCAACCGGATGGAGGTCTGCGCCAATCTGGTGATTGGAGGGACAACTCCGGGTGTAAGCCAGTTTAAGCAGATCCGGAAGGCTTGTGACGTGGCCATTAATGTCTTAATCCGGCCCAGATACGGAGATTTTCTGTATACGGAACATGAATTTGAAATGATTGCCGAGGATGTAAGGCTGTTCAGGCAGCTGGGCGCCGACGGAGTGGTGGTGGGCTGCCTGAAGGCCGACGGCACTCTGGATCTGGAGCGGATGAAGCTGCTCCGCGAGAGGGCGGGCAGCGGCCAGATGACCCTCCACCGGGCATTTGACGTGTGCAGGGACCCCTACAGTACCCTGGAGGAGGCTGTTGATCTGGGAGTGGATACCATTTTGACCTCGGGCCAGCAGAATACCTGCATGATGGGTAAAAAGCTGCTGGGCCGGCTGATTGCCCAGGCCGCTGGAAGGCTGGACATCCTGATCGGCAGCGGAGTGGACGCGGAGGTGATCGCCTGTCTGATGAGAGAGCTGGGGGCAGCCTGCTTTCACATGTCGGGCAAGGTCATTTTAGACAGTAGAATGACTTACAGAAAGGAAGCTGTGAATATGGGGATACCAGGTCTGGGAGAGTATGATATATTCCGCACGGACGAAGAGAAAATACGGCAGGCGGCGAACCTGCTGATGGAGGGAACATGTTTACAGAAGAACGCTTAGACAAGATTATGGAACTGCTCCAAAAAGAAGGAGTGATAAAGGTTAAAGAGCTGAGCGGATTGTGCCAGGTCACAGAGGACTGCATCCGCAAGGATCTAAAGAGCCTGGAGAAGGCCGGGAAGTTAAAGCGGACCTATGGAGGGGCGCTGCTTTCCCAGGACTATCCGCTGAAGCGGGATGTGATTGACAGGCGGGATACCAACATTGACAAGAAACGGGTGGTTGCGAAAAAGGTTTTTGAGCGCATCCGCAGCAATGAGACCATATTTCTGGATATCTCCACCACCAATATCATGGTGGCAAAGCTGCTGGCCGAATCCAGCAAACGTGTGACCGTGGTGACCAATATGATTGATATTATGCAGGAGCTGGCTGTCAACCCCAAGGTGACTGCCATCGGCACCGGAGGAATCATGGTCCGTACCGTGAATGGGTTCCTGGGAGCTGCGGCCATTGAGGTCATCAAGCAGTACAGCTTTGACAATGCGTTTATCGGAACCTGTGGGCTGGATCTGACGGACGGCTCAATCACCACCCTGGGAGTGGAGGACGGCCTGACCAAGAAGTCGGCCATAGCCAGCAGCAGACACAAGTATCTGGTGATGGAGAAGGATAAGTTCCACTTTAATGATTCTTATAAATTTGCATTTTTGGATGATATTGACGGGATCATTACAGATTCCATGCCGGATGATGCCACAGTCCAGAAGGTGCTTGCGTCTGGGGTCAGCATATTTTAAATGACGACTAAAGGAGAATTTTGCGATGTTTTCAGAGCATTTACAGCAGTATGCGCAGGAAAAGTATGAGAAACGGCTCCCGTATCTGGGCAGCATAGGACCGGTGGTTCAGGCTGCTATGGAAAAATGCAGTCCGGACCATCAGCTTCTGATGAAGTTTTTATATGGCACCATGCCAATCAGGGACGCGGGAGAGTATAGCTTTGATGTGTTTCTCGGGTTTGTGAAGCATTCCCTGATGGTTTACAGCACTATGGAGTGGTGCAGAGATATACCTGAGGACATGTTTCTCCATCATATCCTGTATTATCGTGTTAATTCGGAGAATATTGAGGATTGCCGCGGATTCTTTTATAAGCAGCTGATGGACCGGGTGAAGGGGCTTTCTGTCCGGGATGCGGTGCTGGAGATCAACTATTGGTGTGCGGAAAACGGGACCTATGAGGCCTCAGACAACCGTACCATATCACCTTTGACAGTATACCGCTCGGGGAAGGGCCGCTGCGGGGAGGAATCTACCTTCGCAGTGACGGCGTTCAGAAGTGTGGGTATCCCTGCACGGCAGGTCTACACGCCCCGGTGGGCCCACTGCGATGATAACCATGCGTGGGTGGAGGTATATGCAGACGGCGCCTGGCATTTCCTGGGGGCATGTGAGCCGGAGGAGGTACTGGACCGGGGCTGGTTTACCAACGCATCATCCAGGGCGCTGCTGGTGCATACCAGGACATTTTCCGACTATACAAGCGGCGGGGCCGTGGAATGCCTGGGGCAGGAGGACCTGCTGATGTACTATAATGAGACCGCCCGATACGGCCTGACCAAGGCGTATGAAATCTATGTGACAGATGAGGAGGGCCGCCCGGTGCAGGGCGCGCAGGTTTCAGTTGAGATCCTGAATATGGCGGAATACTGCAGCGTGGCCAATCTATATACAGATGAAAAGGGCCATTTATCCATCACCATCGGCCTGGGGGATATCCATGTCCGGGCCATGAAGGATGGGACTGCCGGGGAGGCCTGGGTGTCTGTGGGAAATACGGACCAGGCGGTTCTGAAGCTGGAGAATATCTCCGGCGAAGCGGCAGAGGCTTGGAAGGATGTGGACGTGGAAGCGCCTGGGGATTATCCCATGCATCCGGCGGGGCCTACCAGGGAGCAGAAGGAGCGGAACAGGCAGAAAGTGAAGGAGGCCAACCGGAAGCGGGAGGAGCGGATTCGCGGATATTACGATGAGGCCAGGGCAGCAAAATATCCCGGGGAGAGGGAGATCCTGGGGCTTGCGGCCGGGAATTTTGAAGAGGTGTATGCTTTTTTGAGCAGAGATCAGAATCTTGACCGGGCTGCGCTGCTCCACAGCCTTCCCGAAAAAGATTATAAGGATTTAAAGGCCTCTGTGCTGGAGAGCCATCTGGCGGCGGCTTCCCACTACAGGAAGGAATGGGAAGCTTCCGGCAGAATGGATGTCTATGTGCCATATATCCTGTCCCCACGGCTGCTGCTGGAGGAGATGACGGACTACCGCGGTTATATTCTGGACTGCTTCACCGGAGAGCAGCAGGAAGCATTTATACAGAACCCCAGGGCGATATGGGAGTATATTGAGGCCAATATCGGCTATGAGGCGAAGCTGGATTACAAGACCATCTGCTCTACGCCTGTGGGCTGCCTGAAGCTGAAACAGGGGAATCTGCTGAGCCGTAAGCTGCTGTTTGCCGCGGTCTGCAGAACGTTTGGGATTCCGGCCAGGATCAATCCGGTGGATCTGGAGGCAGAATACTATGAGAATGGAAGCTTCGTCCGCGTCTCCGGCGGGGAGAAACAGGCGGCCGCAGCCCGAACCGCAGCACTGGAGCTGATTATGGAAGGGGACGGCCCGTGGAATTACTATCAGACATGGACCATTGGGAAAAGAATCAGGGAGCAGTTTGTGACTCTGGACTACACAGGTATTAAGCTTGACAACGGTATGGTGAGGCTGAATCTGGAGCCGGGCTGCTACCGTCTGATCACGGCCAGCCGCCTTCCCAGCGGGAACCAGCAGGCTGGAGAATATGTGTTTGAACTTGAATCGGGCCAGGTGAAGAAGATCCCCCTCTGCCTGCGCACCGGAAGCCTGGAGGATATGCTGGTAGCCAACATGCTGGATGATTTCGACCTTACGGTGGAGGGGCATAAGCTTCCGGCATCTTCTCTGATGGAAGGAAAAACCAATATCCTGGCATTCCTGGCAGAGGGCCAGGAACCCACGGAGCATGTGCTGAATGAGATGCTTGAGCAGAAGGATGTGCTGAAGGGGCTGGCCGCACAGATACTCTTTGTGGTTCAGAGTCAGGATGCGCTGGAGAACCGGACGCTGAAAAGGGTATTGGAATCAATTCCCGGAATTCGGACCGTATGCGCGGATTTTGATGAGACGGTGGAGCCGCTGGCAAGACGGATGTATGTAGATCCGGATAAGCTGCCATTGCTGATTGTAACCAAACCGGGGATGAAGGCAGTGTATGGCTGCAGCGGTTATAATGTGGGCAGTGTAAATCTGATGGTGAAGCTTAGCGCGCTCTAGATTTTTGTATAGTATGTGTTGTAAAATGCGGTATTCTTGCTGTGCAGCGGGAATGCCGCATTTTTTAATGCTCAAACTGTGCAATATATACAAAATTTCATATATGAAATTATTAATTTTTGTAAAAAATATTGACAATCAATCACCGGATTGCTATTATATGT
>OKVW01001424.1_pt1 | contig 9961 bp, 11 predicted proteins | sample 1606991 | NCBI WGS metagenome assembly OKVW01 (sample SAMN03281021, study PRJEB24777) | human gut metagenome | isolation source: fecal sample PR177 from 1 month old male Malay infant, vaginal delivered...
AAGTACTGGATTTCCACGGGATGTTCTTATTTCATAGTGAGGGGCTTAAAAACCGGTATTAACCGACAGCCCCTTTTTAGCGGTTGGGTATAAAGGTACTGATTAACGGTCCGGATTCAGTAATTTGGTCATTGGTGACTGAAGAATCCATTTTTCCAAAGTTATAATTAATCCTTCCATATCAATGGGCTTTGTTATGTAATCGTTCATTCCCACACTGTAGGCTTTACTAATATCCGTTATAAAAGCATTTGCGGTCATAGCCAGTATGGGTATTTTTCTGGCATCCTTTCGCTCTAGCAGGCGTATTGCCGAGGCGGCATCGTAACCATTCATCACGGGCATCTGGATATCCATTAGAATCGCCTGATAGTATCCGGGACAGGAAGCGAGGAATTTGTCAACGGCATCCTGTCCGTTTTCGGCAGTTTCAATCAGGATATCCTGCATATGAAGCAGTTCAGAAGCGATTTCCCGGTTCAGCTCATTATCTTCAACCAGCAGGATTCTTTTACCGCTCAAAGTAGTATGCGTTGCCTCTTCCACGATTTCTTCGGTTATTTTGCTGCCGGAACTGAACAGCTGAAATACTTTCCATATCTTTGAAATAAAAATCGGGCTGGTCAAAAATGCAGTTGCTCCGGCCTGAAGTAAATGGCTTTCAATCGTGGGGCATTCATATGGTGTGATGACGATAACGGGAACATGATCCCCCAGAGATTCGCGTATATTTTTGAGAATATTCAGATTATCCGTATCATTTGGATCATCTGGATCCCAGTTTAGAAGCACAGCGAAAAATTCTTCTGCACGGTCATATGCGGCTGTTATGAGTTCCTGTGCTTCGGATGAGGAGGATGCCCGGTATCCCTGCATATCATGTTCATTCAATAAGGTAGTTACATTTTCACATATAGATTTTTTATCATTTACGATTAATATGGAACGTCCCGTCAGTTGGTGACTGACAGATTCTTCTTTGTCCGGAAAATCAAAAGGGATGGAGATGGTGAATTGGCTTCCCTTTCTAATTTCACTTTTGACTTCAATTGATCCGCCCATTAGTTTTACAATATTCTCTGCAATGGACATTCCCAGACCGGTGCCGTTAATTTTACTGATCCGTGAATCCTCGGCACGGGAAAAAGGCTCAAAAATATGTGGAAGAAACTCTTTCGTCATACCGATACCAGTGTCTGAAAAAATAAATTCATATTGCCCCTTATTTTTGTTAAAAGGCATTAATTCATTGATAAACAGGCTGATGCTTCCTCCGGGAGAGGTATATTTAATGCTGTTGGAAAGCAGATTCATAAATACCTGCTGTAAACGATCCCCGTCTGTTATAATATTTTCATGCAGAACTTTCCCAACGCGAATCTGCAATTTCTGCTGCTTTTGATCCAATAGTGGCCGGCATATATCCGTTAAGTTCTGTATTAATTTTGGAAGGCTGATCACTTCCGTAAGTAAATCGATTTTCCCGGCTTCAATCTGGGACATATCCAGGATTTCATTAATCAGACTTAACAGATATTGGCTGGAAGTATCGATTTTATTCAAACAGTCCTCTACCTTGACGGGATCAGAGAGATTTGCTTTTGCAATGGTATTCATGCCAATAATCGCATTCAAAGGGGTACGGGTATCGTGTGACATGGAAGATAAAAATCTGGTTTTAGCTGAGTTAGCCACACGTGCTGCCATATATGCCTCTTTCAATTCTGCCTGCTGCCTTGCCTGCTCCATTCGGTCTTTCGTCATGTCAATACCAACCGTGTAAAAGGAAGGTATGCCATCCCAGCTATCTTCTCCGTCTGCATAGCATAAAGTGATAGTCAGGATTTTGGTATCGCCGCTGCGGGTAAAAATCCGGGCTTCCATAATGATACTTTGATCGGTGCCTTCAATTTCTTTAAGCCTTTGTACAATGCGTTTTAAATCTTCGGGATGAACATAATCACATTTGGAATCCAATTCTTCTTCGAATTGTTGTTTGGTATATCCGATAATTTTTAAGAATTCCGCGCCATACCAGAGTATGGACCGGTAATCTCGTGCATCCAGACGGGCAAATCCTCCTGGAAGAGTTTTAAAGAGAATTTCCCGTTCTCTTTCTTTTTTAGCCAGCTTAAATTCTGAGCTGTACATATCATGGGACAGTTCTATTCGCGATTTGCGTCCATTCCAGTTTATCTGCCTGTTTTTGATCATAAACGTTCGTTCAAGAACCGGATTAAAAAATTCCCATTCATAAGATTCATCTGTCTGTAACTTGTCATTGGTGCAGAAAGGACACGGGGATGTTCTACCCTGAATTGCTTCATAACATTGGCGTCCGATCACATTTTTTCTATCCGTTTTCAGCGTTTCACAGCTTGTACGATTCACGTAGAGTAATTCATATGTATTCATGTCGCTGATATAGATATTGCCCATATACTCATCCATCAGCCATTCAAGGTATTGTGTCTTTTCTTCTTTTGACTGGATTAAATCGCTGATATCAGTATTGACCATATATAAGACCGGATGTCCATCCACGGTTTCTGCTGTAATTATTCCGTTAATACGTATCCAGATAAACGTTCCGCTTTTAACCGGCAGACGACAATCTGCGGTAAATCTTTTCTCTTCCTGGGAAAGTGCCTGAGTTATGGCATCTCGTATTTTGTAAAATTCTTCTATATGATTTTTAAAATACTGGCGTAAATCCGGAAAAAGGGAAAGGTATTCTTCCGTTGTATATCCGGTACTTTCATAAAAATAATGATTGCCGCAAAGAAAAGTTATATTTGTATCAAATATACATTTGCCAGCGCTGCTTTGAATGGTATTTATAAATATATCAAATTCTTTTTCAATAAATGACATCCCCATATCAAACTCCTTTTTCGGAAATAGTATTAGATATAATATGATAAAGCTTAAATTACTTTTATTATATCGGAAAAGATCAGATAAAGCAATATCACAATGAATTCTGTCATAAAAGTCTGGTGTCACAACCAGTCATCAAAGCAGAGCAAGTTTTTTATTGTCAGTTTAGTACCGTTCACAATGATATTCTTCAGTACGTTCAGTGAATAGCTTTTTCAGAGATTTGTGGTATAGAGTGTTGTCGAGAGGTAAAAACCAATGAATGGAAAATTAAAATTGGTTCATCAGTCGTTATAGTTGCGTTGATTAATATGGTAATGCAGAATAAATCGAATCAAATTACACATATAACGAATAGTCGTGCTATATGGAGACAAGACATAAAAAAATACACAAAGAAAATCGGAAGCTTTATGATATTAAGACCAAGTTTAGCATTACAAAAGAGGAATTGACAACGTAAATGTATACGGCACTGTTTCAACAGTGACATTATGTTGACATACAATAGAAAATGTTGGGCTTGTAATTGAAATTAAGATTAGATAAGTGTAAAATAGCAGAATAGGGAACTGCAGTAACAATTTTCTTATATCATTGTATGAGAAAAAAGTTAGGATGAAATAGAAATGTACAGTCAGAAAGGGGTTTGGAATGGCATACAAACAAGAGCTGTGGGATGAGGCAAAGAAAAAATGCAGGATATCGGATGAAGAGATACGAATGGCAAAAGAAATGGGATTAAATCCTAAAAGTCTGATAAAAAACATCCCAAATAAAAAGGAGCAGTGGAAAGCTCCGGTTAAAATTTGGATACGTGAAATGTATGAAGAAAAGCAAGAAAAGGCAGAGAAAAAGAAGAATAGAAAATCTCAGATTATAAAATAGCAGGCTTTTGAATGTTGTTTTATTTTGTTTCAGATGTGGAAGTAAGCTGGTATTCCACTTTCGGCGGAATTACCATCCAGAAAAAAAGCAAGGAATAAATTACTATAGTCTGTGACACGTCGTAAAACCGCTGCATTCCTCATAAAATAAGGGGACACAGCGGTTCTTTACGTTACAAATCTCCCACAAAGTGTGACGCACAGCTGACAGAAAGCAATTTTAAAACACGCTCTGGTGTCACAACCGTTCATCAAAGCATCTGCCCGGTTGGGGACTTTTTTTCGTTAAAAGGTGCACCTGAAAATTACAAACTGTAAGTAGATTGTAAGAACTTCTTGCTTTAATAGAGATATGAAATATATAATAAACAGCGAGGAGAGAAAAAATGAAGATCTTAGAAGCAAAAGGACTTGTGAAATATTATGGCAAGGGAGAAAATCTGGTAAAGGCAGTGGATCACAGCAGTTTTTCAGTAGAAAAGGGAGAATTTGTGGCTGTAGTCGGTACAAGCGGTTCCGGTAAAACCACAATCCTGAATTTAATAGGTGGATTAGACTATGCAGATGAAGGAGACATTACCATAGATGGCGAGGATCTTTCCAGGATGAAACCGGATGAACTCACGATTTTCAGGAGAAGAAAAATTGGTTTTATCTTTCAGAATTATAATCTGGTCACTGTCCTGAGCGTGTGTCAATATTGCCAGACTTCGGGATAAGATAGAAGATGACAGAAAGAATCCGAAATGGATTCTGAATGTATTTGGAATTGGGTATAAATGGAGTGATAAAGATGCCGGATAACAGAAAGAAAATAAGAAGAATAACAGGGCTTACGGGGTGTGGAATCTCGTCCTATTCACAACGGCTTATGTGAAAATCTCTGGTATCGTAAATCGGGTAATGGAGAATGTGGATCATTGTATCCAAAGTCTGATTGATGGGAAACCTCAGCAGAAATTCTCCATGGAGGAAGAGACACTGCTTGGAAAGTTCCAGATGCAGATTATGAAATTATATCATATCATGAATGGAGCCAGGGAAGCAGAAGAAAAGATGCGAAAAGAAATGAGTGAAATGATTTCTGATCTGATTCATCAGGTAAATACACCCCTCACGAATATTCAGATGTACTCCGGTTTTCTCACACAGGATGATTTGCCGGGGGAAGAGAGAGTGCAGATATGTGAAGTGATTGATTCCCAGGTAGAAAAACTGGGATGGTTTGCGGAAGGTTTTGGTAAGACGATGCGGCTGGAAGAGGACGTCATGCAGATCAGCCCCAAATCCCAGCCAATCCTCCCAATGGTACTTGGTGCTATTGATCAGATCGCATTAAAAGCCAAGATGAATGAAAATGAGATACTTCTCCGGGGCCAGCAGAATATTGGTGCTGTATATGATCGGCGATGGACAGAGGAAGCGGTCTTTAACCTTATGGATAATGCCGTGAAATACGGCAGGAGATCCTCACCGATTACAGTACAAATGACGGCATACAATCTATTTGTCAGGATAGATGTGTGCAATTGGGGCGACCTCATACCAAAAGAAGAATATAATAAGATATTTACCCGCTTTTATCGTGGCGGCAACGCAATACAGGTGAAAGAGGGTGTGGGATTAGGGCTGTATCTGACCAGAAAAATTGTATCGGAACAGGGAGGGTATGTGAAGGTAGGAGCGGATGGAAAAAAAGGAAATATATTCAGTTTATTTTTGAAAAAAGCATAGAAAAGGTTCCTGATGTACATAGCAGTGTTTAGGTTTACAAATGGAAAAGGACCGTCCGGCGCATCAATCACTGTGCCGGATGGTCCTTTCTGCTAAAAATAAAAGAGATCTTCAAATTTCTTATCCAATGCAATGCATAAAATCAAAGCTAATTTTGCAGTTGGATTAAACTGCCCTGTTTCGATAGAACTAATGGTATTTCTGGATACCCCCACCATTTCAGCTAATTGACTTTGTGAGAGCTTCTGCTCTGATCGGATCTCCTTTAAACGGTTTTTTAATATTAACTGTTCATCCATTATATTTACCTCAACACGTTAAGAACAAAGTTTGCAAGGGAAGCTAGGGATGCAAGGGATCCCGCAATTGTTAATAATAAGTATACTTTCTTTTTGGTGAACCTGTATTTGGGATATGCCTCGGCTGCCATAAATGCCCAAAACATTGCGTAAGGTGCATAACTATGCTGACCATTAAAAAAGCTAAACAAAATGATAAAAATAAACACAAAACAGAAGGCTATAAAACCTATTTTGCGTCCGGTGTTTTCAGCCTGCTGCATTCCTTCATCCTCATTCGCTGCTCTGCTTCTTGCTAATATCTGTTCCTTATTCATAACAATACCTCCTGATGTTTTGCCAAGTTTTCTTTACATCATCATCATACACCTGCCAAGTGTACTTGTCAAGAGGCTTTGCCAAGTTTTATTTGCAGTCTGTATGCTCACTAATTCTCCATCACTTTTTGTACGATGAAACGAAATACGCTGTTTGGAAGAAGTTTCCGCAATTTAATCAAATCTTTCGAGTTCCCGGCGGAGTAGCGCATCTTTTTTTTGTGATCGGTGGCAGCCTGATATATGGTTTGAGCAACAACGTCAGGAGAAGAGCCTTTATTGCCGTTTTTTTGGATATTCTCAATAACCCGTTGGGAGTATGTGGTATAATCGGTCAATTCATTGTTCTGTAATAATGACATGGAGCGTCCGTAAAAATCGGTTTTTATGACACCTGGTTCTATTAATTTTATGCGGATATGATAGGGACGCAGCTCATACTGGAGGGACTCAGAAAATCCTTCCACACCCCATTTTGTTGCATGATACAAGGATTGAAGGGGAAGGGTAATGACTCCTGCAATAGAAGAAATATTTATAATAATCCCCGATCTTTGTTTCCTGAAAAATGGAATCACTGCTTGAGTCATCGCAATCACACCATTCAGATTCGTATCAATCTGGCGGCGGATTTGTTCTGGCGTTGCCGATTCCAATGGACCTAACGCATAATAACCGGCATTATTAACTAAAACATCAATCTTGCCAAAATGACTGATTCCCGTTGAAACCGCATTTTTTATGCTTAGATGATCTGTTACATCGCATTTCAGAATCAATGCGTTGGGGAAAGCTGACCATTCCCTTTCTGCATCCGGATTACGCATTGTGGCAATGACATTCCATCCGTTGTTAAGAAATAGTAACGCTGTTTTTTTTCCGATTCCTGAAGATGCTCCCGTAATTAAAATTGTTTTCATTTGATATTCTCCTTTTTGATATTCTATATATTAATTATATGTAGTTAATATTTGTAAAAAAGCTGAATATGCTCCATCCAGCTTTTTACACTACTAATTCCGATAATACAACTTTTTGTAAAGCGTCCTTCATTGCAATTTCTGCGTTTTGCAGACAATGGATTCCCTTATCTGTAATCTCTTCCAGTTTTTCATACTCTAAATTAAAGTTATGCTGTGTCTTAAACAGGGGTTTATCCTGTTCAATTGCATAAAATACGTCCAGCAATGTTATTTTTGAAACGGGACGTGCTAACAGATTACCGCCCTTTGCCCCTTCTTTCGTGAGAGTAAGACCTGCTGCATTTAATTTATTTAATACTTTTGAAGCAGTTGGGGACGGAATGTTTAACATCTCTGCAATTGTCCTGGTAGATAGATATTCGTACAGACCTTCTTCGCTTTTATAGTGGATAAATAATAAAATAGAAATAGCCTGAAACATTGATGTGGAATAAGCCATGGTTTTCCTCCTGACGATTTCTAACTAAACTATATATCTTTTTTATGTAGTTGTCAATGCTTATTTTATCTGACTGGAGAAACTGCAGATATCTGTCCGTTTAAATAGTTACTCCCCCAGTTACACATGGATTCCAGAACAGGAATAATACTTTTCCCAAAGTCGGTAAGCTGGTATTCCACTTTCGGCGGAATTACTGGATAAACGGTTCGCAAAAGCAGATTGTCGCGCTCCAATTCACGGAGCTGCTGTGTCAGCATTTTGGGAGTAGCCTTTGGGATATTTCGCTGCAGTTCGCTGAAACGAAGCTTCCCTTCTATCAGATGAAACAAGATCAGTGCCTTGTATTTACCGCCAATTAGTTCTAATGTGGCTTCCACCGGACAATTATATGTGCTTGGACATCTCATTTTTTCACCTCCATAATTTACACTATCTTTTTAGGTACTATATACCATAAAAGTGCATACTTGTTCTAATGAATATTAGTGCTATAATTATAGCTGAAGTTGGTAAGAACATCAACCTTTGCTTGCAGGCAGATACTATTAATTATAATTTAACACCCTGATTGAAGGAGGTATTTATGAGTTTTCTTGAGATTGCAAAAAAAAGGTCTTCTGTTCGATCTTATACGGAACAGAAGGTAGAAAAAGAAAAGCTGGATCAGATTCTGGAAGCAGCGCATTCAGCGCCGACTGCTGCAAATCTCCAGCCGGTACATCTGCTGGTTGTTCAGGAACCGGAAGGAATGGCGAAGATTGAAAAGGCAGCAAATGTATTCCATGCACCGCTGGCGATTATTGTGTGCGCAGATCACAATAAAGCGTGGGTCCGCCCATTTGATAAAAAGCAGACCGGGGATATTGATGCCTCAATTCTGACAGACCATATGATGCTTCAGGCGACGGAGCTTGGACTGGGAAGTGTCTGGGTTTGCTATTTCAAACCGGATATTCTGCGGGAAGAATTTCATATCCCGCCCAATCTGGAGCCGGTTAATATACTGGTGATTGGTTATTCCGCCCAGGAAGAGGGGAATCCCAATCGGCACAGCCAAACCCGTATTCCGGTTAATGAACTGGTTTCTTACGAGAAACTTTAGAATAAATATGGAAGGAAGGCATTAGGAAACTGACATGTTACAGAGCGTGTTTGAAAATTCATTCCCGCCATTTGGACGTTCCACTTTGCGGTATTTTTGCCCCGAATTCAGGTCACATAGCCCGCTATGCGCCATTTATCCGGGACAAATCTCCTAAAAAGTGTGACGCACAGCTGTCAGAAAGCAATTTTAAAACACGCTCTGGTGCATTTCTTTCCAAAACATAAGTTTATATCCTTGACATTATGTACCTACCGGTATATAATTGCTTCATGAATAATAATAATACAAACAGTAGGGATACCATTCTGCACTGTGCATTGAGGTTATTTGGGGAAAGGGGCTATGAGTCAGTCGGCATTACGGAGATCACCCAGCAGGCAGGCGTCACAAAGCCAACACTGTACTATTTCTTCCAAAGTAAGGAGGGAGTTTTTAAAGCAATTCTGGAGGAATATTACACGCGTTTTAACCAATTGCTTCAAAAGGTTTGTTTATATGAACCGCACACAGAAGATTATAACGAGGATATTTTCCCGGTTCTGGAAAGGGTAGTGAATACGTATTTTTCATTTGCCAGGGAATATGATATTTTTTATTTAATGCTGCTGGCATTATCCTTTGCGCCCCCTGACCGGGATACGACAATTCTTACAAAACCGTACATTTATACTCAATATGAGACTGTCACGAACTTGTTTCGGGAAATAGGGAGTAATCATCACAATGTAAAGGGCAAAGAGTTGGAGTGTGCCTGCCATTTTATTGCAATGATTAATGCCAATATTGGTTTCTGGTATCAGGGTATAGGAGAACTGGATAAAGAAAAAGCAAAACGGATAGTACATCAGTTTATGCATGGTATTTATGCATAGGATTTATACATAGTATCGTTGCATGAATTGAAATTCAAAATATTGATTTGTAAGATAATATATAAAACAAAAGGGCAAAAGCCCTTTTAAAAAAATTTTTTATATACATAACGGTATATAAGCATGGGCGAAATAAAGTACATAGAAAAAAATGTGTCTTAAAATATTTTACTTAGGGGTGTGCGGGATACCATCAGAGAGTCTAGCCGGATACAGTACTAAGGGCTTGTTGTCCCGAAAATTCATCATTTAAAAAAGTAGTTTAAGTCATATTAAATAAGAAAATTTGAAATAAAGCGTATAAATATTGGTTAAAGAAATAAAAGCATAATAAATAAAAAGAAAGGAATGATAGGCTGCATTTTATATACCCTGTCTCTTATACACATCTGACGCTGCCGACGAGCGATCTAGTGTAGATCTCGGTGGTCGCCGTATCATT
>OKVW01001425.1_pt1 | contig 9959 bp, 12 predicted proteins | sample 1606991 | NCBI WGS metagenome assembly OKVW01 (sample SAMN03281021, study PRJEB24777) | human gut metagenome | isolation source: fecal sample PR177 from 1 month old male Malay infant, vaginal delivered...
ACTGCTACCCAGTATTCCAGAGCGCCCTTACCGGAACCCATACGGGTTTCTGCTGGCTTTGCTGTTACAGGTTTATCGGGGAAAATCTTAATCCATACCTGACCACCACGCTTGATGTAACGGGTCATGGCAACACGGGCTGCCTCGATCTGGTTGGACTTGATCCAGCATGGCTCAGTAGCGATTAAACCGTACTCACCGTTGGAGATCGTATTGCCTCTTAATGCTTTGCCGGCCATAGATCCACGAAACTGTTTACGACGTTTAACTCTCTTAGGCATTAACATTATTTATCGCTCCCTTCCTTATTTCCTTTAGTAGGAAGTACCTCGCCTTTGTAGATCCAAACCTTTACGCCAAGCTTGCCGTAGGTTGTATCTGCTTCAGCGAAACCATAGTCAATATCAGCTCTTAATGTCTGAAGCGGGATGGTTCCCTCGCTGTAGAATTCTGTACGGGCAATATCAGCACCGCCAAGACGTCCGCCTACGGCAGTCTTGATACCCTTAACGCCGGCCTTCATGGTTCTGCCCATGGTAGATTTCATAGCACGACGGAAAGAAGTACGGTTCTCCAGCTGCTGAGCGATGGACTCTGCAACCAGCTGAGCATCTCTGTCCGGTCTTTTGATTTCCTTGATGTCGATGAATAACTTCTTGTCGGTCAGCTTCTGAACTTCCTTCTTCAGCTTCTCGATCTCTGCGCCGCCCTTACCGATTACAACGCCCGGCTTAGCAGTGTAGATGATAACCTTCACTCTGTCAGAAGCACGTTCGATCTCGATTTTGGAAATACCGGCACTATATAATCTCTTTTTCAGGAACTTTCTGATGTTGTAGTCTTCAACCAGGCAGTCTGCGAAGTCAGCTTCTGCATACCACTTGGAATCCCAGTCTTTAATAACACCGACTCTTAAGCCGTGTGGATTAACTTTCTGTCCCATATTTGCCTCCTTTATCTCTCATTCAAAACAACAGTGATGTGACACATTCTCTTTTCGATCCTGTAAGCACGGCCCTGCGCTCTGGGTTTAACCCTCTTCATGATCGGGCCCTGGTTAGCGTAGCATTCCTCTACGTACAGGTTCTCTGTGCTCATACCATTGTTGTTTTCAGCGTTAGCGATTGCTGATTCCAGCAACTTCTTCACTAAGCTGGAAGCATATCTGGGATTGTAAGTTACAATACCAAGTGCTGTCTGAACATCTTTGCCTCTGATGGCATCTAATACGAAACAAGCCTTCTGAACAGATACTCTAGCGTAAGATAACTTTGCGCTGGGTCTAGTATCCTTCTGGGCATTTCTCTCTCTCTTGACTTGGGATCTATGTCCTTTTGCCATTGGTAATACCTCCTTTCAACTTACCTGCGAATTATCTTCTTACACCGGATTTCTTTTCGTCTTTACCGTGGCCTCTGTAGGTTCTGGTAGCAACGAACTCGCCGAGCTTATGGCCAACCATATCCTCGGTTACGTATACCGGCACGTGTTTTCTTCCGTCATGAACTGCGATTGTGTGACCAACCATCTGCGGGAAGATTGTAGAACGGCGGGACCAGGTCTTAATTACCTGCTTCTGTCCTGCTTCATTCATCGCGTCTACTTTCTTTAACAGATGAGAATCTGCAAATGGTCCTTTTTTCAGTGAACGAGCCATGTGTTCTTAACCTCCTTTAATTATTTGATGGTTTTGCCATCGCGTCTTCTTACGATTAACTTGTTAGACTGTTTGTGTTTCTTTCTGGTCTTCAGACCCAGAGCAGGCTTGCCCCAAGGTGTGCAGGGACCTGGACGGCCGATACCACACTTACCTTCACCACCACCGTGGGGATGGTCGTTGGGGTTCATTACAGAACCGCGGACTGTGGGACGGAATCCCATGTGACGTGTTCTTCCAGCCTTACCAATGTTAATCAGGGAGTGCTCACCATTGCCTACAACACCGATTGTTGCGCGGCAGATGATCGGAACCATTCTCATTTCGCCTGAAGGCAGACGTAAGGTGGCATACTTGCCTTCCTTAGCCATCAGCTGAGCAGAGTTACCAGCAGAACGAACCAGCTGGCCGCCCTTACCGGGATATAATTCAATGTTGTGTACCTGTGTACCTACCGGGATGTGGTATAACGGCATGCAGTTTCCAACCTTTGCTTCTGCAGTGTCACCGCTCATAACCTTCATTCCGTCAGTTAAGCCCTGAGGAGCCAGGATGTAAGCCTTGGTGCCGTCTGTGTAGCAGATCAGCGCGATGTTGGCGCTTCTGTTGGGATCGTACTCAATACCGATAACAGTTGCGGCGATGCCGTCCTTGCTGTTTCTCTTGAAGTCGATCATTCTATATTTTCTTCTGCTGCCGCCGCCTCTGTGGCGTACAGTAATTTTACCCTGATTGTTACGACCTGCGTTCTTATCCAGTGACACTACCAGAGATTTCTCTGGAGTGGTCTTGGTGATTTCCTTGAAATCAGAACCGGTCATATGTCTTCTGGAAGGTGTATAGGCATTATACTTCTTAATTCCCATGACATTTAACTCCTTTTCTATTTCTTTTCACGACATGTGTTGAAATGTCGTATAAGTTCTCCGTCCGGGGCGGGGCCCGGCGGGTGATGAGTTTGTCAGGCTGGTTTTATCCTGCCGTGACACGGCCGTTCTCACTAGGTTCGAAAAAACCTCACCAAGTGATTACAGGCCCTGGAAGATCTCGATTTCTTTGCTGTCTTCTGTCAGCTTAACGATTGCTTTCTTGCTGGCGGAGGTTCTGCCGAAGGTGGTTCCTCTTCTCTTAACCTTTCCTTCGCAGTTCATGGTGTTCACGCTGGCAACCTTGGTTCCCGGGAACATCTTCTCTACAGCTTCTTTAATCATCGATTTATTAGCATCTACATGTACCATAAATGTGTACTTGCGATCGCCCATAGCGTTCATGCTCTTCTCGGTGATAACCGGTTTTAAAATGACGTCGTAATACTTAATGTCTGCCATTATGCGTATACCTCCTCGATAGTTGCAACAGCTGCCTTAGTTGCCACAACTGTGTTGTACTTCAGAATGTCGTATACATTGATGGTGCTGACCTGTGCGGTCTTAACTCCAGCGATATTTCTAGCGGACAATACGGTGTTCTGATCGTTGTCACCCAGAACTACTAAAGCCTTGGACACCTTCAGGTTATCCATTACACTCTGGAACTTCTTGGTCTTGATCTCATCAAACTTCAGCTCGTCTAATACGATGAACTTGCTGTCCTGAACGCGGCTGGTCAGAGCAGACTTAAGAGCAGCTCTCTTCTCTTTCTTGTTCAGTCTGATGGTGTAATCTCTTGGTACGGGAGCGAATACAACGCCGCCGCCCTTCCACTGGGGAGATCTGGTTGAACCCTGTCTGGCATGACCGGTTCCCTTCTGTCTCCAGGGTTTTTTGCCGCCGCCGGAAACCTCAGCGCGAGTCTTTGCCTTCTGTGTTCCCTGACGCTTATTAGCAAGCTGTGCAACAACTGCAAGATGTACCAGATGCTCGTTGATCTCTACACCAAACACTGCGTCATTCAGTTCTAAGCTGCCAACTTCTTTGCCTTCCATATTAAAAACAGATACGTTTGCCATCTGTGTGTTCCTCCTTTCCTATAAAAGCTTACCGTGCAACCTTAACGGTTTCTTTGATTGTAACCAGAGACTTCTTCGGTCCTGGAACAGCACCCTTAACCAGAATCAGGTTGTTGTCGGCGTCTACCTTAACTACTACCAGGTTCTGTACGGTGATCTGTCTGCTGCCCATGTGGCCAGGCATTTTCTTGCCCTTGAATACGCGGCCGGGAGTTGTAGCAGAACCATTGGAACCATGATGACGATGGAACTTGGAACCATGAGCCATGGGTCCTCTGTGATGTCCGTGTCTCTTGATAGCGCCCTGGAAGCCCTTACCTTTGGAAATAGCGGTAGCATCGATCTTGTCGCCTGCTGCGAAGATCTCTGCCTTAATCTCATCTTTTACAGAATACTCATCTGCATTCTCAAGCTTGAACTCTCTCACATATCTCTTGTAAGATACGCCGGCCTTATCAAAGTGGCCTCTCAGTGGCTTGCTGACCAGTTTCTCTCTCTTGTCAACGAAACCAACCTGTACTGCTTTGTAACCGTCGTTCTCGGCATTCTTGATCTGGGTTACGACACAAGGTCCTGCCTGAAGCACAGTTACCGGAACTAACACACCATTCTCATCGAAGATCTGAGTCATTCCGACTTTTGTTGCTAAAATTGCTTTCTTCATTGTCTTACCTCCTGTTTCATGATCTACAGCGGAATGCTTTCGCATTCATCCTAGAACAGTCCAATATACGTGGAACACTATGAACCCAACCGGGTATGTTGATTCCTCTACAGGAAATGCAGTGTTGCTTCTATATATAAACCCTTCAGGATATAAACATTTGCTTTCGTCTCTCGTTTCCTCTCAGGCAGGAAACAAAAGCGCTGCAAGATAATCTTCAGACTATCTTGTCTTCATCTTGATGTCGATGTACACGCCAGCCGGCATTTCCAGTCTGGACAGGGCCTCGACAGCCTTGGGATTCGGGGAGATGATGTCGATCAGTCTCTTGTGAGTTCTCTGCTCGAACTGCTCTCTGGAATCTTTGTACTTATGAACCGCACGCAGAATTGTTACTACCTCTTTCTTGGTGGGTAACGGTACCGGTCCGCTCACCTGAGATCCTGTTTTCTTTACGGTCTCGATGATTTTGCTGGCGGACTGATCTACTAACTGATGATCATAAGCCTTCAATGTGATTCTCATTACTTGACTTGCCATAAAAAAAGTCGCCTCCTTTTCGCACTTTTAAACCAAGTACGACAAGCGGTGACTGTACACGTTTCCGTGTGTGTCATAAAAGACTACACACTGATCCTGCCATTTGAGTTGCAATCGCAGTTTCTTAAATTGGTACAGTGACTTGTCGCCAGTTTCCTAACTTGACATTCGCTCCACGGAAAACCCGCCTCACTTTGTGGGCGGCAACCTCTCGTTTCACAGCTATCATGCCACAGCCTTGTTATCATAGCACAGATTATTTCCAATTGCAACAATTTTTTTCATGTTTTTTCGAGTTTTTTTGCTTCATAACCGGGCTAGTACCGCCCGTCGTAAATACGTCGATATATAGTGCCTGATATCTGCGTCAGGTGTGCGTCTGCGAAGTGACGGCGTAGTGGATGCTACGACTAACTTCGCAGGCGTGCTCCTGGCGTGGATAGCGGGTGCTATATAGCGGCGTATTTGCACCGGGAGGTACTAGAGCGTGTCTTAAAATTGCTTGTCTATCCTTTTTTATGCTATAAGTATTGTCAGCTTTTAAATCTCTATACTCTGCGGCACAAAAAATGCGCCTGCCAGTGACCCGGGAGGCGCATTCCTTCTATATATATGTAACAGCTTACTCTTCATCCCAAACCGGCTCGACCGGCTCGCTTACATATCCGCTGATATCCGAATCATCGTCAGCCTTCTGCAGCGTTCCATTGCTGCTGGTGGTGAATTTCACCCCATCGGAGTTCTTTACATTAGCACTTTTCATAATCTTGCCTGAGGAGTTCACCACATAGTTGTTCCCGCTGACGCGGTAGCAGACGTACTTGGCCCCATCGGTAGCCTTCTGGAGTTTACCTGCATAGTAGAGATAATTATCCTTCACACCGGTGTAGCCCCGTCCATTTTCAGAAAAATAAAAATCCGAACGGCTTCCATCCCCTTCGGTAACTTTCATTTTTCCTTTTTGTACGTTGCTGGTGGACTTGTCCCCAAAATAATAAGCGGTCCAGCTGTCTCCGCCTGTGTAAACCTTCTTTAAACCGTGTACCGGATTCCCAAGATGATTGAACAGATAGGTCCTGCCATTGATTTTCCAAAGTTCACTGGTCTTAAGTTCTTCCGTCTCAGCTGCTCTGGGCTTCCCGCTGTTGCTGAAGTAGAACCACTCCACATCTCCGTCATAGCCGCTGATCTCTTCCGGCGGTTCGATGGAATACCAGCCAATCTTAGCCTTGCCATCCGATCCGAAGTACATAAAGTCTTCTATGGAATCATTGGAATTGTTCTTTACGTTCTTCCAGCCTGTCTGCATGGCGCCTTCGCTGTTGAAGCAGTAATATACGCCGTCGATTTTACGGGCTCCGTAGTCCCCCGCATTGTCATCGGGCACGTACTTCTTGCCGTTGGAAGAAAAGTAATACCAGTAACGGCCGTCGTCATCCCCCAGGCTGTCGGTTCCGGGAGTGACTCTGTCCCTGTCGTAATCGTCCTCGCTGGGGGGATAAAGCTTCTGCCAGCCGGTGCGCATCACCCCATCGTCACCGGCAAAGTACATATCGTCCAGAATCCACCCCAGCTCCAAACGGCCGTCATCATTAAAATGATACCACTTGTCATCAATCTTCTTCCAAGTATCCTTGATCACCTTGCCGCTGCTTCCGAAATAATACCATTCGGGTTCGCCCTCATCGTCTGTCAGCTTCAGCCACTTGTCTGTGTACATAATGCCGTCGCCGTCCACGTAATATTCGGATTCCACCCAGCTGCTGGTGGCCATCACGCCATCGCCGTCCAGGTATCTCCAGAGGTTGTCTCCGCCCTTCTTCCATGTATTGTATACACGGTCTCCATGTGAGTCATAGTATACCCAGCTGCTGCCCGACTGGCTCCAACCTTCCGCAGCCATAGCGGTCAGGGTGGCCACCCCCAGGGACAACAACAATGCCAGTATCCACACTGCCACGGTTCTTCTCTTCATATGCTCAACTCCTATTCCCAATTTGCACTGATTCGTCCGCCTGCACGCAACTTCATAAACGGCATCCGGTAATCCTATGATATATTGTATCAAGGCTCACCGAAATATTCAACTAAATAGTTCTTTCAATTCTATTACAATTTATCCATGGGATACTTGACGTTGACCACAGGATTGGACTATACTAATTTAACCAGAGCGTTTACAGGATGCTCCAAGATGAAGAAATGAGGTTAAGCGATTCTATGTGGCTTGCAGATCAATGGAAAGATTATGAGGTTATAGACTGCTCGAAAGGAGAGAAGCTGGAGCGCTGGGGGGATTATCTGCTGGTGCGTCCGGACCCCCAGGTTATCTGGGATACTCCTAAACATCATAAAGGCTGGAATCGGATGAACGGCCATTACCACCGCAGCAGCAAGGGCGGCGGGGAGTGGGAATTCTTCGATCTGCCTCAGCAGTGGACCATCGGCTACAAGGGGCTTACCTTTAATTTGAAGCCCTTCAGCTTCAAGCACACCGGCCTGTTTCCCGAGCAGGCGGCCAACTGGGACTGGTTTGGCCAGAAGATCCGAAACGCCGGACGCCCTGTGAAGGTGCTGAACCTGTTTGCCTACACCGGCGGCGCAACCCTGGCAGCAGCCCAGGCAGGCGCAGCCGTGACCCATGTGGACGCCTCCAAGGGCATGGTGGGATGGGCCAAGGAAAATGCTGCCTCATCCGGCCTTGGGGACAAGCCCATCCGCTGGATTGTGGACGACTGTGTGAAGTTCGTGGAGCGGGAGATCCGCCGCGGCAGCCGCTATGATGCCATTATTATGGACCCGCCCTCCTACGGCCGGGGCCCCAAAGGGGAGATCTGGAAAATCGAGGATGCCATTCACCCTCTGGTGAAGCTGTGCGCCCAGCTGCTCTCCGACCAGCCGCTGTTTTTCCTGATCAATTCCTATACCACCGGGCTGGCTCCCGCAGTGCTGTCCTACATGCTGGGCGTGGAGATCGCCTCCAGCCATGGCGGTACCGTCAATTCACAGGAAGTCGGCCTTCCCGTCACTCAGAGCGGCCTGGTGCTGCCCTGCGGGGCATCCGGGCGGTGGGAGTCCTAGATACTTTCAGGGATGGAAGTACAATCGCAATGTAATATAAACGCCCTGCCCTATACCGGGATGTGTCAACCCAGGTATAGGGCAGGGTGTTTTTTGTACATAGTAAAATGCCAGCCATGGAACCCCCCTGACCACGGCCGGAGAAAATAGTGAGTGATTGGATCTCAATGAAATCTACAATACCAGCTCCTCCGCATCCAACATCCCCCATCCCTGCTGATTGCGGGGCCGGCCCAGATCCACAGCGCGCTCCATCAGCCGGAGCTTCACATCCTTATTGGTCATCTGGGGGTAGCGCTCCAGCAGCAGGGCGATGGCACCGGACACCAGCGGAGTGGACATGCTGGTGCCGCTCTTGCTCATATATCTGGAGGGCTGGTTGCTGCAGCTGACAATCCCGGAACCTGGAGCCACCACATCCGGCTTGCACACGCAGGCCAGAGTAGGCCCCCGGCCAGAATAGTCCACCATTCGGTTCCCCATGACATCCACCTCCTTGTAGTCGTCGGAGCAGCCCACAGTAATTACTTTACGGCTGATCCCCGGCGTTGTGATGGTCATCCGCCCGGGTCCATGGTTCCCGGCTGCCACCACCACTACCAGACCGTCGTCCCAGGCCGCATTGACGCCACGGACCAGTATGGAGTTCTCCGTCATATCTCTTCTGGACAGAGATCCCACGGAAATGTTTACAATGCGGATATTATACTCCTTCTTATGTTCACGAATCCAGTTTAAGCCTGCCAGAACGTCGGAGGCAAAGCCATTTCCCTTATTATCCAGCACTTTAACCGCAATCAGATTGCAGCCCGGAGCCACACCCCGGTACGAACCGCCGGAGGAAACGCCGCTGCCTCCGATGATGGCGCTGATATGGGTCCCATGGCCGTTGTCATCATATGGTTCTACTCTGTGATTGACAAAGTCTTTAAATGCTATTACTCTATTTCCAAAATCTTCATGGAGATATGCCCCGGTATCCAGCACCGCAACCCCGATGCCGGCTCCCGTGATCCCCATGCGATACACTTCATCGCAGTGAATTTCCTGTCTCGCCTGGTTCACATTATGATCTCTCCCTTTTTTATTAGGATATTCCAAGTGAAGTCCACTGGTTCCAAGACAGCGTCATAGGTTGTTTGAAAATGTTTTCAGTTGACAAGTATAGGGAATCAATTTATGATGAAATCAGAATTGACAGAAAATGGAGGAATACGTACAAATGATCAAATGTACCAATTTATATGATAACCGCAATATGAAGCAGATCGCTGCCCTGGAAAATGTAAAGGTATTTGAATATGACAGGGATCTAAGTGTAACACCCGACAGTGCCATAAGTTCCTATTTCGCGTCGGAGATGAACATCCGCAAGCGCCAGGTGCTCATTGAGCTGAACGGCAATCCGTGGGTTGTGCAGGCAGGCGCCATGCAGTGGACTGCAGGCAGCGTGACCATGGGCTCCGGGATCAAGGGCGTGGGCGATTTCCTCGGCAAGGCCCTGGCTGCCAAGGTTAGTAAGGAGAGCACCTCCAAGCCCGAGTATTCCGGCAGCGGCCTGCTGATGCTGGAGCCTACCTTCAAGCATATCCTGCTGATGGATGTAGGCCAGTGGGGCGGCATGGTGCTGGAGGACGGCATGTTCCTGGCCTGCGATGCCCGCATACGGCAGAACGTGGTAGCACGCACCTCCCTTTCCTCCGCTGCTTTGGGCGGAGAGGGGCTGTTCAACCTGTGCCTCAACGGCAGCGGCGTTGCCGTACTGGAGAGCCCGGTTCCCAGGGAGGAGCTGATCGAGTTCGACATGGACAATGATGAAGTGCGCATCGACGGAAATATGGCCGTAGCCTGGAGTAATTCCCTGAAATTTACAGTCGAACGGTCCTCCAAGAGCCTTCTGGGCTCTGCGGTCTCCGGGGAAGGGCTTGTCAATGTATTCCGTGGTTCTGGAAAAATATTGATGGCTCCTGTGGCTTAGGCCGGTAAGGAACAATAATGGCAATACTGCCTAATTTTCCCTATATTATTACATTTTCTTATAACACCTTACAGCCTGTGCGATAATCATT
>OKVW01001426.1_pt1 | contig 9959 bp, 7 predicted proteins | sample 1606991 | NCBI WGS metagenome assembly OKVW01 (sample SAMN03281021, study PRJEB24777) | human gut metagenome | isolation source: fecal sample PR177 from 1 month old male Malay infant, vaginal delivered...
TGCAATGCGTAGAAAGAAGTCAAAATTAACTGATTCTTTCTACTCCAGTTCTCAATGTCAATCGCTTCTAAGACCATTGCCGAGTCAACTTCATTGTCTAAACCAATCTCTTTCGTCAAAATTTTACCTTTTTTTAAGTCACCTATCGATAATAACTCTCTTAATTTCATCATTTTCTCCTTTTTTCCTCTTATGGATAAAAATTATACCATTTTTTTAGAATTATGTCCGATGAAAACACTTTCTCGTTTCGATACAATAGCATTGTAAGGAATAGATAGGAGGATGAACAATGTTACACACAGTAATTTTGAAAAACAATTACCAAGACTCCATCAATTTAATGTTATTGACCAATAAAATCAATGCATTAGATGGTGTAACCATGAGTCAAATCATGATGGGAACAGATGCCAACAAAGACATCCTTAACAACACGAACTTGTTAACGGATGAGGCCAATAGTGCATCTGCAAACGACATGATGATTGTGGTTGACAGTGAAAAAGAAAACATCATGGAAGAAGTTATGCCAGCGATTGATGAATTCTTAGATGATTTATCAGCAAAGGGAACTAGTGAAGAAGCACAAGCAGCAACTTCTTGGTCAGAAGCGTTTGATCTTTTACCAGAGGCGAATGTAGCGCTATTCAGTATTCCTGGTGAATATGGTGCGCCAGAAATGGAACGTGCCTTAAAAAATGATTTACACGTGTTCTCTTTCACGGATAATGTGTCAATTGAAGATGAAGTACGTTTGAAAAAATTAGCGCATGAAAAAGGCTTACTAATGATGGGGCCTGACTGTGGAACTGGTATTATCTCAAGTATTCCAATCGCCTTTACAAATGTTGTTTCTCCAGGAAACATTGGCGTTGTTGGTGCTTCAGGAACAGGGATTCAAGAAGTTACAACGATTATTGACCGCTTAGGTGGCGGAGTTGTTCACGCCATTGGTACTGGTGGTCGTGACCTAAGCGACAAAGTAGGCGCTATCACAGTGAAAGATGCTATTGTGGCCTTAGAAAATCACGAACCAACCGATGTGATTACAGTTATTTCTAAACCACCTGCAAAAGAAGTTCGTGATGAAGTGGTTGAATTATTACAAAGTATTTCAAAACCAGTCGTTGCGATTTTCTTAGGAGAAAAACCAACAAGTCACGAAGGCAAAGTTTATCTAGCTCATACATTAGAAGAAACAGCTAAAATTGCTGTTGATTTAGCAAATGATGTGGCCGTGAAGAAAAATTACTTTGAAGCATTAGCAAAACCAGCTGTACCAACATTACCAGAAGATAAAGTTGTAAAAGGCTTATATTCAGGTGGTACATTAGCTTCTGAAGCAGGTATGTTAATTTCTGAAGCTTTAGATCTTGGCGGTTTAGTGAAAGCAGAAGGTTATGTCTTGAAATCTCACGGTTATGAAGTCATTGACTTAGGCGATGATATGTATACACAAGGTCGTCCGCACCCAATGATTGACCCAGATGTTCGTATCGAAAAAATTCGTGAATACGCACAAGATGAAAAAACTGGGATTATCTTATTCGATGTGGTGTTAGGCTATGGTGCTCATGAAGACATGGTTGGTGCATTGTTACCAGCAATTGAAGAAGCGCGTGCCACAGCCAAAGAAGCAGGACGTGATCTTTACTTTGTTGCAACTGTTTGTGGGACGACGAAAGATCCGCAAAATTACCAATCGTCGGTTGATCGTTTGAAAGAAGGCGGCGTTTTAGTTGCAGAAAGCAATGCTAAAGCTGTTCAATTAGCTTTATTACTAAAAGGAATCGAAATTTCAGAAGACGATAAAGAAGTGGTTGCTTACAACGGACCAACTGTCGATGTACCAAAACCAGGCGAAAAAGTAATGGAACTATTAACAACCAAACCAAGAATTATTAACGTTGGGTTGCAAAGCTTTACAGAATCAATCGTTGATTACGGTGGTGAAACTGTTCAATTCAACTGGCGTCCGCGTGCCAACGGCAATAAAAAAATGATTAAAATTTTGGATGCTTTGGAAGATTACAGTGAACAAATCGAAGCTGAAAATCACAAAGTAACAGACAAAATTAAAAATGCACAACCATTCTTAGTAGATGTGGTACCTGCGAAATCAGTGATTCCAGAATTAAATGATGATGCACAAAAAACATTGCTTCATGCTGGACCACCAATCCAATGGTCTGAAATGACTGGACCAATGAAAGGTGCTTGTATCGGAGCTGCATTATTCGAACGTTGGGCAGACAATGAAGAAGATGCTTTGAAGATTTTTGAAGCTGGCGAAGTACGTTTCATTCCTTGTCACCATGTAAAAGCAGTAGGACCAATGGGCGGTATTACTTCTGGTAATATGCCAGTCTTTGTTGTGGAAAATCGCTTAGAAGGTAACGAAGCATACTGTATCTTGAATGAAGGTATCGGTAAAGTATTGCGTTTTGGTGCTTATTCACAAGAAGTGGTTGATCGTTTAGATTGGATTAAAGATGTTTTAGGACCAACGATTGCGAAAGCCTTGAAACTTTCTGAAGAAGGCTTGAACTTAAACGTATTGATTGCGCGCTCTATTACAATGGGTGACGAGTTCCACCAAAGAAATATTGCCGCATCTTTGAACTTCTTAAAAGAATTGTCTCCATTAATTATCAAAACAGATATTCCAGAAGATCAAAAATACGAAGTAATCAAATTCTTAGCTGACACAGATCAATTCTTCTTAAATGTCATGATGGCAACTGGAAAAGCAATTGTTGATGGTGCCCGTAAAGATACCAACGGAACGATTGTCACAACGATGACTCGTAACGGCGTGAACTTTGGGGTCCGGATTGCAGAAACAGGCGATCAATGGCATACCGCACCAGTAAATACACCAAAAGGTCTTTACTTCACTGGTTTCAGCGAAGAAGACGGAAATCCTGATGTCGGGGATAGTGCAATTACTGAAACAGTAGGCGTTGGAGCAATGGCTATGGTAGCTGCACCTGGCGTAACACGGTTTGTTGGTGCAGGTGGCTTTGAAGATGCGTTAGCAACCTCAAATGAAATGGCAAAAATCTGTGAAGGACACAACCCAACATTCTCAATTCCAACTTGGGATTTCCAAGGAACTTGTTTAGGAATTGATATCCGTAAAGTGGTGGAATTAGGAATTACACCAATCATCAATACAGGGATTGCACACAAAAATGCCGGTGTTGGTCAAATTGGTGCAGGGACAGTTAGAGCACCTCTAGGCTGTTTTGAAAAAGCCCTAGAAGCGTATGCTGAGAAACTAGGCATTACGGTTGAATAACCAACTAGTCATTAGTGACTACATTTTTCCTATCCACCAATATGGCAAGATGGGAACCATTCACAGTGTTTTTGAACGTTCATTTAATCTGAAAGTCCAGGATCAATTAATCAATGTTGCAAACTTCCATAATTATTTATCAAGCTTTGGTATGTTTTTGCCAGATCAATTGTTTCAAGAAATCTTTCCGTATGTACAACAAGGTAATAAAGTCAAAATCACAGAAAATCAGTTGACCTTTTACAGTACAGTCGGCGTGAAAACGATCCAACTCACACCTGCCGAGGTCGTTTCTTTAAACATTACTCATTTCAAGTTAGAAAAAGACCAATTACGCTTGTTGCGAGACCGCTTATTAGCGAGAAACTTAGAACGTAGAATTGGCCTGCCTTTAGACGAACGAGCAAAGCATATTTTCAAAAAAATGAGCCAAAAACAAAAAGTTTGGACACTATCGGAATGGCAAGAAGTAACGAATTATCTGATTGGTCGGGGCAAAGGGTTAACCCCGAGTGGTGATGACATTTTAGTAGCGTATCAAACAATTCTGTTCATACTTGCTGATGAAAGAGCTGCGGCGTTAGCCGCTACTCTTTCGGCAGCAAATTTATCCACAACAGATGTTAGTAAAGGCTATATTGCAAGCTCGGCTAAAGGATATGTAAATTCATTGTTGTATCAGTTACTCTTGGATTTGGAGAACCATCGGGATAATAGAGTTGACGAAAATATTGACAGAATTATACAAATCGGACATTCCTCTGGTAAAGATATGTCATTTGGAATGTTACTAGCTTTACAATCTGTAGAGTTAGATGAGAAGTGAGGAGAAGACATGGAGAATAGTAAAAAAAATCAAGCAGTGCAAGTGAGCAATAGTTACTGGATTAAAGTCGTAGCCATTTTCTTCGTAGGCTGGATTTTAATGTACGCAACACGAACTATTTTTAATCCAGTGATGGGGGTCATTGGAGAACAATTTGGTCTAAGTAACACACAACTTGGTTTAGCCAATAGTATCTTCTTTCTAACCTATGCTGTTGCACAGATTCCTTTTGGGATGATTGGCGATAAAATTGGGCGGAAATTAGTCATTGCTGTTGGGTTTATCGTTCTTGCTATTTCTACTTATTTTAGTGGATTAGCGACAACCTTTGTTATGTTTTTAGTCATTCGTGCAATTGCTGGTATTGGTCAAGGAGCTTACTATGGCCCGCAATATGCGCTATCGACAGAAGCGATTCCAGCAAGTAAACGGACCATCGGTAATGCCATCATCAATAGTGGGATGGCCTTCGGTACATCAGGTGGGTACCTACTTTCAAGTAAGTTGGTTTTAGAAAATGGTGAACATTGGAGCAAACCATTCTTTATCATGGCGATTCCAACGTTTATCGTAGGAATTCTTTTCTATACAATTTTGAAAGAAAAAGTGACCACAAGAAAAGATCTCATTAAAAGAAATTTTCTCAAATCGTAATTTATTAGCCGCATTTATTTTATGTTTCACAAGTATTTATGCAAACTTTGTCATTATTACTTGGTTGCCACAATTTTTAATTGCTGAACGTGGCTTTACAGGAGCGAGCGTTGGTTTCATTTCATCACTTGTACCATGGGCCTCTATTCCAGGAGCCTTAATCTTCGCTCGTTTGAATGATAAAACAGGTGCGACGAAAAAATTAGTCTTTACATTAGTACCTTTAGCAATCCTATCTGTCTTTGCGATTGCTTTTGTAACAAATCGGACATTGTTAATTTCTGTTTTAATTCTTTATGGGTTAACAGGGAAATTAGCGTTAGATCCAATTATGGTGACTTTTGTTACCAAACATGCACCAAAAGCGGCCTTAGGAACAACGTTAAGTGCCTATAATTTTATCGGGATGTCAGGGTCAATCCTAGCACCGTATGTCACAGGATATTTAGCAGATACAGCAGGCTCAATGCAAGTTGGCTTCTATCTTTCTTGTGTACTATTAGTTATTGGTTTACTAGCTTTTGCTTTCTTAGCTAAAGATGAAAGTAAACCGAAATTAGGTTAATTATCCCTTCGATAATGACTGAAACAATCAAAATGAGCAAGACAAAATCTTTCATTTCGTAAACAAATTATTTCTTATCCGTCGATACTGAAAAGATTTTGTCTTTGCTTTACTAAAAAGGAGCGAATCAATCAATGAGTTTAAACGTAATTGCCCTAGGTGGGAATGCTATTTTAGATACGGATCCAACAGATGAAGGCCAAAAAGCCGTCGTTAATCACGCGGCCAAATATATTGCAGAATTTGTTGCCAAAGGGGAACAAGTCATTGTCTGTCACGGAAACGGACCACAAGTAGGGAATTTGCTTTTACAACAAAAAGCAGGCGAAAGTGAAAAAAATCCAGCGTTGAAATTGGATACTTGTGTTGCGATGACACAAGGAAGCATCGGTTACTGGTTACAAAATGCTTTAACTAATGAGTTTGAAAAACGTAACATTGCTAAACCAGTTATCTCTGTAGTTACACAAGTGCGTGTGGACAAAGAAGATCCTTCGTTTAAAAAACCATCAAAACCAATTGGTCCATTCTATACAAAAGAAGAAGCTGACGCAGAAGCAGCCAAAGATGGCTCTACGTATGTGGAAGATGCTGGCCGTGGCTACCGAAAAGTTGTTCCATCACCAATGCCTAAAGAAATTGTTGAAAAAGAGGCGGTTCGTGCTTTAGTAGAGGCGGACGTTTTAACTATCTGTTCTGGTGGCGGGGGCATTCCGGTCGTAGCAGAAGACGGACAATACGTAGGTGTGGAAGCGGTTAACGACAAAGATTTCTCTGCACGTGTTTTAGCTGAAAACGTTGATGCAGACCGTTTGATTATTTTGACAGGCGTTGATAACATCTACATTAATTACAATCAACCAGATCAAAAAGCATTAGAACAAATCAGTGTAGCCGAAGCAGAAGAATACATTAAAGAAGGTCACTTTGCTGCTGGTAGTATGCTACCAAAAATCGAAGCTGCCTTAGACTTCGTAAAAGGTGATGACAAACGGAAAGCAATCATTACTTCTATCGAAAACTTAGAAAACATCGATAAAGAAGCAGGAACTGTGATCAGTCAAAAGGGGTAGTTTACCATGAAAAAACCGTCCATGATCACCCAAATTGCAATTGCTGTTGTCGTAGGAATCCTCGTAGGACTCTTGATTCCTGCTAGCGGCAATTACTTGAAAATAGTTGGAGATGTCTTTTTGCGACTGATGCAAATGGCTATTCCTATCTTGATCTTAGGGCAAATTGTCCAAGCAGTTGGCAGTATTAATCCAAAAGAATTAACGAGCCTTGGGGGTAGAACAATCGCTGTTTTCGGGATTTCCTCCTTAGCTGCCGCTTTATGGGGCGTCCTAATGGCAGTCATTTTTAATCCAGGATACGGTGTTAAAATGACTGGCTTCCAAGATGCTTCTATTAAAGCGCAAGAAATCTCAATTACTGATACGATTTTAAATTTCGTTCCGAAAAATATTTTTGATTCACTGACTCAAGGATCGATTATTCAAATTATTGTCTTTGCATTATTTTTTGGTTTAGCACTGAATAAATACTTACAAAGCCATCCAGAGACACAACTCTTCCAAATAATTGTGGACTTTAATGAAGTTATCATTACAGTCATTCGATACGTCATGTATCTAGCACCTCTGGGGATTTTTGCTTTAATTGCTTCAACAATTAGTCACTTAGGCCTTCAAATTATTTTACCGTTAGTGAAGTATCTATTGGTCTATGGATTAGGAACTATTTTATTTTTGGGCATCTGGATTTTGGTTATCACATTGTACTGTAAAGTAAGTCCACTACGTTTAATTACAAACATGAAAAATATGTCTGTGATGGCCTTGGCGACAACTTCTTCAGCAATTACTTTACCAGTAGCTTTGGAAGAAACAGAAGCAAAATTAGGTTTAAGTAAGCGAATTACTAACTTAGTGTTGCCGTTAGGTATGTCATTAAACAGTAACGGTTCAGCGATGCATATGGCTTTTACTGTAATGACTATCGCTCAGATGTATCAGCTAGAGTTTGATATTACGAAAATGATTTACTTAGCAATTACAGCAACGTTTGTCTCACTAGCAAACGCAGTTGTTCCCGGTGCGGGCTTAGCCTCACTGGCAGTGATTGTTCCGCAAATGGGTTTACCCATTGAGAGTATTGCAATTTTTGCAGGCGTCGAATGGTTTGTTGGCATGTTACGAACAATTTTAAATGTCAATTCAGATGTTTACTCTGCTATTCTAGTTGCAAAATCAGTGGATGAAATTGACTATACTGTCTTTAACAGTAGCAATAAGTAGTGAAAAAAGGGGAGGAAATGCAAGGACGAAGAAGAAAATCACTTGTTTTCTTTCCTTTTTTTAAGATTAATGATAAAGGAGCAAGCGCAATGGAAGAAATGGTTGTCGTTACACCGGAAAAATTAGAAAAGCTGATGAAACAAAAATTAGAAGCTGCTGGTTTACATTCTGAACATGCCGAAGAAGTTGCTCGACATTTAACTTTTGCAGATGCTAGCGGTATTCATTCACACGGGGCGGTTCGTATGGATTATTATGCGGAACGGATTGCAAAAGGCGGGATCACGATTGACCCCGAATTATCATTTGAAAAAACTGGACCGTCCACTGCCATTTTTCATGGCGATAATGGCGTGGGTCAATTTGTTTGTAACGAAGCATTAGCTGCTGCAGTTGACCTAGCCAAAGATTCAGGGTTAGCATATGTTGGCGTTTCTCAAACGAGTCATAGCGGGACGTTATCGTATTATGTTAAAAAAGCAGCGGAACAAGGCATGGTTGCTCTTTCGATGTGTCAATCTGATCCAATGGTGGTACCGTTTGGTGGTACAAGCAATTATTTTGGGACAAATCCAATCGCTTTTGCAGCACCTAGAGCAGGTCATGAACCAGTCGTGTTTGATATGGCTACGACAGTACAGGCGTGGGGGAAAATTTTAGATGCACGTTCAAGAGATGTTGAAATTCCCGACACATGGGCAGTAGACGAAAAAGGCCAGCCAACGACTGATCCTTATGAAGTACGAGGTTTATTGCCGATTTCAGGACCAAAAGGATATGGACTAATGATGATGGTCGATGTCTTAGCTGGTTCGTTGTTAGGTTTACCTTTTGGCAAACATGTCAGCTCCATGTATGCGGATTTAACGGAGAAACGGAATCTGGGTCAGATGTTTTTAGTCATTGATCCAAGCCGCTTTACAGATTCTGAACGATTTAAAGAAAATATTAATCAAATGGTGGAAGAACTTCATAGTGTGCCTACAGCAGAAGGGTTTCAACAAGTTTACTATCCAGGAGAAATTGGTCAGCTAAACTATCAAAAAGCCATGTCAGAAGGCATTGAAATTCCACAAAGTATTTATGATTATTTAGTTAGTGAGATTGTACATTACGATAAATATGGCGGGCAAGGTGCCTTTGCCAAATAATGAGGAGCGCAGAGAGTATTCGCTACTGCGTTGCTCTCGCCTTCTTTCTATTGGAGGAAAGTAAAATGAAAAAATCGTCAAAAGTAGCACTTATTTTTGCATTCTTAGTTAGTATTTTTGTGCCAGTTGCGGTCTTTGCTGATGAGATTGGGGATGTAGTTGCCCCGACAGGAATCATGGCATTAGTTGTGATTATTCCATTGATTGTTGTTTTGGTTCTATTGTTTATGAAAGTCGATATGATTATCGCTGGTTTAATTGGTGGCGTCTTAGCGATGCTGATTGGTGGCATTGGACTAGAAGAAGCGAATAAACAGATGTTGGAAGCTATCCCAATGATGTTAGGAATTACCGTTCCCATCATTAATTCAGCTGTTGCGATGGCGGTCTTTAAAGCAGGTAGTTATTCAGCTGCATTAACTTTAGCCAAACGAGGCACAAAAGGAAAAGTCGAGTATGTTTCAGCTTTTATTGTTATCTTATTAGCCGCAGCCACATATATGTCAGGAATTGGTGGCGGAAGTGCGATGGTTATTGCGCCATTGGCCTTTGCTGCAGTTGGCGTTGTTCCTGAATTAATTGCAGCAATGTCTTTAGCTGCTGCGGTATCATTTACAACATCACCCGCTTCATTAGAATCAAGTATTGTTTCAAAATTAGGCGATATCAGTGTCGGTTCATATGTTTCAACCATGCGACCTTACTGGTTATTCTTCGTAGCATTAGCGATTGTTCTAGCCTTTTGGGGAACGAAACATAGAAATGTTGGCTTTAAAGAGCCGGCAGATGATGAATTTGATAAAAAGAGCAATGGTGAATTATTTAAAATTACCTTGCCAGCCATTTTCTTATTGTTTGCTGTAATTTTTGGACCAATTGTGAATGATTTAATTGGTTTTGCCTTCTTTACGCCACTTGTATACATGATTTTAACATTAGTTTTAATTTTCTTATGTACAGATTTCTCAATGAACAAATCTGTCGAAGCGATGGTAGATGGGTCTACATATATTTTGACTCGTTTATTCCAAGTAGGGATTTTCTTAGCCTTTATTAATGTTATTGCACAAACAGGAACGTTTGCTGTAATCGCAGGTGTTGCTGAAAATGCACCAGCCTTTATTGTCGTGCCAGTTGCCATTTTAACAGGGATTTTAAT
>OKVW01001428.1_pt1 | contig 9950 bp, 7 predicted proteins | sample 1606991 | NCBI WGS metagenome assembly OKVW01 (sample SAMN03281021, study PRJEB24777) | human gut metagenome | isolation source: fecal sample PR177 from 1 month old male Malay infant, vaginal delivered...
GGTCTGGATCACTTCCAGGGTTTCCGGGGAGATGTGCTTGTCCCCGTGGAGCAGGGTGCCGTCCAGGTCCAGGGCAATCAGCTTGATATCATTGCAGTTCATTTTACTTCTACCTCCTCTAATTAAGTGTTCATATCATACCACAAAATCCCCTGACAAGTGTCGATGATAGTGTCGATTTCTTAAAAAATATGTTTTTCCCGCCGTCCATACTGCCGAATCACACCCGCCAGTGGCGAAATGCGCCGGATGCTATTTCTTTTTTCCCGGAATTCAATATAATAAAAAACGTATCAGGTACACGAATTCAGACAGGAGACGAACATATGCTCAGCACCAAGGAAGAGGTTTACAATTATCTGGAGAAGATCAGCAGGAATTTTTCGCTGCGGGAGCTGCGGCATTTTACTGCCAATGATATCAGCGAAACCCTGAATATATCCAGGAACCTGGCCAGCCAGTATCTCAATGAGCTGGTGAAGGAGAAACAGGCCGTCAAGGTCAATTCACGGCCGGTATACTTTTTCCACAAGCGGAATGTGGAGCGCAGCTCCCAGGTGACCTTTGACACCTGCATATTCTCCGGTTTGGATGAATTCATGATCAAAAGCCGCAGCGGGGATACCAAACGGGATTTCCAGAAAGCGGTGGGACATTACCTGAGCTTAAGCTCCTGCATTGAACAGTGCAAGGCCGCGGTCAAATATCCCCCAAATGGTCTGCCCATATTACTGTACGGCGCCAACGGTACGGGCAAATCCTTCCTCTCCAGACTGATGTTTGAATACGGGAAGAATGAGAAGGTCATGGAAGAGGATCGGCAGTATATCGCGGTGGACTGCACGGAATACGTGGAAAGTCCCCATCTCTGCGCTCAGGGGAGAAGTGCGGAGGGGCTGGAGAAATTCACCAGGAATCTCTGCGGCGACAGGGAGGAGAGAGGATGGCTGTCCAGGGCGGACGGGGGAATCCTGTTCTTCGATGAGATCGACCACCTTCCGTCAGCGGGGCAGGAGCTGATATTTTCGTATTTAATTACCGGACAGTACAGGGTGGTCGATACGGCTGCGGTGTGCAGATCCAGTGCAAGGCTGGTATTTGCCACATCCAGACCGCCGGGGGAAGCGCTGTTCAAGGCATTTGCCAGGCGGATACCCATTGTGATCCCTGTGCCCTCCTTAAATGAGCGGACCATTGACGAGAAGGAGGAGATGCTGGTGTCCTTCCTGCGGCAGGAGGGGCAGCGCATGGGGGTGGATGTGAGTATCAGCAAGAATGCGTTCCACTGTATGCTGGAATATCCCTTTGAGAACAACATCGACCAGCTGAAATCCTGTATCACCAGCAGCTGCGCCGGCGCTTATCTGGAGAAGGACGACCAGGGCATCGCCATTCAGACCTATCATCTGCCGGACTATATGCTGGCCGGACTGAAATTCGGCACAGAGCTGGAGGACGGCCGGATGATCCACATGGCCGGCTACACCAAGGATACCTCCTCCGCCCAGGTGGTCCAGTATTTCCAGCTGATCCTGGATGAGTACCAGGATTTTAAGGGGGGAGCGCTGACCTTTGACGGGCTGTTGAAATCCTGCCAGCTCCATTTAAAAGAGTATTATGATTATCTGATCTATGGGCAGAAGCTGGTGAATATGAAGATCACCACCTATGAGCAGATGATCAACCAGATCTTTGAGACTGTGGGGGAGATGTACCGGGTCAGCCTGTCCAAGAAATACAGCTACCTGCTGGCCCGCTGCCTCTACATCCAGCCCAGGGCGGACCATATTGTATCTAAGTGGGTGAAGGGTAATGAGGATGAGATTCTCTCCCTGTTCCAGGTGATGCGGCAGAATCTGCCCAAGGAGGCCATCATTGAGAACCAGACCGCGGGCCTAGTGAAACAGAATCTGGACGTGGAGGTGGGCAGTTTAAACCGGCTGCTCCTGCTGTTGAACATCAAGAGCCAGAACGAACATATCAAGGTGACGTCCACAGCAGGCATCATCCTGAGCCACGGCTATTCCACTGCCTCCAGCATCGCGGACGCGGCCAACCAGATCATCGGCAAAAAGGTGTTTGAGGCCATAGACATGCCTTTGGACATGCAGAGCCAGGATATTGCCAGGGTGCTGGAGAAGCACATTGAACGGTATGTCACCTGCCGGGACATCGTGCTGATGGTGGACATGGGCTCCCTGGAGCAGATTCACCAGGAGATGAAGAATCTGTCCAATGTCAATATAGGGATCATCAACAACATTTCCACTGCCCTGGCAGTAGACATCGGCATGGGCATCTGTGCCAACCGCCAGATGGAAGAAATCCTCCGCCAGGCCAGCGGGAACAATGTCTGCACCTACCGGATCATCAACAATGTCCAGAAGGAGGAGGCCATCATCTTCAGCGGCGAGAACGGCATCGACACAGCGGAGAAGATAAAGGAGCTGATCCGCACCAGCTCGGACTTTTCCGCCGAGCAGGTGCGAGGGGGAGTTACCAACTTTTCCGCCGAGCAGGTGCGAGGGGGAGTTACCAACTTTTCCGCCGAGCAGACGCGAGGGGGAGTTACCTTATCCCGCCTGCCCCAGTTTATCGCCTACGATTATTACCGGTTGGTAAAAAATGGAAGCAGCGACCAGATTTTTGCCGATTACCAGGTGAAATGTATCATCGGTCTCTTTAACCCGGAGATTGGGGGGATTCCCTTTATTGCGCTGGAGGATATCATCTCCATGAATGCCACGGAGCAGCTGGATGAGATCTTCTCAGCCTATCTGGACCGGGAGCAGCTGGAGGTGTTCAATCAGAACATGCTGAAGAATTTCACCCTGCAGAATGTGGTGGAGTCCATCACGATCCTGAATCCGGCCAAGCTGCTGGACGAGGTGGAGCGGTCCGTGACGCGGCTCCAGCGGATCACAGGCCGCTCCATAGAGGGCAGGATCATCATCGGGCTGTACGTCCACCTGTGCTGCCTGGTGGAGCGGCTGGTGACCAAGTCCGCCATTGAGAATTATCTGGATCTGGAAGAATTTTTAATGAACCATGAGGACTTTATAAGTAAGGTGAAGGACTGCTTCCAGGACATCTCCAACCACTACAAGGTGGAGCTTCCGGTCAGCGAGATTGCCTACATATATGACTACATTAATTTAAATTCTAAGAACAAGAATCTGGGCGGCAGCGGCTGCCAGGATGAATAAGATAGAGAAATGAAAGCGAGGAAATAAAATGGGTATCACATTAGCCAGAATAGACAACCGTCTGCTCCACGGAATCGTGGCCACACAGTGGGCGGGACGCTCCGGGGCCCAGCGGATCATGATCATTGACGATGCTGTGGCAGACAACGAGCTGACTAAGGCCAGCATGAAGCTGGCCCGGCCCACAGGCATGGCCATCTCCATCATTGCCCTGGAGACGGCGGTGAACAACTTCAAGGCGGGAAAATACAACGACCACAACGTGTTTGTGATTGTAAAGAGCCCGGTCACCCTGGCGGCCCTGATGGAGGCGGGGGTGAAGATCCCGGAGCTGGTGGTGGGAGGGACCACCAAGCCGGAAGAGGGGAGCCACAGCGTGAAGCTGTATCAGAGGGCCTATGCCACGGACCAGGAGCTGGCGGCCTACAAGGCCCTGGCGGCCGGCGGCACCAGGCTGTACGCCCAGTATGTGCCGGCGGATTCAGTTGTGAATCTGGACGAATTCTTAAAGTAGGGGAAAGAGAGGGTATAAGAGATGACATTAGCTACATGGCAGATAATTGCTTTAATTCTGGTGGCCGCGGGGATTAACCTGGACCGCCGCGGACTTTCACTGACACACGCCAGGCCGGCCATTGTAGGCCTGATCTGCGGACTGATCCTGGGGGATGTGAACAGCGGGCTGTACATAGGCGGCACCTTCACACTGATGTCCCTGGGCGTGGCAGCTATCGGCGGTTCTTCGGTGCCTGATTACGGCGTTGCAACCATCATCGCCTGCGCCTTTGCCCAGACCACGGGACAGGGCCCTGAGGTGGGGCTGACCATCGGCCTGCCCGTGGGTATGCTGGGAGTGCAGATGGACGTGCTGTACAAGATCTGCAACTCCTTTATCGCCCAGAAGGCCCAGCGCTACGCCAATGACAGGGAATTTAAGAAAATGTACCGGATTCTGCTGCTCTGCCCCGTGATGGTGGCGGTATTCATGTCCTTCCCCACAGCCGTTGCGCTGACTGCCGGAGCGCCCATTGTGCAGGCCATTCTGGATGTGCTGCCCGCATGGGTCACAGGAGGCCTGGCAGTGGCCGGAAAACTGCTTCCCGGGCTTGGCATCGCCATGCTGCTGCACTATATGCCGGCCAAGAAGTATTTCAACTATATTCTCATCGGATTTGTGGTGAGCGCGTACCTGAAGATTCCGGTGCTGGGCGTGGCTCTGCTGGGCACGGCCCTGGCTTATAAATTCTACATGGACAATGAAGTAAGAGGAACAGTTGGCTTTGCGGGAGGATTGGAAGATGAATAGAGAACCGGTATTAACTAAAAAAGATTGTGTAAAGGGCGCGTGCAGATGGTCTCTGATCGCCATTACAACCTTCAACTATGACACCCAGCTGGCTCCTGCCGTGGTGTACGGCATTGGGCCGCTGCTGAGAAAGATCTACAAGGATGACGATGAGTATGTGGAAGCCCTGAACAACCATTTCCGCTACTTTAACACCCACCCATGGGTGGCCAACCTGGTACTGGGCGCAACCCTGGCCCTGGAGGACAAGGAGGGCATCTCCTCCGTGGATGCGGTGCAGAATATCAAGGTCAGCCTGATGGGCCCTCTGGCCGGAATCGGCGACACCCTGGTATGGACCCTGCTGCCCACTATTTTAGGCTCCATCGCCGGATATATGGCCCTGGAGGGCAACCCGGTGGGAACCATCCTCTGGCTGCTGACCAACATTGTATTCATTGCCCTCAGAACCCAGCTCATGTGGATCGGATACAGGGAGGGCACCAAACTGATTACCAAATTCGGCAGTAAGATCGCGCAGATCACGGACGCGGCTTCCGTGCTGGGCCTGACTGTGGTGGGCGCCCTGGCAGCCACTGTGGTGACTGCGAAAACACCTCTGGCCTTCCAGATGGGAGAGGTGAGCATGACAGCGGCCGACCTTCTGGACAAGATCCTGCCCTCCATGATCTCCGTGCTGACCGTGTGGGCGCTTTACAAGCTGATCGGCAGAAAGGGAATGAAGATTACCACCATTATCCTGCTGGTGATCCTGTTCTCCATGGCCTGCTCCGCATTTGGCATTCTGGCGTAAAGGCGGGTGAGGACAATGGCAGAGGTAAGCGCGTCAAAACGCAGCATCACGCCTTTATTTCCCATGTACATGAGAGGCTACGCCATGCGCACCGGCAAATCCATCGGTGTGCTGGATGAACTGTACTGCCGGGTGCTGGCCCTAAGGACCGGAGGGGAGACCTTCCTGTGGGCCACCCTGGATCTGTGCAGGCTGGAGGAGGCCATCTCAGATTATATGCGCACTGTGATCGGAGCCAAGTATTCGGTTCCTGTGGAGCATATCATCATTTCCACCATACACACCCACTCAGGCCCTGATGTGAGCTTTGAAAATGAGGGGGAGGACAGGAATAAACGGAAGGCGGAGTACCGCTCCTACATGGTGTCCCAGGTGTTTGCGGCGGTGGACGAGTGTTTTGAACGGGGATTTCTGGAGACGGAGCCGTTCATGGTAAAGGGGAGTATTGAGGGGGTCTACGGGAACAGGAACTACAAGGACAAGCCCGGTGACAAGGAAGTGAACATAATCCTGTTCCGCAATGCCAACCATGTTGCGGCGGGGATTTTCAACCTCACCTGCCACCCCACGGTGCTGGGAATCCACAATATGAAGATCAGCTCAGATCTCCTGGGAAATGTTGGAAAGGCCCTGGATGAGAAATACCAGACCACGTTCATCACCATCCAGGGAGCCTGCGGGGACATGGGCAACCGCCAGTACCGCCAGGGGAATGACGAGCGGGAGCTGTGGCGGGTGCGGGATGAGATCATGGCCCAGATCGACGGATTTGCCGGGGTGGAGACGCCCTGCTGCCTGAGGGCGGACCAGGTGAACATCTGCCGGTATACAGTGAAATGCCAATACTCCAAAGAGCAGATCCAGGCCCAGATTGAGGAGGACCAGAGAAAGCTGGATGCCGCTGAGACAGAGGACGATAAAAAGCTGCTGTGGAGCGGTATCAGACATCTGAAGCAGAAGCTTAAGATGGGCGGAGCAGATGTTGCGCTGAACACTGTGATATACCGCCTGGGAGACCTGGATATGGTCACCATACCCGGGGAGCTGTTCTCAGCCTTCGGACTCCAGATCAAAGCGGCCATGGAGGCGCCCATGAGAATTGTGTGGGGCTATGCCAACTACAGCGCAGGCTATATTGTGGAGAAGGATGAGTACGGGAAGGGATATGAGAGCATGTCCACGCCATTTCCCCAGGGGGAGGCGGAGCAGTACGTGAAAAAGGTTATTGACAGCTTGTAAGGAGAGAAAGTAAATGAGAAGATTTGTAATTGCGTCGCACCATCTGCTGGCCTACGGACTGAAGGACACACTGCAGTTTCTGACGTCCAGGGAGAACATCACAGAGATCAGCGCCTACATGGATGAAAGGGACCTGGAAGAGCAGATCAGGGGAGTGCTTCACGCTTTTTCTCCGGAGGATGAGGTTGTGGTGATGACGGATATGCTGGGCGGAAGCGTGAACCAGAGGTTCTGCCCTTATATGAATGAGCACAGGCATCTGATCTGCGGGGTGAACCTGCCCTGTGCATTGAGCCTGGTGCTGCAGCCTGAGGATGTGCCTTTGACCGGAGCAAAGATCCGGGAGATTGTGGAGGAGGCCAGGGGGCATATGATTTATGTGAATGAGTATGAGGACGGTGGAGATCAGGAGGACGAGTAGGAGGCGGTACCGCGGGCGGAAAAATGCGCCGGCAGCAAAATATATTATGGTGAATTAAAATGAAAGAGAGAGACAAAAAGGCCAGTTCATATTTGGCAGCTTTGTCTCTCTCTTAAACTCATTATAAGAGATGCAAAATAGTTTCATAAACTCCGCTAATATGTTAAAATAAAATAAATATTAATTTATGAGGGAGCAAGTATGTGGAGTAATGTGAAAATGCTTTTTGGATTTGATACTGATATAGAATATCATGACGATATTTTAAGCGCCCTGCACTGCGAAAACAAAAAAAGGGATTTTTATGTTCATCTGTTTATTATCGCCTTTGAACTGATCATGATGGTCTCAATTTCCCTCCGCCCCGGCGGACCGTTCGCGAAGCCGCGGAGAGTGGCTTACTTTCTGCTGTACCTGTCCCTGGTGCTGGTGAGCGCGGGCGTGATGCTGGCGGAGGTCTGGGCAGACAAAAAGAGGCCGGATGATTTTCGTCTCTATTTCCGCCTTGAAAATACCTTTACCGTGTTCTTCTGCTTCTGGGGCGCTGCTGTCACCCTGAACGACCAGCTGGGGGGAAATGGACTGACTGTCTATAACTACATCATTTTAATGACCGCCATTCTGTCAGCCATGAAACCGTGGCAGACGTCCCTGCTGTTTTTCGTCAGCTTTGTGTCCCTCAATTGGCTGCTTCCGTATTTTCCCGACCCCAACGGCCTGGACAACAGCTACAATAATTTTATGAACAGCTTTTTCCTCTTCATAGCATCCTCAGCCGTTGCCGCCATTTTATACCGTTCCAAAATCCAGGCCAAGAAGGACGAGTTTATCATCAAGGAGCAGTACATACAGATCGAGGAGGCGAACAAAATGCTGAGCCGGGAAGCGCTCCGGGATGCGCTGACCAATTTACAGAACCGCAACTGCTATAAGAAGGCTGTCCAGGCGTTTGCGGAGGGGGGATATGATTCCTTTGCCTGCATTTATATCGATGTCAACGGCCTTCATGAGATCAATAACAGCCTGGGCCACCAGGCGGGGGATGCGATGTTAAAGACCGTGGCTGTGATCCTGCTGCGGAATTTCGGGACAGAGGAGATCTTCCGCATCGGCGGCGATGAATTTGTTGTGCTCTGCGGAAATGTTGGGAAGGAGCAGATTGAAAACAGGATGGCGGACATCTGCAGGGAGGCGGAGGAGGCCGGATATTCCCTCTCGGTGGGGCTGGAATGGCGGGAGACGGATTTAAATGTGCGGGAAATGGTTCAGGCCGCGGAGGCTGCCATGCAGATCTATAAAAAAGATTACTATACCTCCCAGGGCGGCGAGCGCCAGAGGCGGGATCTGAACAGACAGCTGGAGCGGATCATTTCCTTAAATAAGGATGTAGAGCGTTTCCTAAGCGTCATGGCCCCTGTGTTTAAGGGAGCTTACGTAGTGAACCTGGAAGCAGACACCCTGCGCCAGATCTTCATTCCTGACTATTTTATGGAGATGCTGGACGAGACCGGCGGCAGCTTCAGCAAAGCCCTGAAGGTCTACTCGCAGAAGATGGTGGAGCCGGAATACCAGCATCTGTTTGAACAGTTCTGCGATTACAGCCGCCTGGCCGTGCTGCTGGAGGAAGATGAGATCCCGGGCTTTACATATCAGAGAAATGATGGAAGCAGGCTGATGCTGAGAGTCCTCAAATTCAACCATTACTCCAGCAAGTATAGAGAAACCCTATGGATGTTCTCCGATATAAAATGATAGTGGGGCGCTCTTGACTTCTCCGCAAATCTGTTCTACTATTACAGAATGCAAGTCCCCCTTTTGATTCGTTTGGGGAAAAGTAAGGAGATATCAGAGATGAATAAAAAAGAAATCAGTGAAGTCAAAAAACTATTTACCCCTGCAGGCTGCGCCATCACCAGGATCTGCGGCTGTTATGTGGACTGTGAGAAGGATAAGCGGACAGAGATCAAGGAAGCCTTTCTCTCCCTGCCGGAGGAGGAGGCCTTTAAATATTTTACGATTTTCCGGGGCGCCATGTCGGGGAGCCTGGGCAAGAATCTGATCAATATGGAGTTTCCGTTACATACAGAGGCAGAGGGAGGCACCCAGGAGTTCCTTCTGAAGCTGCGCGACAGCCAGCTGAAGGACGATGCAATGGTGGAAGAGTTCTACGACAAGGTGATCGCCAACTATGATTACGCCGAGAATTACTATATTATTCTGATCCACTGCGCTTACGACATTCCTGCCAAGGCCTCGGACGGCACGGAGATGTTTGACGCCTCGGACTATGTATATGAGTTCATACAGTGCAGCATCTGTCCGGTAAAGCTCTCCAAGGCCGGCCTGTGCTATAATTCCATGAATAACACCATTGAGAACCGCAACCGGGACTGGCTGGTGGAGGCGCCGGATCTGGGCTTTTTGTTCCCGGCATTTAACGACAGGAACACAGACATACACAGCCTGCTGTTTTACTCTAAGAACGCGGAGGAGCTGAAGATCCAGCTGATCGACGAGGTGCTGGGCTGCACCATACCCATGTCCGCCAAGAACCAGAAGGAGACCTTCCAGGCCATTGTGGAGGAGACTCTGGGCGAGAACTGCGACTTTGAGACAGTGAAGAATATTCATGAGAGTTTAAATGAGATGCTGGAGGAGAAGGCGGATGACCCGGAGCCGCTGACCCTGGACAAGTACCAGGTGAAACGTCTGCTGGAGAACAACGGGGCGGACCCGGAGCGGCTTCAGGAGCTGGACACCATTTACCCCACGGATGAGAAGAGCAGGGAAGCCAGTTTCCTGGCCACCAACGTGGCGTCCACCAGAAGCTTTGAGATCAAGACGCCGGACGTGAGTATCAAGGTGGCTCCGGACAAGACATACCTGGTCCAGACCAAGATGGTGGAAGGCCGTTCCTGCATTGTGATAGAAGTGAATGAGCAGGTGGAAAGCAATGGTATTAATGTCAGGCCAATCGCGGCCAGG
>OKVW01001429.1_pt1 | contig 9945 bp, 12 predicted proteins | sample 1606991 | NCBI WGS metagenome assembly OKVW01 (sample SAMN03281021, study PRJEB24777) | human gut metagenome | isolation source: fecal sample PR177 from 1 month old male Malay infant, vaginal delivered...
TTGATGCACTGTTCCCATTGTTATTTTCTTCTGCCAACACTGCTAATGAGCTGAATATTAAAATAAAGGCTAAGATAAATTTTTTCATCATGGCTTAAGCTCCTGTGCCGGCATTTCTGTGACCTCTAAAACCTTGCCACTTTGACGTACTATTGCTGGCACTGCTTTGATTCCAAATCTTGTTGTCATATAACCAGCCTGGTCAAAATAAACCTGGCGTTTCCATTTTTTTGTTAATTCAAGCCATGTTCCATTTACAAGAACTGGTGTGATTTTTCGGTCATAAACTTTAATTAATTTCTCAACTGCATTAACTTGGTCTTGTTTGGTTCCATCAAAAAATACCAATGTGCGTGACATGGTAATCGTGTCTAATGGATTAATTCTTGTGCCGGCTAAAGCAATAATATGCCCCTCATCAGTGGTTATGTTGTTGCTCAAAACCATGCTTGGGTCAAAGTTAAAAACACGTTTCTGAGTTGCAGTTACGATCCCCTCAACTGGTTTAGGGTTCTTCGCTGAATGCATAGAACGGTCGATAGCTTCTTTCTTCTTTTTTGCTAGTTCGCCTGATTTTTCCATTGTTTTGAGTTTTTCATAAATGGCATCTAAGGCATTCTTTTCCTCGATCTTATATACTTCGCCATGTTTACCTAAGTCCGCTGCTAGTGTTGCGGTAACGCAACTGAAAGCAAGTAAACTTACTCCAAGCCCTTTAAAAAATTTCATAAGCTTTTCCTAAAATTTGTTTGTCTTGAATTAACCCAACTCTTGCATATCTACTGTCATAACCATCTTTGGCCGGTGTACTAACAAAAATTTCTCCCTCTTTAATAACAGTAGGTTTTATCGCTTCAAGTGGCATACCCTCATTTGATTTTTCCTTTGCAATGCCAATAAATTTATCGTTTACAAAGACCTTTCTTCCCTCAACCTTAATTTCATCACCTGGCACACCTGAGACAATTTTCACAAAAATTGAACCTGGCTTATAAAACTGATCACCTTTCCAGCGAAAACCAACATAATTTCCTTTTTCGACCTTTGCTCCCTTATGGATCGCATAAACCAGGCCATTCAAACTATGTGTTACGTTGATGTTATAAATAAACCAGCGATTACTAATAGCGACCATGACGGCTAAAGCCAGCAATAAAATAAAAAAGTAGAAAATCGTATTTATTACATTGGTTCGATTCAGTTTCATTTTGCTAATGCTTCTCTAACCGTTTGTGTGTAATCAGAAACGTTACCTGTTTGAGTTAACAACGCTGCTTTATTAATCAACACACAACCACAATTTTTGTTGATTTCATCAATGGATGTTTCCATTCGTTGAACGAATTGTTTTGTCTGTTGCTCCACCACACCGCTGTTTAAAGCTGCTGACTCATTGCTTTGATATGCCCCTTGGTTTGCATACAGCTGTTGAGTCACTTTCTTTTCATGCTCCATAATTAGAGCTTGAACATCCACTACGCCAATTTTGGTTTGACCTTGTTTGACAATGTACAAGCCAGGAATAGTGATAAGTGAGGATATAAATGCTGTTGCCATGACAAATTTTGTAATATTCAGCCATTTATCATCTGACTTAGTTTTCACAGGAGTTGCAGTCGTTTGCTTTGGCTCACTTTTTTGTGGTTCTTCCTGAGCTTGCTCCGGTTTCAATTGTTCACTCATGCACTTCTCCCAAGTTTCTCAGCTGCTTTCTCGTTAAGTAGAATTTCAATTGCTTGAATTGTTGTCTTGCCCTCTTTCATTAATTGATCCAGGCGTGTGTAGTCCTTGGCGTTCGTTGATGCCATTGCTAATGAGAAGTCATCAGGAATATGACGCAACAAGTGCTCCCCTCTTGGCGAACTAATGATCATTTCTGCATACATACCATTGACCTTACGCAATGATTTAATGGTTTTTTGCATGTAAGGAGAGAAACTGACCTTTTTAGAATCAATCAATTCTTGGAAGTTTTTTTCGTCCTGACGCAAGAAGATTTTCCAGTCAGCATTTGTATAGGCAGCACGTGAAGCTTCATTTTTAAAAGCATCATCAATACCCTGAGTACCAATTCCGAAAATACCGTTATATTTACGTGCTCTTCGGTAGCCCTCTTCAATGAACTTTGCGGTTTCGGCATCATCACCCAGTAATTGCCAAGCTTCATCAATGAAACATAGCTTTTTACGGTCACGTGACAAATACATCTCTTTCATAATTCTGCTTGTTACACAGAACATTACAACTGCACGTAAAGCAGGGGCATCTTTGAGTTCTTCAAGCTCTAAGTAAATAACATCATTATCAAATGAGATATTTGCTTCACCATTAAAATAGATTCCGTACATGCCTTTCGTGGTAAATGGCTGTAACTGTTTACCAAGTTCAAATGCAATACGGTCTACTTGCTCCCCTGTTTCATCTTTAATCTGTAGTAGATAATTTTGAACATTATCAACGTTATTTTGATTACCAAATTTTTCCCAAGTTGCAGTTAAAGCTTCGCTTAACAAAGCTTCTTGGAATTGACTGAGTGATCCTCTTGGTGATGCCATTTTTGCGTAAATAGGCAATAACATCCGTAACTCTTGCTGGAATGTATTGAGTCCGTTTGCTTCTTCTTCCTCGGCTACTTGAATCCACGACCAAGGATTCATGCACAAGCGTCTACCACTGTTAAAATCGAAAGTGGTTCCTTTTGCTAAATCGACAAAGTTTTTAAATGACCGGCCAACGTCCAGGATAAACAGTTGTGCGCCTACAGCTCGATATGCAGCAAGAATTTCAAGTAAAAGAACTGATTTACCAGCTCCGGATACACCACATACATAAAGGTTATAGTTACCATCCGTGTTGGCATAGAAGTCAATAAAACAAGGTGTACCTTTTCGGCCAAACAACATGACAACAGGATCACCTACCCCTTGCCATTCCCCAATCAATGGACTCATATCAATGGCATTGATTGTGCTCTTTGTTGTAATTAACTTTAACTTCTTAAGATCATCCCTTGTACGTTTGTTTAACGTCATAGGACATGAAACATACAGGGCTGCCAGCTGAATAAAATCAAGTGGGATAATGGTAAATTTGTTGCTCGACCAAATATTTATAGCAGCTTGCGTATAGCTATCAATTTTGCTTAAAGGAGCAATGAGAGTTACGATATGGTACATTTCACACATGGCACCGCCATTATTAGTGTGGAAAACCACAGACTCCCAATCCTGTTCAATTTCGGCATATTCGGGCTGAAATTTTGCCATGCTTGATTGTGCATTTTGCTTAGCACGTGCATGTTTCACACGAGCCATTGTCTCAGTCTGGTTCGCATCTAACGTATAGATGCCGCATGTAATAATATATGGACACGGATATTGCAATGCATCATCAAACATTGCGCCTATAACGTCACCCATTTCCCATAGATGCTTACGTTTTGGATAACGGTGTACTCCGAAATGACGCATAGCGATTCGCTCGTCAATTTCACCCTTTTCAGGTACACCACCAAATACAACTGATTTTCTTCTTACTTCTGCTGTATGACCAATTTTAGTAATCTGTTCCTTAATTCGTTTATGTTCATCATATTCAATTACAGGAAGAGCATTTTTCTTGAATAGAATTTCAGGATTAAGAATAATGGTTAAATGTGTTATTAATGCAGTCACATCCATGTGAAATGCCAATAGCTCAGCCTGACGTAATGAAGCCATCATAGAGTGCTTCAATCCAGTCATTCTTTCCACTTGTTCTGGATTACTAAAATCACCATCACGTGTTACTGAAATAATAAGGGTCGGTTTTTTTATGGAATAGTTTGCCTGTACTCCATAAAGAGGTTCACCAATTTTCTGAGTAAATACAGCTTCTACACGTTTTTTCGCCAACTCAATACCGAAGCTGTCAATATCACCTTTTTGTCTAGCTAACTCTCGAATTTGATAGTAACGATCAATCATTCCATCAAATACAGTATTACCAAACGTTTGAATTTGAATGCCTGTTTCAGCTGGAATTGGAGTAAACATGGTTAAAAGGCGGTTAACCATTTCCTCGTTTGCACCCGTTTGTGGTAAAACTTCTAAACAGAATCCTAAAGTTCCCTCATTAATGAAAAGCCCTGTATCTTCATCATACATATCGTACTTAAAGATTTGGTGCATCCCATAAGACTCTAAAATCTTATTTGAGAGCTTCACTGGTGATGGCTTTTTAGAATCCTGAGTCTCACCTAGAACAGATTCATTCCAAAACCGTTTTAGTGTTTCTCTAATGTCTAACATAGCTTTATTGCCCCCCTGCTGCTGCTAGAGGTTTTGTAAACTGAGAAATATCGACATTCATGTTTTGCAGCTCTCTAGCTACATTTGCATCAATATCTCGCTTTCCTGGCATTGGGTTAATTGACTCAACCCGATTTCCGTTTACTGGGATGGGCGCATTTTCATCCGGAACAGCTTTGTCACCATCAATTCTATATTTATAAGAATCTTGACTTGCTGAACTGCTACTCGGTGAAACCACATAATCACTTGCTGAACTTGGTGCATACGCCATGCGAACACGTCTGCTGTTATGCTCTATATTCCACTTCCAGTTATCAATCACAATGTAAAAGAATTGCTGATCGAATAAGGTTCTGTCTGCACTTTCCCAAGGTGCAACCCATACACGCAATGTTTTTGGATTTCTTAGAATTGGGGCACCGGTATATTCCATAGTTGGCAAAACGGATGCTGTAGGTTTCGATCTGACAGCCATATATTCACTGCCTTTGGCTGGTGTCTTATCTGATCTACGCACTTGTTGACCAGGAAGATTATTTGCTTTTGCATTTGCCATTACTCCTGTCATGGAATCACAAACGATCCCATCAGGTGCTTTACAGTCAAAGGAACCTTTTGAATTAAGGCCATCTAATGAAGTACATCCCGAAAACCCGACCACTGTTAATGACAGTGCTAATAATTTAATTCGCATTGTTCACCACCTTGTCATGTGATTTTTGTAGCTGCTGCTCAATGGCTTCCAAACTCATAGCCCCAGGGACTAAGGTGCCATCTTCAAAAATAAGGCTTGGCGTTCCTTGCACACCAAAACTTGCTCCAAATGCAATATTGCTGTCGATTGGATTCTTACAGGTTTTGATCTCAGGCTTTATTTTTGCCAGCATGTAGTCTTTCATGCTCTTAACTGGGTTTTCTGAGCACCAAATATTGATAGCTGTTGATTTTGCTGTTGGATGCAGCTGCTCTAATGGGTAGAGGAAAGTGTAGATTGTGACGTTATCAAGACCGATTAAGGTTTGTTCTAAACGAGCACAGTAAGGGCAATCAGGATCAGAGAACACAACAACTTTACGCTGTCCATTTCCTTTCACTTCCTTGATTGCATTTTTTAATTGTTCAGCATTTGGGAAATATACTTTTCTTGTATTATCTGCTTCGGCTGTAATATCCTTTTGGCTATGCATATCATAGAGATTACCAAAGATAAAATACCGGCCTTTCTCATCTGTATAAGCTACATTCTGCCCCATCACAACTTCATAGATTCCCTTAATAGGTGTCTCATTGATTTTGTTGAATGTGGTTGCTGGATAAGTCTTTTTTAAATTAGCAGTAGCCTTTGCAACATTTGCATTAGCATTGAAACTACATACTGCTAATAAAGAAAGTAGAAGTGCTGTTTTTTTCATCTTTAATCATCCATTAAAATACGTTTATTTCTGCTATTACCAGCTGAACCTTGTAGGTTCAAACCCTCGACAATGGCACCTTTCGTTACCAAGATTTCAACGGCACGACCAGCATGAATTTCAACAATTGGGAATAACTCTTCAGCACGTCTTAAGTAGAAGTCTGATAGTTTTTCTGCTGCCCCTGAAATTGCTCCACCAACTGCACTGTTTTTTACATCCTGACTGCTTACAGTACGTTGAACGCCTAAAGCTCCCATTGTGGTTGTGCCCTGGCTATTACTGTATAAACCGCCAATTGCTTCTAATGCACTTGCCAATGCAGCTGCACTTAAAGCCTGACCTTGTTTACTTACAACCTTGCCACGAATACCAGGTTTACCATCCTCACCAACCAGTACGCCTTTAACGTTAATCTGAACTGATTTGCCGTTAATAATGCAGCTTCCAGACTCGATACGAGCATTCACACGTTCAGTCGATAGTGAACCCCATGCATAACCCAAGAATCGGCATCCCTTGATATTCACTTTATAGTTGTTTGGCATATCCAACTTGCCAACTGTTTCAAACAATACAGGCAGTGGGTCTTGTTGCGCTTGCCCACCAGTAGGTGCATCAATCCCTGTAACCATTACAACTCGAACAAATGAACCATCACTTATGAAAGTGCTTTTATTCGCTTGTTGCGTTGACGCAACGGTGTTTGTGCTACCAGGTTGATTTGCATCATTTTGTGTAAGATCAATAATGCTCACGCTTTTGGCTGCCATAACATTGCCAGCATTATTGTTTGGTAATGGAATTACCTGTCCTGTAGATGGATCAACTGTTGTACCCATTGGATCAGACAAAATTGAATTACCATGTAAACCTTGACGATTTGGGGGTATATTGCCAAAGGCAGACGAGGTATTACCTGGTGGATTTGTATTGGTAGGAGCAGCTATTGTTCTAGGTGCTCTTGCAGCTTCATTGGCAAGTCTTTCCGCTTCTTTTGCATGGGCAGTGGCTTCTGTCAATTGATCTTTTAAGGCTGTAATCTCTTGATCACGGCTATTCAGCTGTGTTTCCATTCCATTTATACGTTCATTCGTTGTTGCAAGGTCTTGTGATAACGTTGAACGCAAGGCAGCATTATCATCCATACCACCAGGCGGTGTTAGCTGAACCTGTTCTGATTTAGCTTGTGGAGACTGCTGCTGTGGATCTTCACCTAAAAAGAACAATGAACCAATGATGACTACAAGTAGAATTGCACCACCAATTATTAGTAGTGTTGTTTGTTTTTTCTTTCTTTGCTCATTCGGGTTTAATTCAATATCTTCACTCATAATTCTCTCCCTTATCTCTCTCGAACCACATAAACATTGGTAGTTTGACCAGGAAGCAAATTAAGATGCTCAATTGAAACAGCCACGACTTTTTTACGATAAAACTCTTGCTCTAATAAAATTAAATTAGATGCTGTAGTGTTTGTGACCTGATAATGCTCACCATAGAGTTCATCGCCATCATATCGAGCAACGAATAACATATTGGCTTCTTTCCATAGTGGAATTGGTTGATTCACAAAACTTCTATTTATGCCTGAGATTGCCAATTCATCCTGTGGATCGTCAGCATCATCACCCATCGTATAAATCAGCTCTTTGACTTGTTGTAAAAAAGACTGTGTGCCTTTTTCAGAACCAGCTGATTCACTTGCCTTGGGTGGAATTAAGATAATTTCTTCCGCACCTAAACTTGCGGTCGGACGCATGACTAATTTATATCGAGTACCCTGATCATCATTAACAAATGCAGAAATTGTCCGGTTCTGATACCAAGGTGCTACTTTGAAATAGAGGACACCTTGGTTTACATCTTTTTGATAATCCAGCGCATCCCCGATTGATGGAATTACACTTGTGATTTTACGACCATCAACTGTCAAAACATTTTGTTCTGTACTCGACACATTGACAGTAACGTTATCAAGGTAAGCTTTATCTACATGCTGAGCAGCGCATGTAAAGCCACTAATTGATAACAATAGTGGTATTAATGCGAATTTACTGAGTAGTTTCATCCTGCTTAACTTCCATTATGTTTTTAGGGAACAAACGACCATTTTTCATTACATAATCAAAACGTATATTTTGAGTTTTTGAAGAAACCAGTTTGTCGGCCAAATATGTTTTTGTGATACCTGTAGCCACCACAGCTTTTTGACTTGGAATGAATTTATACATTCCTGTTGTAGACCATACTTGTGTGATCTGATCACGCTTAATTTGTTCAGCTGCTTTATCGAGATACCCTTTCATATCTTTTTGATGTTCAGGAAGAACACCCTCAAGCAGCTTTGCAAAATTCTCATCTACATTGATCGGTGTTACGTTGTATAAAAGGTTGAGATTGTCTCTAGTGGTGTCAATGAAATATTCTTTGTTTGCTTGATCATTGCCAATTGAATAATTAGCTGACTGCTGCGAGGGCATGATGATTACTTGTTTATTAATGATGACGTATCCAAGTAAACCTATTAGACCTAAATTAGACACGCTCATTAAGATTGAAAATATTCTGCTTGCTCTTCTATCAGCACTTAGCTCCCCTATCGTTTTTTCGCCATTTCGTCTAAGCATTTAGCTCTCATCCAAAGAAAAACCTATCCCCTGATTCAGGTAACTCACTAAGTTTTGGTGTACCTGAAACCCAGTAAAAAAGGTGACTTACGAAGCCTATGTGATAACCGGCTTTCACCTTGTTAAACCAATAAGCAATGCCGACACCCACAACCAGCCCTATGAACGGATGATTCACCCAGTAACCAGCAATGAATAACATCAATGCCAGTATTGCCACGCTCTGATCAAAGATCAGGAATTTCCCTGGATCGTCTAATTTCGTAGGAACATAATGTTGTAGGTTATCGCTCATAAATCACCTTTCTTTAATCAATTAAGATTAGATAACTGCCGTAAATGACGAGTTAATAATCCCGATCACAACACCAATCACAACCGCTGCGATTAAAGGTAGGAACAACAATTTAAAGTCACGTGTCCACGCAAAAGCGGCCAATGAGAAAATCAAACCACCCATGATGATCGTTTTACCCAGGTTCCCCTTTACCCACGCTTCCACTTTAGTTGCCGAAGCATCAAACTCGTTTGCCCCTGTTTGAGCTGCTTGTGCAATCATTGCTAATACAGTACCCATAGCCAAAACTGCCAACACCATAAGCACGGTGCGGAGTAAAGGTTGAACACGAGCCATTAATTGATCCATCTTTTGTGATGGTGTTTGTAACGTTAATTCCATGTGGAACTCCTTTAACTTGTTTTTTTAAGAAATGCCCCAATTTTTTTTATGTGGCTGAGGCATAAACACACCAAAATCAATAATCCGGAAGATTATTGTTTTTTCTGGCAGTACCCACCTGAATTTGAGTTGAGTTGTTGGATACTGCCAAATGCTTTTTTGTCCGAACAGGCTTCTCACACCCTTTCTGTGAATGTTCACAAAGGATGAAGGATGTATCACGCCCCTCCCCCCCTTGTGGTATGACATTTACATAAGCCTGAACTGGATTAGGTTCACTCATTGGTTGAGCCTTTTCCTTTTTTGGCTTATCGGGTTCAGTTGCCATTGCTGTTGTTGCGGTAACGCAACATACAGCAACTATTAATAGGTTTTTTAACTTCATCTGCTATCACCATTTATGGGACGATTAGAACTGGATTATTTTAAAACTACTTACTTTTTGCTCTTCTTGGCTTCTATAAGAAACCTGTTGGTTTTCATGATTGATAGGACTTGGTAAGGTCGCTGGCTGTTGATAGCCAACTAATGGCTGATAGATCAAAGGTAGGCCAGCTTTACGCTTGTAGCCCTCGTAATATCGCCTAACGTCATTTGCATAGTTACTCATTGCTGTATAAGCCTTGGAAGCTGGCCCACCGTAATAACAACCTACCGCTGCCCAAACCTCACCTTTCTTTTTCAAACAATCAGCCAATACCCATGCCCCTACTTTTTGGGATGTGCAAGGATCAAATAAATCCGATCTAGTAATTCCTTGTTTTGTGAGTGCTGGTAGGTGGATAGTATTGATCTGCATTAAACCTAACGCTCTATTACCATCTCTTAGTAAAGAGCCTACCGCCCCAACATGCCCCCTGCTTTCTTTCCATCCGATAGCCTTGAGTAGATAAGGGTCATGCCCATACATTGCAGCAGCTTCATCCCAACAT
>OKVW01001430.1_pt1 | contig 9940 bp, 10 predicted proteins | sample 1606991 | NCBI WGS metagenome assembly OKVW01 (sample SAMN03281021, study PRJEB24777) | human gut metagenome | isolation source: fecal sample PR177 from 1 month old male Malay infant, vaginal delivered...
TGGTAAATCCTCCTTAAAATAGTTAATCTTACCGTCAACCAGGCAGCCGGCTGGAGTCACCAGGCACCGGGCAGCGGCGTTTTCTCATACCGACTCAGTATATCACAAGCCGTGTCCAATGTAAACTGTATTTTAAAATTATTTCCAGTTTAAGAGCCTTTAATCAGCCTGCATTTCCGGATGGGCAGCAAAGTATGCTGCGGCCGTCTCCTTGTCCGCAGCAATCTGCTGTCTCAGTGCCTCCAGCCCGTCAAATGCCCGCTCCGGCCGGATAAATGACAGCAGCTGCACCTCAATGATCCGCCCGTAAATGTCCTGGTCCAGTCCAAAAATATAGGTCTCTACCCCCACAGGGTTCTCCCCGTCTATGGTAGGCTTTTTCCCAATATTTGTAACTCCCCGGTAATAGAGACCGTCCACCAGCACTCTGGACACATACACACCAAATCGCGGCAGGCGCTTTATGGCAGGGGGGACCAGGTTGGCTGTGGGAAATCCCAGAATACTGCCTCCCATGTGGCGGCCGTGGACCACGGTGCCGTGGATGGCGTATGGTTCCCCCAGCAGTTCATTGGCCTTCTCCACATTCCCCTTGTCCAGCTCCTCCCGGATGTAGGTGCTGCTGATATCCCGCAGCTCGTCCTTCTCCTTGTCAATCACCCAAAGCCTGTAGCCGTAGCGCTCCGCCAGCTCACCCAGGACCTGTGCATTGCCGGACCGTTTGTAGCCGAAGCCGCAGTCCGTTCCCACCACAATGGCCCTGGCATGCATGCGGCCCACCAGGATCTCCTTCACAAATTCCTCCGGCAGCATATGCTGGGTCTGCTCATTAAAGGGGTATTCCACCAGATAGTCGATCCCCGTCTTTTTCATATTATTGCGCCGTTCCAGGCTGGTGGTCAGCACAGTCTGCTTCCCCCCGGCTATCATCTGGGCCGGTGTCCCGCTGAAGGTAAACACTGCGGTGCTGTAGCCGTATGCCTCCTTGACCTCCTGCATTTTGCGCATGAGTTTTTGGTGGCCCCTGTGTCTTCCGTCAAACTTGCCCAGGGTCACCACAGTGGGTTCTTCAATCTGAAACTCCGTGGTATCTGCAATGTATTCCATAATTTATCCTCAGTTATGTCAAAAACATCTTCTGCGGCTTCCACCAGTGCCGTGAGGCCTGGTACTCATAGAGACCGATGAAGCTGCCGCCGCTGTCGTACATTCTGAATATCCGGCCGTCCTCAGGGCTTGTCTGTATGTCAAGCTGCTGTTTAAAGCAGGGATTCCCGTTGTGCACGAAGCTGTCCGCCTCCTGCAGGCAGGATATTGCCGGATAACCGGCCAGGGCATCCTCCACAGGAAGAATATAAGGTTCAATGGCTCCGGCCTTTGCCAGCTCCTCGATCCTGTCCAGCTTCATGCTGTCCTCAATTCCAAACCGGTCCACCCTTGTCCGCACCAGCTGCTCCATGCAGCCGCCGCAGCCCAGCGTTCTCCCGATGTCATAGCAGAGCGTCCGGATATAAGTGCCCTTGGAACAGGTGACAGTCATGTTAACCCGGGGCAGGTCTATCTGATCCACCTGGATATCCAGTATTCTGACCCGCCTGGCCTGGCGTTCCACCTCTTTGCCTGCCCTGGCCAGTTCATAGAGCTTCTTCCCGTCCACCTTCAGTGCAGAGTACATGGGAGGAATCTGGTCATAGTCTCCGGCAAATCCCAGCACAGCCGCCTTCACCGCCTCCTGGTCCAGCGCCATAGCGCCGTCCGCATTGTCCGCAAGGGTGACGCCCGTGGTGTCCTGGGTGTCGGTCTCCCGGCCCAGCAGCAGCACAGCCTGATAGGTCTTGGTCTTGTCGGTCAGCATGTCGCACAGCTTTGTTCCCATTCCCAGGCATACAGGCAGAACGCCCTGGGCCGCCGGGTCCAGGGTGCCTGTATGGCCTATTTTTTTCTGTTTCAATATGCCGCGAAGCCGGGCCACCACATCGTGTGATGTGTAGCCCGGTTCCTTATATACGTTGATAATTCCGTGATACATATTGTTAGACCTCCAGCTGCTTGGCAATATGTACGGCCAGGTTATTGATCACATCGTGCATGCTTCCGCTCATGGTGCAGCCTGCGGCGTGTACATGTCCGCCGCCGCCGAACAGCTTCGCGATGCGGCTCACATCCACAATGTCCTGGGAGCGCATACTCACTTTGTACTCCTGAGCGCCGGACTCGTACAGGAACAGGGCCACTTCCACCCCGCTGGTCAGTCTCAGCTGGTCAATGATGCCGTCCAGGTCCTTGCTGTCCACCCCGTAGAATTCCATCTCGCTGCGCCGGATTGCGCTGAAGATGCATTTCCCGTCCAGGAATGTGACGCTCTCCAAAAGGGCTCTGCCCAGAATCTGGTTCTGGACATAGGTCTTACGGTAGAAGCTGTCATCGATGATATTGCCGAATTCTATGCCTGTGCTCATCAGCTTCCCGGCAATCTCCATGGTTCTGGCGGAGGTGCAGGAGAATTTGAATACGCCGGTGTCGTGGACAATCCCTGTATACAGGCACTGGGCCACCTCCCGGTCAATAAAGTCCGGGTCCAGCTGCTCATAGAGCACCTCGCAGGTGGAGCTGGCATGGTCCGCCACCACATTGTCCGCACAGTAGCGGGTGTTGGTCACATGGTGGTCCAGGCAGATGCTGTCCGCGGCCCGGTCCAGGTAACAGGCAAAGTCTCCCAGCCGGTCCCGGTCCCCGCTGTCCAGACACACGCAGAGAGCATAGCGCTCCTCGTCTGTCTGATGGCGGATCTGGTCAAAGCCCTTCAGGTAGCTGAATTTGGCGGAGGCCTCCTCCAGATATACCCTGGCTGTGACCTGGGGATACTTGGCCCCCAGGTAGTTGTACAGGCCCAGAGTGGAACCCAGGCAGTCTCCGTCGGGGCGGATGTGCCCCAGAATCACAACGGAGTCCGCCTCTTTTAACTTTGTTTCCAGTAAACTCATAGGCTGTCCTCCTCTTCCTCATTCCTAAGATCTTTGGTCACTTCATCGATCAGGTGGGACATGTTGACGCCGTATTCAATAGACTGGTCCAAAATAAATTTAATCTGAGGTGTGTTGCGCAGGTTGACACGTCTGGCCAGCTCTCTGCGCACATAGCCTTCTGCGCTCTTTAGGCCCTGGATGGTGGCCTGGCCGGCCTCCTCATTGCCCAGAACGCTGATATATGCCTTACAGAACTTCAGGTCAGGGGTAACTTCCACGGAAACCACGCTGGTCATGGGATGAATCCTGGGATCTTTGATCCCGCCCCGGATGATCTCGCTGAGCTCCCGCTGCACCTCCATATTAATTCTAGTATTCTTGATGCTGTTTTTACGCATGATTCCCTCTCTATCTGTCCCCAGTGCATATGCCGCGGGGACTTTCCTGTACACGGTGAAGCACCCGCAGAGCGCGTGCTTCATTGTTGTGTGCGGTGAATCGCTCGCAAAGCGTGCGGTTCATCGTTAACGGAGGGCGTGTGCAGACCTTACCTTGGCACCTCTACCATGGTGTAAGCCTCAATCATATCGTCCTCCTGGACATCGTTATATTTTTCAAATACCAGACCGCACTCGTAGTTGGTTGCGACTTCCTTCACATCGTCCTTAAAACGCTTCAGGGAAGCCAGGGTGCCGTCAAACAGCTGCTCGCCGCCACGTGTGATTCTGCACTTGCAGCCGCGGACAAACTTGCCGTCCAGCACGTAGGAACCGGCAATAGTACCCACGCCGGAAGCCTTGAAGGTCTGACGGACCACTGCGTGGCCGATCACCTTCTCCTCGAAGATGGGGTCAAGCATGCCCTTCATGGCTGCTTCCACATCCTCGATGGCCTGGTAGATTACCTTGTAAAGGCGTACATCTACTTTCTCCCGCTCTGCAATGGACTTGGCTGTGGCATCCGGACGGATGTTGAAGCCGATGATGATTGCATTGGATGCGGAGGCCAGGGATACGTCGGACTCGTTGATCGCGCCGACACCGCCGTGGATCACCTTGACCATTACTTCCTCGTTGGAAAGCTTAGTCAGGCTCTGCTTCACTGCTTCCACAGATCCCTGTACGTCTGCCTTGATGATGATGGGCAGCTCTTTTACATTGCCGGCTTTGATCTGGCTGAACAGGTCGTCTAAGGACAGTTTGGCCTTGGTATCTTCAATCAGCTTATTCCTGCCCTCTGAGATAAATGTCTCGGCAAAGCTTCTCGCTTCCTTCTCGTTCTCCGTAGCCACGAATACCTCGCCGGCGTTGGGAACATCGTTTAAGCCCAGGATTTCCACAGGTGTGGACGGTCCTGCCTCTTTCACTCTGCGGCCCAGGTCATCCATCATAGCACGGATCTTGCCGTAGCATGCGCCTGCTGCAATGGTGTCACCCACGCGCAGGGTGCCCTTCTGTACAAGAACAGTGGCAACAGGTCCCTTGCCCTTATCCAGCTCAGCCTCAATTACCAGGCCGCGGCCCTTACGGTCGGGATTGGCTTTCAGTTCCAGCACATCGGCTGTCAGGAGAACCATCTCCAGCAGATCGGTGACTCCAGCCTTAGTATGTGCAGATACAGGCACAAATATTGTGCTGCCGCCCCAATCTTCGGAAATCAGCTCATACTCAGCCAGCTCCTGTTTAACTTTATCCACATTGGCGCTGGGTTTGTCGATCTTGTTGATTGCAACAATGATCTCCACATTAGCGGCCTTGGCGTGGTTGATGGCCTCCACAGTCTGGGGCATCACGCCGTCGTCTGCGGCTACCACAAGGATAGCAATATCAGTGGACTGGGCTCCGCGCATACGCATTGCGGTAAATGCCTCATGTCCGGGTGTATCTAAAAATGTGATCTTGCGGTCATTGATCTCAATGACGGATGCACCGATATGCTGGGTGATTCCGCCTGCCTCCCTGGCCGTTACATTGGACTCACGGATGGCATCCAGCAGGGATGTTTTACCATGGTCAACGTGGCCCATTACGCAGACAACGGGAGGTCTGGAACACATGCCCTCATCGCTCTCCTCGTCCTCCTTCAGAAGCTCTGCAATCACATCTACTTTAACTTCTTTCTCACACAGAACATCGAACTCCATGGCAATCTCTTCTGCCTGCTCGTAGTCGATCTCCTGGTTTAAGGTAACCACCTGTCCCTTTAAGAACAGTTTCTTGACAATCACAGAGGGAACCAGCTTCATCTTGTCGGCCAGCTCTTTGATGGTCAGGGTATCCGGCAGAATGATGGTCTTGACCTCATCAGCCTTGGAATCCTCCTTCTTGGGCACGGGCATGATAAATGCTCCCTTGCCTGTCTTAACCGGCTTTTTCCCCTTTGCTGCATCGTCTCTGTCTCTTCTGTCAAAGCGATCGCCTCTGTGGGTGTTTTTGTTTCTGTTGCTGGTTGGCTTAGACTGGATCGGTGAATCAAAGCTCTTGCCTGCTGCTGCACCTGCCGGTCTGCGGGTGTTGTCGCGGCCGCTTCTGATTCCGCCCTGCTCTCTGTCTTTATCCATTCCGCCGCCGCCAAAGCGGTTGCCGCCCTGGTAACCTCCGCCCTGGGGACGATTGCCCTGATAGCCTCCGCCCTGGGGACGGTTGCCCTGATAGCCTCCGCCCTGGGGACGGTTGCCCTGGTAGCCTCCGCCCTGGCCGTCACGGCTGCCCTGGTAGCCTCCCTGGCGATTGCCCTGATAGCCGTTACTCTGGCCGTCACGGCTGCCCTGGTAGCCGTTATTCTGGCCGTCACGGCTTCCCTGGTAGCTGCTGCTCTGGCCGCCTTCGCGGGTTCCCTCGCTGCTTCCCTGGCTCTGTGGCTGGGGCGCCGCCTGGGTCTGAGGTGCGCTGGCCGCAGGAGCTGTGCTCTGAGCCGGAACGCTCTGGCTCTGAACAGAAGGCTCCGCCGGTCTCACCGGAGCCTCGCTCTGGGCCTTCTCCGGGGCCGGCGCTGCCGCCTGCTGGCGTGGTGCCGGAGCCGGTGCCTTGGGAACCGGGCGTTTGATCTGCTGCTGTGCGTTCTGCGGGCGGAACACTGCCGTCAGCTTCTTCTTAGCCGGCTGTCCGTCGCTTGACGCGCTCTTCTCAGCAGCGGGCTTGGGTGCCTCTGCCTTAGGTGTTTCCGCCTTGGGCGCTGCCGCAGCTTCCTTCTTCGGCTTCAGCGCTCTGCGCACATCCGCCTCCTGGCCCTCCGTCACCTTGCTGGCCGCATACATGCTGGCAGACGGTTCTTTCTGCTTAATTAATTCTAATATTTCTTTACTGGTTTTCCCCAGTTCATTCGCCAATTCACTCACTCTCATTCACACTACCTCCATTCAAATTCATTAGTCCTGCCATTGACTTTGCAAAACCAGCGTCCTCCACAGACAGAGAAGCCCGAAACTCCTTGCCCATGGCATGCCCCAGTTCGTCCTTCGTACCAAACAGATAAATCGGAACCTTATAGTAAGCACACATGTTGGTAAACATCTTTTTCGTGTTATCTGATGCCTCCTCTGATACAATCACTAGCTTGGATCTTTTACTTTTCACTGATTTTTCCGTGGAAAATTCTCCGCTCACTACCTTCCTGGCCCTGGTAGCCAGACCCAGCAGACTCAGCAGTTTCTTTTTATTGATCAAGCGCTTCCATCTCCTTTTCCAGAGCTTCGTACACCTCTTTGGGAATCGCCATCTTAAAGGACCGTTCCAGGCCTTTATTCTTAACTGCCTTTTTGAAACATTCCATGGATGGACAAAGATAGGCTCCCCGGCCGTTCTTCCTGCCGGTAGCGTCTAACAGAATCTCATCTTCAGCGGTCTTTATCACTCTTATCATCTCTTTTTTATTTTTCATCTCACCACAGCCTATGCACTGTCTGAGAGGAACCTTCTTCATGCTCACTTACATCACTCCTAATCTTTCCGGTACCCGTTACTGTTGGTCCGCGTCCTCCTGGTAGGCCTCGCCTTCATATTCCTGGTAGTCTTCCTGAAGAGCCTCCTCATCTATCACTTCCGGGACATCTCCATACTGCAGTCCCATCTGCTCAAACAAGCCCATCTCGCGGGCCTGAGTCTCGCTCTTAATATCGATCTTAAAGCTGGTAAGCCTTGCTGCCAGTCTGGCGTTCTGGCCTTCCTTGCCGATGGCCAGCGACAGCTGGTAATCCGGCACGATGACCTGAGCTTCACGCCCCTCCTCATCTGCCACAACGCAGATTACCTTGGCCGGGCTCAGCGCGTTCTCAATGAGGTATGCGGGATTGTCATCCCAGTTGATGATGTCAATCTTCTCACCGCGCAGCTCGTTTACAACGGAGTTGACCCTGGAACCGTTGAGTCCGACACATGCACCCACCGGGTCCACATTGGAATCATTGGATTTTACGGCGATCTTGGTTCTGGAACCGGCCTCCCTTGCAATGGCCATGATCTCCACGGTGCCGTCACGCACTTCCGCCACCTCGGACTCAAACAGTCTCTTCACCAGATCCGGATGGGTTCTGGATACGGAAACTCTCGGTCCCTTTGGTGTGTCCTTAACTTCCAGGATATATACCTTAACCCGCTCTGTAGGGCGGAAGGTCTCTCCCTTGATCTGTTCGCTTTCATTTAAGACAGCGTCCACTTTTCCAAGATTGATGCTCACATTTTTCCCCAGGTAGCGCTGTACAATACCTGTCATCACGTCCTTCTCCTTGGTGAAATACTCCTTGTAAAGGACGGAGCGCTCTTCTTCCCGGATCTTCTGCAGGATCACGTTTTTCGCGTTCTGTGTGGCAATGCGGCCGAACTTTTTAGAATCCAGCGGGATCTGTACAAAATCACCCACCTCGTACTTGGGATTCATCATCTTTGCATCGGCCAGGCTGATCTGAAGCTGATCGTCCTCCAGCTCCTCCACCACTTCCTTCTCCATGTACACTGCGAAATCGCAGGTATCCGGATTGATGGTCACACGGACATTGTCCGCCTTTCCGAAGTGGTTCTTGCAGGCAGTGAGCAGGGAGTTTTCAATTGCTTCCAACAGCGTTGCTTTGCTGATATTTTTTTCCTTCTCCAGAACTTCCATTGCCTCTAACAGTTCCTTATTCATGTTTATCCTCCTATCCATGTATCCTACATGTGATTAACATCAATCTAAAAATCAAATGCCAGGCGAATCAGCGCAATCTCCGTCCGCTCAAACACCATTGTGCTTCCGTCCTCCATATCCAGAGTCACCGATTTGTCATCATATGCGCTCAGCGCCCCTGTGAATTCCTTCTGCTTATCTCTCTGGCGGTAAAGGCGGACATCCACATCCTTACCGATGCTTCTGGCAAAATCCTTCTCCTTCTTAAGCGGCCGCCCCAAGCCGGGTGAGCTCACTTCCAGGATATAGCTTTCATCAATAAAGTCCTTTTCATCCAGCCATTCTCCCAGCTTTCTGCTGATAACCGCACAATCGTCCACCCCGATTCCGCCTTCTTTATCAATATAAGCGCGCAGATACCAGGTTCCTGCTTCTCTTATATACTCTACGTCCACCAGTTCAAAATGATGTTCCTCCATCAGCGGAAGCAGATATGCTTCAACCCTGGATTCGTAATTTTCTTTTTTTCCCATCATTTCACCGCCTTTCTGAATACCTTCCCTACACAAGACGAAAGAGTGGACCCGCGTCCACTCTTTACGTTAATCTACATTAGTTATCGTATATACTATAGCATGGTAAAATGGCAAATGCAAGCTTTTTATACGTTTTTACAACATTTTATTCCCCCTGCACCAGGTCTGAACCACATTATAGCTGTCGTCAAGCACCACCAGATCCCCATCGCAGCCGGCGGCCAGACGGCCCTTCCGGTTGTCTACGCCTAAGGCTCTGGCCGGATTGATGGTGCAGGCGTTAAGCGCCGTGTCAAAGGGAACCATGGCCTTTTCCACCAGAATCTTAAGGCCTCTGTTCATATATAAAGTGCTTCCCGCAATGGTATCTGTTCCCTTCAGGCGAGCCAGCCCGTCCTCACCGATCTCAATGTCGTGGCCGCCCAGCTGGTAATTGCCTCCTGGCGGGCAGTGCTTGGCCCTGAGGGAATCACTGATCATAATGGAATAATCCCTGCCCTTGGCGGTAAAGAAATTGTTCAGCGCTGCCAGATGGGAATGGCAGCCGTCACAGATGATCTCTCCGTAGATGTCTCTCACTCTGAGAGCTATGCCCACCAGTCCCGGTTTTCTGTGATGGTAGGGCGTCATGCCATTGTAAACATGGGTCATGGAGGTGGCGCCGTTGGCAATGCCCATCATCGCCTGCTCATAGGTTGCCGAGGAGTGCCCCATGCTGACCACCACTCCGGTGCTGCTGCAGTATCTTGTCAGGGCAAAGTCCTCATCATGCTCCGGCGCCAGGGTGATATACCTGATCATACCGTGGGCTGCTTCCTGGTACTCCTTAAACTGGTCCACCAGCGCCTTCGCTATGGCTTCCGGCGGCTGCGCCCCTTTGTATTCCATATCCAGATACGGACCCTCAAAATGGATGCCCAGCATCTCAGCCCCCTCATAACCCTCCTCAGCCACGGCCGCCACATTGGCCACCGCCTTCTTTAATACATCCGGCATCTGGGTTACAGTGGTGGGCAGGATGGATGTGACTCCTTCCTCCGGGATGCGCCGCATCCATTCCCTAAGGCCCTCCGGCTCCCCATCGTTGGTGTCAAAACCATATGCACCGTGGGTGTGGATATCAATAAAACCGGGCACCACACGCAGCTCCTCATAGTCCTCATCCGCAGGCATGCTTCCATATTCCCGGATTCTTGTGATCTTACCTTCTTCAATATCCAGCTGGGCTTCCATAAACTGCCCGGCAATCCAGATTCTCTTTCCCTGAATTCTCATGTCATCACCTCTCCGCTTTCTATATATATTATGTGTTAAATCATTTTGTTATAATTATAACAT
>OKVW01001431.1_pt1 | contig 9929 bp, 5 predicted proteins | sample 1606991 | NCBI WGS metagenome assembly OKVW01 (sample SAMN03281021, study PRJEB24777) | human gut metagenome | isolation source: fecal sample PR177 from 1 month old male Malay infant, vaginal delivered...
CGCGTACCCTTCCACCCCTAACTCCCCATATAACCAAACCCAAGAAAGACCCCCACAGAGAACGTCCGGTTCCTATCTTTATCTATTCCATTATTCTTCCGTCTCAGCTATCTCAATCCCCAGCTCAACCAGCTGTTTCTCGTCCACAGCGGACGGCGCCTGGCTCATCAGGCAGGAGGCATCCTTTACCTTGGGGAAGGCAATGACATCGCGGATGCTGTCTGCGCCTACCATCAGCATCACCACACGGTCCAGGCCGTAGGCCAGGCCTGCGTGAGGCGGAACGCCGTACTTGAAGGCCTCCAGCAGGAAGCCGAACTGCTCCTGGGCCCGCTCCTTGCTGAATCCCAGAACCTCAAACATCTTGGACTGGATATCGCCCTGGTGGATACGGACGGAACCGCCGCCCAGCTCCACGCCGTTGAGCACGATGTCATAGGCCTTTGCCCGCACCTTGCCGGGATCGGTGTCCAGATACTGGATATCCTCGTCCATGGGCATGGTAAATGGATGGTGCATGGCAACGTAGCGGTCCTCCTCCTCGGAGTATTCCAGCAGCGGGAACTCGGTCACCCACAGGAACTTAAAATCATCCTTTTTCAGCAGCTCCTGCTGTCTGGCCAATTCCAGGCGCAGGTTGCCCAGCACATCGAATACCACTTTGTCCCGGTCCGCGGCAAAGAGCAGCAGATCTCCGGGCTGTCCGTCCATAGCGGACACAAGGGCAGCCATCTCCTCCTCCTTCATGAACTTGGCGAAGGAGGATTTCAGGGTGCCGTCCTCAGCCATGGCCACATAGGCCAGTCCCTTGGCGCCGAAGCCCTTAGCGTACTCCACCAGGGCGTCAATCTTCTTGCGGGGCATAGCGCCCTGGTCCTTGGCGTTGATTCCGCGGACGGAACCGCCGCTCTCCAGCGCGTTTTTAAATACAGCGAACTCACAGCCCTTCACCACCTCAGAGACATTCTGAAGCTCCATTCCAAAGCGCAAGTCCGGTTTGTCGGAGCCGTAGCGGTCCATGGCCTCGCGCCATGTCATCCTCTGGATGGGCAGCTGCAGCTCAAATCCGCAGATATCCTTAAACAGCTTTTGCAGCAGACGCTCATTGACCTCCAGCACATCATCCACATCCACAAAGGACAGCTCCATATCGATCTGGGTAAATTCCGGCTGACGGTCCGCACGCAGATCCTCGTCCCTGTAGCAGCGGGCCAGCTGGAAATAACGGTCATAGCCTGAGCACATCAGCAGCTGCTTGTACAGCTGGGGAGACTGGGGCAGCGCATAGAAGGAACCCGGATGAACACGGCTGGGTACCAGATAGTCCCGGGCGCCCTCAGGGGTGCTCTTTATCATTGTAGGGGTTTCAATCTCCAGGAAGCCCTCCTCAGCCAGAAATGCTCTGGTCAGGGTAGCCACCCGGCTGCGGATCATCAGGTTGCGCTGGATGTCAGGCCTTCTTAAATCCAGGAAACGGTACTTTAACCGCAGCTCTTCCTTTGTCTTGCTGTTCTCCTCAATGGGAAATGGAGGGGTCTCGGACTCGGACAGCACACGAAGGGCCCCCGCGCGCACCTCAATAGCTCCGGTGGCCAGATTCTCGTTGACCGCGCCGGAACGGGCTTCCACCTGGCCGGTGACAGCGATTACGAACTCGCTGCGCAGCTTCTCGGCCTTGGCGAAGTTCTCCGCGCCGCAGTCGCTCTCCTCGAAGATGAGCTGTAATATGCCGGAGCGGTCCCGCAGATCCACAAATATAATACCGCCCTTGTTTCTGCTCTTCTGAACCCATCCCATCACAGTCACTTCCTGGCCGATATTCTGGGTGGTTAACTCTGTACATCTGTGGGACCGTTTGATCCCAAGCATTGACTCTGCCATGATATTATCTCCTCAATTCTTATCTCTTCAGGCTTTCCCTGTAAAACTCCCTAAACTCCTCATAACCTTCCTTGCCAAGCTGCTCCTTCTGGAACTTCTTGTTCTTGTTCATCTGGGCCACCAGAACCTGAACGCCGTTTTTGCGCTCCGCCATGGCTTCCCGGATCACAGCTGTCAGTGCGGCGCTGTCCAGGCCTTTCTCATAGAGATAGGCTTTCTTGTCCGAGGAACCGGGGACTGCGAAGCCGTTGTCCATGAGAATGTTGACAATCCGCTCAAATCCGATGGAGAAACCGCAGGCAGGGGTCTCCATGCCGGTGAATTTGCCGATCATCTTGTCATAGCGGCCGCCGCCTGCCACGGAACCGCCGAAGCCTTCCATGGACACCTCAAAGATGGTGCCGGTGTAGTAGGACATGCCGCGCACCAGGGTGGGATCGAATTCCAGCCGGAAATCAGCCTCCGCAACCTCTGTGACCGTATCCATGATGTGGGCCAGGTTCCCGGTGACGCTGTCAGGCAGCACCTCCTTAAGCTTCTCACCCAGGGCGCGCACTCCGGCGGCATCTTTATCCACAGTTTTCAGCATTTCCAGATACTTATCCACACTGTCTGAAGTATATCCACTTTCCAGCAGTTCTTTCTCCACGCCATCATAGCCGATCTTGTCCATCTTATCCAGGGTGATGAACACCTGGTCCATGGACTCCTCGGGGAATCCGCAGTACATGGCCATGCCCTTTAAGATACCCCGGTCGTTGATCCTGACGGTAAATGCATTCTCTGTGCAGATCTTGCTAAGGGCCGTGGTGGTGGCCAGCACCAGCTCGATCTCCGCCAGACAGGTGGGATCGCCTAATATATCGATATCGCACTGCACAAACTGGCGGTAGCGGCCCTTCTGGGGATTGTCCGCACGCCATACGCTTCCCATCTGGAGAGCCTTGAATGGGGATGGCAGGCAGGCCGCGTTGTTGGAATAATAGCGGGACAGGGGCAGCGTCAGGTCGTAGCGCAGACCGCCGTCCACCAGGTCGTTCTCCTCATTGGCTGTCTCCAGGTTCAGCTTATTGCCCCGCTTTAAGATCTTGAAGATCAGCTTCTCATTGTCCCCTCCCTGCTTGCTGGTCAGGTTGGCGATGTGCTCCACACAGGGAGTCTCAATCTGCGAAAATCCGAAACCCTTGTAGGTCTCCCGGATCTGGTTCATTACGTATTCGCGAATCTGCATCTCCGCAGGCAGAATATCCTTCATGCCGGTTACCGGCTTCTTCGTCAATGCCATAATATTCTCCATTTTTCTATTTATATTTAATCAATATCTATATTTTAATAGACTTCTATGAATTTGCAAGGGTTTTAGCGCAATTTCCGGCGGTTAGCCCAGAATTTTGTCCTTCCGGCCGATCATCTCGTCGATTCTTGTGATGTACTGCTCCACTTCCTTTACATTTTCGCAGCGTTCCCGCCTGTTTTCCGCGGGGAATACCACTTTGGTGGTGGTTCCGGCTCCGCAGGCGGCAATGGTCTGCATCTCCTCCATGATCAGGATGTTGTAGATGCAGGCTTTTCCAGGAAGGGCGTAGCCCACGTTCTCGAAATTGCCGGCCATGTTCTTCTGGCGGTACAGGTAGTATGGCTCCATGCCCATTTCCCGGGCGCAGGCCGCGCTGAGATCGATCATCTCCGGGGTGTTTTGGATGGTCAGCCCGCTGTAGTCCTCCTTGAACATGTTCAGGCGGGCGGCGCGCTTGATGGCCAGGGAGTGGACGGTCAGGGAATCGGGAGCCAGTGCCTTCACCTCGCGCAGCGTGTGGCGCACCTCCTCCATGCCCTCCTGGGGCAGGCCCATGATCAGATCCATGTTGATATTGTCAAATCCCAGCTCTCTGGCCAGCAAGAATTTCTCCTTCACCATGTCCACGGAATGGCGGCGGCCAATGAGATCCAGGGTGGATTGGTTCATGGTCTGGGGATTTATGGAAATCCTTGTGATGCCGTGATCCCGAAGCACCTGAAGCTTCTCTCGGGTGATGCTGTCGGGCCGTCCGGCCTCCACCGTGAATTCCAGGGTATGTTCCAGGTCAAACAGCTGCTCCAGCCTGCGCAGGATCTGGTCCAGCTCCTCCGCCTCCAGGGAAGTGGGGGTGCCTCCGCCGAAGTAGACCGTGTCCAAGGGACGTCCCTTCATCTTGGCGGCAGTGTACTCCAGCTCCTTAAACAGGGCTTCCAGGTACAGGCCCGTCCTGCCCTTCCACTTGCTGATGGGATAGGAGGTGAAGGAGCAGTACAGGCAGGTGGTGGGGCAGAACGGAATCCCCACATACAGGCTGTAGCCCCGCTCATAGTCCAGGGGTTCCAGCAGCTGCTTCTCCCGGGCGGCGATCTCAATGCTTAGATCCACCTTTTCATCGCTGGCCATGTAGGATTCCTTCATGAAGGAGCGGATATCCTCCTCCTTCCAGCCATCCTCCAGACGGGTCAGGGCGATCTTGGTGGGCCGGATGCCTGTCAGAGAGCCCCACGGCAGGGTGATTCCCGTGCGGTCACAGAGCATGCGGTAGAACATCTGCTTGATCACGTTCTTGGACGCCAGATGGTCGGACAGGTCCGCAGGCGCCTGCTTGTCCGCAGCCAGTGCGAAGCCGGGAGCCGGGGGCACTGGGGCCGGCTTGTCCACATCCGGCGCGCTGCTAAGGGCCAGGTCCGCTAGGGCCGGCTTGTCCACATCCGGCGCGCTGCCAAGGGCCAGGTCCGCTAGGGCCGGCTTGTCCACATCCGGCGCGCTGTCAAGGGCCGGGTCCGCAGCCCGTGAAGATCCTGCGGCCGCCCCGGCCCGATCCCAGATCCTAACCCCAATCTTCCCGTCTCTCATCCATGTCTCCACGTAAAAAGCCACGCCCTCCGCCGCTTCATGAGCATAGGTTTCACCTGGATAAAAGGACATCAGAAGCTCTCTGATGTCCTGTTCAAATGCGTTATCCTGTATCAATAATCCAATCATAAACGATATCTCCTGTAAAATGCCACCGGATTGTACTGTTTCTCATGTCCAATAGTGGTGGGATCTCCATGCCCCGGATAAACCATGGTGTCATCGGGGAGGTCAAATAATTTGTCCACAATAGAGGACACGATCTGGGCCGAGCTGCCCGTGGGCAGATCCGTCCGGCCGTAAGATTCCGCAAACAGGGTATCCCCGGCCAGCAGCATCTCCTCAGACGGTATGTAGTAGCACACAGAACCGGCAGTGTGCCCCGGAGTCTCCAGCACTTTCCACACGGTTCCCAGCAGCGTCAGCTCCTGGGCGTCATGGAGCAGCACGTCCGCGTGGAAGCTGGTCTGCTCCGACTCGCAGGTGCCGGACAAATTCAAACTGGAATCCGCCAGCATCCTGTCCTCTGTCTGGCTGGCGTAGGCATTGATGTGGAATGTCCGGCAGATATCCTGGGTGGCCAGAATATGGTCAAAATGTCCATGGGTCAGCAGCACTGCCACCGGAAGCACATCCAGTTCCCGGCATTTGTTGGTGATATAGGGGGCGTTATCGCCCGGGTCCACGATCACCGCCTCCTTGGTACAGCTATTATATACAATATAGCAATTGGTACTGACCGCGCCCAGGACGCAGGTCTTGATCCGTAATTCACTCATTGTTAATCCTCCTAGTTGCGGGCCCTTCGCGGACACACCGCCTGTCATCCCGCAGTACGCTCGATATCCAGCACCCCTTCAATCTGACGGATCTTGTCAATCAGGCGGTTCAGCTCATCCATACCATGTATATCAAATGTCATAATAATCGTTGCCTTGCCCTGCTTGCTGGTTCTCACATTCATGGATGTGATATCGATCTGGCGTTCCGTAAACACCTTGGATATGTCAGCAAACATGCCGATTCTGTTGTTGGCATAAATCTTGATCTCCGTGGAATAGCGCTCCAGGCTTGTGCCGTCATCCGGCACCTGCCACTCCGCGTCAATCAGGCGGTTGCGCTCATCCTCAGGAAGATTGATGATGTTGATGCAGTCGGTCCGGTGGATGGACACGCCTCTGCCTCTGGTGACAAATCCCACGATCTCATCCCCTGGAACTGGGCTGCAGCACCGTGAGAAACGCACTGCCAGGTCGTGGATACCCTTGACCATGATGCCGCTTTTGGAGCGTCCGGAGCGCGTGCCAATCTCGGCCTTGCCTGCGGTATCCGCGATGCCGCTGAGAACATCCTCATCGGTGATCTCCCGCTTCATCTTCTTTTCCCGCTCTTCCACCATCTTGTTGATGACCTGGCCCTCTTTCAGGCCGCCGTGGCCAATGGAGGCCAGCACGGAATCCCAGTCCTTAAAGGCATAGCGGGCCATCACCTTTTCCGTGTATTCAGGCTTGCTGATGTCGCTCCAATTGATGCCCTTGGCCTTGCAGTAGCGGTCCATCAGCTCCCGGCCGCGAACGATATTGTCTTCCTTCATCTCGTTCTTGAACCACTGGTTGATCTTGTTCTTGGCCTGGGTGCTCTTTACAATATTTAACCAGTCCCGGCTTGGCCCCTTGGAATTCTGGGAGGTCATGATCTCAATCTGGTCGCCGTTCTGGATCACATAGTCAATATTGACCAGCTTGCCGTTGACCCTGGCGCCCACCATCTTGTTGCCCACTGCACTGTGAATGGCATATGCGAAATCAATGGGTGTGGAACCGCTGGTCAGGGTCTTTACATCGCCTGAGGGCGTAAAACAGTAGACGCTGTCTGAGAACAGGTCCAGGTCACCCTTGACCATGCTCAGAAATTCCTTGGAGTCATCCGTGTCCTTCTGCCACTCCAGTATCTGGCGGAGCCAGCTGAGCTTTGCCTCCTCGCTGCTGGCTGCCACCTGGCCGCTGCCGCTCTCCTTGTACTTCCAGTGGGCCGCGATGCCGTACTCCGCGGTGCGGTGCATCTCATAGGTCCTGATCTGGATCTCAAAGGGCTGGCCGTTGCCGCCGATCAGCGTGGTGTGAAGGGATTGGTACATGTTCTGCTTGGGCATGGCGATATAGTCCTTGAAACGGCCCGGAATGGGCTTATACATCTCGTGGATTACGCCTAACGCAGCATAGCAGTCCTTTACGGTTTCCACCATAATCCGGACTGCAAACAGGTCATATATCTGATCCAGGGTTTTATTCTGGTTTACCATTTTTTTATAAATGCTGAAGAAGTGCTTCACCCTGCCGGCCACGTGTGTTTCGATTCCGGCCTCCTGCATGTGGCTTCTCACTTCATCCACGATCTCCTGGACAAATGTCTCCCTGGCATCCTTGCGCAGGTCCACCTTCTCCACCAGGTCATAATATACTTCCGGCTTCAGGAACTTCAGCGAGAGGTCATCCAGCTCGATCTTGATCTTGGATATACCGAGACGGTCCGCAATGGGAGCGTAGATCTCCATGGTCTCCCTGGCCTTCTCCTTCTGCTTCTCCGGCTTCCAATACTGGCCTGTGCGCATGTTGTGCAGGCGGTCCGCCAGCTTGATGATGATTACCCGGATGTCCTTGGCCATGGCCAGGAACATCTTCCGAAGGTTGTCGGCCTGGATCTCCACTTTATCCTTGTCCCAGGACAGCTGGGTCAGCTTGGTCACGCCGTCCACGAGAAACGATACCTCAGAGCCGAACTGCTTGGTCAGCTCATCCAGGGTCATGATGGTATCCTCGACCACATCATGAAGCAGTCCTGCCTCTATGGTCTCCTTATCCATCTCCAGATCTGCCAGAATAATGGCAACACAAAGAGGGTGAATGATATACGGTTCACCTGACTTGCGCTTCTGGTCCTTGTGGGCCTCATCCGCCAGCCTGTATGCTTTCTCGATATTGCTGATATCATCCGATGGGTGGTATTTGCGTATCGTTGCGATCAGATCCTGATACAGTTCATCCGGACTTGTAAAGTCTGCCGGGGCCTCCAGCTCAATATCCAGTTTTTCTTTTGTCACCTCATTTGGCATGTATGGTCACCTTTTTCTATGGATAGTTATTCTACATTATAATTTTATTTGCATGAAAAAGCAAGGGGGAAAGGAAAAAAGCGGGATAGAGCGCGGCTGTGCGCTACTCCATCCCGTCCAGCTTTCCGTAAATTGCTATTCCGTTCTTCCGATGCCGCTTTACATAATACATCGCCTGATCGGCCCGTTTTAACAGGTCCTCGATATCCTCTGTCTCCCTCTGGGCATAGGCCAGCCCCACGGATGCATTGATTCTGCATTTGCTGCCGTCCGGCAGCTCCATCAGCGGACGGTTCTCATACCCGTCACGGATCTTTTTCTCTATCTCCTGCCGGGTGTCATAGCCGTAGAAGAACAGCGCGAACTCATCCCCCGATATACGAACCGGTATGCAGCGTTCCGCCTTGGCCATATTGCTCAGCATCCCGGCCATCTCCTGAAGATACCGGTCGCCGGTGCTGTGGCCGTAAGTGTCATTGATATATTTAAGGTTATCCAGATCACAGAAGATTAAACCGTTGACCTTTAATCTGTTTTCATTCAGATACTGCTGCCCCTTTACCTTCAGGTAGGCTGCGTTGTACAGGCCGGTCAGCTGGTCGTGCTGGGACAGGTCCCGGAGCCGCATGATCTCCTTGAAGGCATCTGTCTTGTCCACCACCATGCCGAATACACTGTGCTCTTCCTCCTGCTGGCGGATTGTCACTGCCCGTGTGACGTGATAGCCGTCCTCAAACCAGTATACATCCTCCAGCTCCTCCACAGGCTGCATACGGCTCAGAAGGCGTATCCAGTCCTCGTACAGTATGGTATTGTCCGCGTCCACCAGGGCCTCCGGGATATCCAACAGACTGCGCAGGGCAAAGGACAGCTTCACGCGCCTGCCCATCCTGTCATACTCAAAGCTTCCCACCATCTCCCCGGTGGCCTCCATGGCGAAGGAATACCGGTTATGGCTCTGTTCCAGCTTATAGGTCATATCGTTCAGCGCCTTGTGGATGTCATCGATCTCCATCAGTCCGCAGGGTTCAAAGAACACATCCTCGGGCCTCTGGCCTGCGATGTCTTCCCGCAGCTTCCTCAGGGGCTTCAGCACCTGGTTGATCACAGCATAGGAAAATACCACTGCAATGGCCATACACACAATATACACCAGCACCACCATCTGCACGGTATCCCTGGACAGGTTGGACAGCTCAGAGTGGTCGCAGATGGTTCCCACATAGACAGTGCCTTCCTCCATATGTCCGTATATCTGAAGTACATCCCTGACTCCGTCATGGGCCTTACCATTGATTTTCATGCGGATTCTGCCGTCCTGCATCTCATAGGGCAGACCTTCCAGTTCCCGGTTCGTGCTGTACAGCACCTGGTTCTCAGTCAGCAGAAATATATTCATGCCCTTGTAGGGCGGATTGTCCAGGCTCATATAGGTGCTCATCATGTCCCCGCCCACCTCAGCGCCCATGATCCGGCGATGGCCGTTTACCTCCTGGGCGATTACGTAGCGCATGGTGCCCTGGGTGTACATCCACTGCCGGTCCGTCTCCCTGTCTACCCAGTATTGCTCCGCCATTTCCCAGAAGGAATCTTCAAACTGGGGTCTCCACTGGCTGGAAAGTGCAATCTTTGTCCCTGACGCGGGCTTGCCCACCTCACAGGATATGTCCCCATAATCAGTGGAATAGATGGCGGACTCCCCGTCCCGGTAGAGGTATCCTGTCTGCTGGTCCAGATCCATGTAGAACACACGGGTTACGGACATCAGGTGGTTTAAATTATCCACCAGCCGGTCCTGGATGGCCTTCTGGTCCTCCAGCTTGCCGATCTCAGTCGCCATATTATTGACAATTCGAAGGGTGTTGTTGAGATTGTTGGACATCAGAGCATTCTTTTCTGAATTCTGAGACTCCATAACCCGGTACGGCTTGCTGACCGTGCTGGTAAATGTTCCGGAAACAGCAAGTCCGATTCCGAATAAAACGCTCTGCAGCAAAATCGCCATCAGAATACTGTTTCTAACTTTGTTGCTCAACGAATGTATTTTCATATCTATGGCTC